>Ga0210059_1012963_pt1 | contig 12517 bp, 8 predicted proteins | sample Ectturendosymbi2_FD_188042 | JGI IMG/M metagenome (GOLD analysis project Ga0210059, IMG submission 188042) | Ecteinascidia turbinata endosymbiont from Florida, USA - Sample 2 (SPAdes) (version 2) | ecosystem: Host-associated > Tunicates > Ascidians > Unclassified | place: Key West, Florida...
CAAATAAAAAAGCAGAAACAATAAGCAATTAGACCTGCCACTTGAATGAAAGAGAAAAACGGACGGCCTCCGATCTTATTTTGAATGACGCGCACTACATCGCAATAGGTCGTTGCAAAACTTGTTGCGTAACAGCAAAAGTAGAACACACTGCACAAGACTGCAAAATATTGCATGGCCTTGATGCTCGCTGTAAGTCAGGTACAACATAAAACGTTGCTCGAATATCATACAGAACTTCCGCATGCCGCCAACACATCTTGCTACCAGTGTTCCAGACCATGCTGCTTTCAAAGCAGGACTCCGCTTCGTCGCGTTCAGGTCATTTGAACGCGGGTTTAATGGCAGGAGCGTAGTGCGTTGATCACCATTAGCATCACAACCCGGTGATCGCAGGAAGCTAGGTTCTTTATTTCTTGTTTGCAATGTTCAGCGGTGACGCCAGTTAATGACGCTGGTTTGTGACGCCAACAATCAGCAGAATGGAAACTTAATGATCAAGCGAACGGACACTTACGTTTGACAAATTTCGGAGAAATTAACGAAAGAGGTTTTCTTGGTTCCGACACGGGCGCACTGCGGCGGTTTCATTATAAAGCGCTTCTTTTCGCCGGCGATCATCTCCGGGTTCTTTTGCCTCATGATGTCGAAGACCCGATCCAGAAGCTGAAAAACACACGCGCAGGATATGCCAGACCTAGATTCAACTGGAACCTGCGGCGAAGGACTACAACTGAAAAGATGATGCCCGGCGTAGCCAACCCAAAAGTTTGGCGGGGTGAATGTTTGGATTTTAAGCGAGCAACAGTATTTCGTGCGAGACACCGCCTCTCAAAGCACAAAACGGTAAGATACGCTAGAAATGCTTGCCATGGCCCACTGGCTATGCCTATTACCTGCGGTGAAGGAATACAACTGAAAAGATGATGCCTGGCACACGAACGTGTGCACTCTGTCATAGTCGAGCAACGCTTGAAAAGTTCATCGCATTAACGCAAAAACACGATACAGCTGACGCATGAGAATGGATCGACTGCTCAGAAGCAGTGAAATACTGCGTAAGTATGATTTCTCAAAGAATTTCAACACAGAAATTTAAGTAACCTGCCAAGCCGATCAAAAACATTTGAAACGGGAAACAGGGCAAACCGCATAGTTGTCGATTCGTACCTCCCACGTAAAAGCCAGTTTTAATAAATAGAAACCGACACAAATCTCAAACGAAGCTTCGAACAAAGTTCCGTTGTAGCTGTTGAAGACACACTAACAGTGCTGTTGTTTTTTGCTTGTCCAAACGTAACCAGCCTATTGTAAACGATGAACAAACCCCTTCGCGCTACCTCATCGTACGTGTAGTCCCGGTCTGACCCCGACCAGGTCTGGTCGCCGTTGTCAGCGGGAACCGCGTCGGCTGGCTTCTCTCCGTCGACGTCTTTTTCGTCTTCGATGATCGGCGCCTTTTCCTTACGCTTCTTCTTTTTCTTGCCGAGGCCCAGGTCGTCGAGATCGTCCATTTTATCGTCGGGTGGCTCTTTCTGCGAAACGTTCAACAGCTGCTGGTCTTTGTCTCGCATTCCAACAGCACTGGCTCCGCGGGTCACTAATTTGTTTGGCATCCGGTGGTGTTCGGTGGAAAAATAGTAATTCTACTGAGATGCGAAGAACTTACAGGTAGAGGAGCAGACATACAGTACATGAACTTGCGCCTGATTTAGCGAATCTCAGTGAGTATCACTTATACTCTCAGACGGTCCCTAAGAACAATTGTGGATTATTATCCATGGCAATTCAACTTCTGCTACAAAGCAGCTGTTGTCAATGGATTCGTTGGAGCAGCGATGCTATTTTCTATTGAAAGACTCAGTAGTAAACATGTGGTAAATGCAAAATCATAACTCCAAAGACACCATGATCCCAACGATAAAAGTACATCCTGAACTAAAGAGTAACTTGCGAGTGACTAATTCTGCCTTTAACTTCTTGAAACGTCAACTGCAAAAGCAGTCAAAAACAATCGACCAAGTAGACAAATTTACTAGACTTTATTTATCAAAAACTATTGAGTAAAATAGTTGAGAAACATTACCCATAACCAACTACAATTCACTTACCACACCATCGTCCATTGCTGGTTCTGCATGCAAATGTAACAAAGTTAGCGGTCACACTTTGCTACACATACTAGCAGTAAATTATGACAGGTTACAATATTGTTAAGTACAGGAATTTTTTCAACCTGAAATTTCTTATGACGTAAAGCAGTGGTGCTCAAACCGTGGCCCGCGAAGCAATTTTCATTGGAAAGAAAACTTAACACTGTAATTAAAGACAATTTTTATTGAGATTATTAATTCTTGTGGCCCGCGAAGGGTTTCTGAAAAACAAATATGGCCCACGAGCCAAAAAGTTTGAGCACCACTGACGCAAGGAATGCTTGGTAACAACTTCAAAACAAGTTGCTACCTCTACCTCAAAAATTAATATCCGCTTGTACTAATGAGCAAAAAGACTGCACTATTCAAGGAACAAATGCAGTGCTTTATGGGGATCCATTATAAAAGTAATGTCCAAAGCAGAGTAATTTGTGAAGTTTGTATGGTGCTAATCAGTGTAAAAAATTATGGCAGAACAACAAGTTTGCTTATATAATCTTGTTATTTGATGTTGGGGTGTGCATGCACTTTTACTTTAGAGTGACCTTATGCCAACTTTGAGTTAACTTATTCACCAGTGCAAGTATTCACAGTATCAGATTCAGAATTTACGAAGTTGCAAAAGCAAGTAAAGCTCATTCAGTGTAACGACTATTTCCACAACTGAGGTTTGCACTTGTTAAAGCTGTTTTTGGACTTTCTCACGACCAATTCTGAGTTCTGACTGGGATGCTGAACAATAAATACAGTACTTCATTCACATAACCACTCAACAAAAGCCAAACCTGCACGAGCAGTAGTTTCTTTATTATCTTTCAGATCATTTCGACCATCAACATCAAATGTAATCTTCTTCTTCTTTTTCTTTTTCTTCAGACTTGACAAATCAAGTTCATCTAAACAGAATTTATGCATTACAACTTCATGTCGTGAAGTTTAACCAAATTTTAGTTTTTACATTGATAAACAGCATTTAAATTCTACTGTTTAATTGCATAGAACTTAAATAAAAATCAATGAAGATGAAAAACACTGACAAACCTTCTTCCTCCGCAGGCTTCACAGCATCTCCTATCACAGACACATTCTGCAAACAACAGATAAAGTGATTGTCAACACAGCACAACTAGTGGCCAGTCCAAGCATCAGTAATCATCTTACAAGTGTAAAAGTTTTGACAGTATGGTTACTTTGCTGCAAGACAAAGCAATATCAGTTTCACATTCACTGTTTTTTGAATAGCTTAAGTATTTAAGTTTGTTGATAAAACACACAATTACACAAAGTTGCAAGCAAATTTGCCTTACTTTTTCAGACTCCATACTGATCCACTGCAAAGGCAGTTACTTTTTCTTTCCAAAAGAAATAAACTAGCAATACCACTTGCAAATTGTTTTAAAGGGCAATCCAAATATGAGCAAACACTGTGCTTCAAGCTAAAAATAAAGTCACATTAATAAAATGAAATACTTGACTACAGTTTCTCAATCTCACTTTCTTAAAACTTAATATCTGAACATCAACACGCTGACAACATGTTGTAGTTTTTTTTTAACATCAGCAACACAGTCTGAAGATAAACATTGCAGAACTTAACTCTTGATATTACACAATTTTCTAGTAGAGTTTTGAGTTATCATGGTGTGCAACTTGACACATGACTGCATTTGGCTCAGATCTGAGCTTCTGAGACTAATACCAAACTTTTCAAACCAACCATCAATGTCCAGCACTTTGTATTATGATGACAATGTATTGTTGGCTCCAATGTTGTGCACAAATATGTTAACAAATACTGTATAACTGAAGAAAGTACATCACCATGCCATAAGTCTAAACCCAATGAGTGGGCAAGAAGTTCTGCTACATGTGCCAAACAAAGCAAAAGCAAGCAATCTACCCAGGTTTTATAGATCCAAACCTCCAGAATACACTACCAGTAACACTTTTATTAGGAATACATGAATTAGCAAAATGTACTAACAAAGCACAGCAAGCTGGTTTATAAGAGAGGCACATTGCTCCAGGTATGATGCAGCTCAGTCCACAAAACAACTGAAAAAGGCAGGAAAATTGCAACAGCCAGCTCAGGAAACATATGTGCAGCTCTGCACAATGACATGCCTAGCAGTATTGCTATTACTTATCAAGACAAAAAAGGTGGTGAAAGCAACACATTCAACAGTAAGCATGGCTGGTTCTAACCTGGAGTTTTTTTAACCACGGTAGCATCATCACAGTGCAAAAAACTTCAACCCAAAGTAAAATACTTTTTTAGCTGAATCAGTATCAGAGCTGGACTACAGAAAATTCTTTATTTCAGTAACACCAGTGCAATCATGTAAATGCATGTCCCTTTCAAAACATGGCAAGAAGTGGATGACGGCAATAATGACATGGATGCTTTTCACTTCAATAGTTACTGCAGAATCACGTCTGACCTACTGTGAAGACAATTATTTAAAAATGATGAGTAATGCAAACATATGTGCAGGTCTTTGCAATTGTGCAAGTGGCATATTATTAGACTTACCACAATTTCTTAGGCTTAAACCAGGAAAAATTCTAAACCATGAATAAAATATCCTGACGAGCGGCCGAAGGCCTGAACTTATCAAATTTTATACTTTATTTATTTGTTTTAAGATTGTCTAAGAACACATAATTGTACTTAGATTAAACATTACTCTGCATTAATTCAAGTTCTAGCTTACTTTCAGGATAAAATGACTCAAAACTAACTGGAAGTTATCCTGCCTTCTCAAAGCATACCTAAGATCGCTTCTAACTGCAGGAGTTGCTGTAGTTCCATTGAAGGCAATGGAAAAATGACGCAAGAACAAGCCCCTAATTTTACAAATGACCATTGAGCGGAATTATTTCATAACAATGTGTCATCAGGCTGGATTTCATTTTGAAAATTTCACTGAAGTGATATTCCGGGACGGGACAGACATTTAAACCGGGACAGTCCTGGCCAAACTGTGGCGTGTGGTAGGTCTACATATTATGGAAAAGGTTTTTTTCATTCAGTATATTTTTTGTTTAATGAATGCTTCTTCAAATGTTGCCAAATTTGTGAAAATAAAGGTTGGAACTAGAAGGTAAACAAAACAATTTTAACACTGACATCCGAAAGTGTATTTCAAACTAACACTGAAGCACAACTGATATACACATATTTGACAAGACTTAACACCAATATATATATTATTATCTTTTAAATAAGAAAAAGGTAAATCAATTGGATGTAAACTATTAGTTCTGTATGATTATTTTGCAGATGATAAGTTACAGTCAGACCTGGTTTATCTGAACTCCAAATAACTGGAATCCCCACTATCTGACACAAAACTGCTAGGAACAGATTTCTCCCAATGCATTTCACCTGTTTAACCTGCAAGCCTCATTGTACGACTCTGACAAGCAAATTTAGGAACGGATATGCCAAATCAATAGAAAAAACGAATTATGCTGACTGTTATTTCGTTGTTTATTAAATCACAATGGAAGTGTGAAAGTCAATGATTTTAAGCAGAACTTGCAGGATGCAGTTAGGTCTCTAGTATAGTTCTTTTTCACATTTGAGACCTTTGCTGCTGGTGGGTTTCAGCCTAAATCAACCAATTCGCAAGTGTCTTGGCAACTGAATAACTCACCAGGCGATTGTGCTAGAGAGCTGTTAAAACCCTTGAAAGTCTCGGCAAGTCTTCAAGTCTGCAATGAAAAAATAATTTTGGGTTTTGGATTTTTGTGACTGACATCATGAGTGGAATAGTTTTCAGCCTTTTGGGCCCAAGACCCAAACCACTACACTGTAGTATTTTGCTCAAGTTTTATTGGAAACTAGACTAAAATCCAAGTCTTTTGAGACTTTGGATGACTTGCTGGGGTTTTGGGTTATGACCTACGAACAACAAAATAATTATTTAATCCCACGATTAGATAATTAATTTGTTGTTTTCAGGCCACAACTTTTGAACCAGAAACGCTAGAAAGTTGATCAAAAGACTCAGATTCTGCCCTGTTTCCACTGAAAGCTTGATCAAAATACTTCCATCTAGCAGTTGGGCCCTAGGCTAGGTAACATGAGCCAAAATGGCCAAAAACCTACCTCACTTATGATGTCACTCAAAAAAAAAAAAAAACAAGGATTTTTTTAATTGCAGAGTTGAAGTCTTTTGAGGGTTTGAACAGCTTTCTAGCAAAATTGACTGGCGAGTAAACGGATTTGCAAAGTGGCATGAAATTAGCAGCTCAATGTGTGGTTTTTACGTACGATTTATTCATACACTGGCAGTGAATGGGGTAATCTCATTCTGAATGCATATTAGCTTACATATATCTATCGGATCTGCTAATAACAAAAAAATATGAGTGTTCCATATAGTCATGTTCCGCATGAAGTCTACATATTTGCTTATGTTGACAGTTCGTCTGAGTCTACAGTTTTTTTCTCCTCCCCTTTGAGTGTCCGCTTAAGTGAGTTCTGCTCTACTGCACATCGTCACCTTTGTTTACATTGCTCTGGAAAGAATTTTGCACTTTATAATTTCAAATTTTGATTCCAATTATCCAGATACCTCGCTAAGCTGACATTACTTGACAAAACAAAGTAGTCCAGATGAACGAGGTCTGACTGTACACTGAAAAAAACGTTAGTATAGTTTAGCATGAAGTACATTCTGAACATACAAGTCATTTACTGGTCTGAACAAAACCTAAGACACTAGCAGAGGCGCATTTAGCCTGGAAAAAGGGGGTCTGTCGTGGAAGGGCAGCTTTTGATCATAAAACCACATTTTCTCTTAAGACTAGAAATTGACCGATGAATTTTACAATTTTGCCAAATTTCGGAAACCCAAGTTGCTACTTTGTCTCTGATTAATTAACGCAAATTCTCTGTACTCTTCCTTAGGATGCGCATCCCTCCAATTGCATCAGGTAGTGCGCAAATGCGCAATACTCATACCACTCCACAATTGTCCCCATAAACCATTCTATGGCGTAACATACACTCACAGGTTTTTGCGTGCATGGTAAGCAGATGATTGCCTGCGAACAAATCAGGGCAACTGCCATATTTTTCAGACCATAAGGCGCACTTAAAATCCTTTGATTTTCCCAAAAATCGAAAGTGTGCCTTATAATGCAGTGCACCTAATGTATGAACCTGGTTGTGCTTTCTCATCTAGAATCAGTTTTATGTGGTAAACGGTACCATTTATTTAATTGGTAATTACGATTTTTTTCGTAAACAGACGTAATAAACCAACAACAATTGCCAATGAGCAGCACACGAGAGTAGCTAGCACATACCACAGATAGTATAACTCGGCGAGGCTTCTGACTGCATTGGCGCACGCCGAATCAAACATGCGTACAACTTTTATTATATTCTATTCGTGTCTAGCGTATTAGGCATGTGTGGCAGATTAAACTTCCTCGTATGTAATGACAGATTAACAGCACTCAGGAGCTATTGGGAAAAAGTTGAATACAGTTTGACTACCTAAGTTTTGCTTCATTTAATGCACCTTATAGTCTCGTGCGCTTTATGTATGAAAAAAGAATAGCTAACATCCCATTTTTCATACTGCACCTTATGGTCCCGAAAATAACAGTAACTACAGTCATACCTCATTTATCCGAACTAATTTGTTTCGTCAAATAATGTCAGTTTAGCGAGGTATCTGGAAAATTGGAATCAGGCCTGTAGCCATGGGGGATTCAGAGTCATGCCCCCTAAATTTATTTAACCTCCTCCAAATTTTGTTTTGCCAAGAAAATTTTTTATTAAAAAATATAATAAAAACAGAAGTCTTGACCCCCTAAAATGTTTTGTGCTCCTCAAACCTTTACACCTAGGCTACGGGTCTGGCCTAAGCGAACATTCAAGGGAGAAACAAACTGTATTCTCAGACGAACTGTCAACTTAAGCAAATATCTAGACTGCATGTGAGACATGACAAAATGAAACTGTCATAGTTGTTTTTGTTTATTAGCAGATCCGTATACATGAGCAAGTATGCATTCAGAATGAGATTTAAACGCTTTAATAAACAACTAAGTAACAGTTGGTGCAATCCAGTTTAGCATTTTTTCTATTGATATGGCATATCTGTTCCTACATATCCGAGTAGGTGTCAGACAGCGAGGTTTCTGGATTAAAGGGGTGAAATGCATTGGGAGAAATCTGTTCCTAGCCATTTGTTTCGGATAGTGGGGATTCCGGTTGATTGGAGTTTAGCTTATATTTTCAGACATTCTGACCGAAATGACTAAACTTGTTTTCAGTCATTTCAAAAACATTTTGGTCCATCACTAAAAAAACTCAGGTCTTCTAGCATTGAAAAATAAATTGGAAAGTTTGGGATTTGGGTTATTTTGTGGGTGACGTCATAAGTGGAGTAGGTTTTTAACCATTTTGGCTGACGTTACCTGGTCCTAGGCCCAACTGCTATATGGCAGTATTTCACTCAAGTTTTTATTGAAACTAGGCTAGAATCCAAGTCTTTAGAGGTTTTGACTAGCTTTCTAAGGTTTTGGGTTCAGAAGGTATGGTCCAAAAACAAAATAGTTAATTAATCTCCTATTTAGTTAAATAATATATTCTTGGGCTGTCATTTTCATTGTGTTAAATGGTATGTGATTACTTGGACTATTTTCTTCTCGTATGAATGGTTTTGGTTTGGGATTCCAGAATCCTATCCGACATGTGTTTAACCAGTATGCAATTAACTGGAGCCATCTGTATTAGTCAATGACTATTTTTTCACTGATATAACTATCACTACATTCCCAACTTTCACTTGAGGCAAAAATATCACACACCTTGGTTTCACAGCATTGCAGAAGTTACGATATGTAAACTCACTGGAAAAGATAAATCGCAAGACTAGATTCATATATTTTTATTCTTGAAACTTTTTATGATAGCATAGCTTCTATACAGACTTAATTTAAAAAATTCGGTGAAAACTGTAGCTATAAGTGTTACATAAAGGTTTTGTTTTAATCAAAAATTAAAAGAATGTAACAAGATAGCTTATAAGTCAAAATGTGTGCCATTTCTTTGATGGTTGTGCAGGAAAAAATGATTACATACACTAGAATTTATAGTTGTGCACTTGTTGCTTTCTTTTCATTGGCAAGCTTTGTTTTATAAATAGCTATAGCTGCACTTTGATTCTTTCAATTCTAATTCACAATATACTTTTGATAAATTAGTCACTAGTTCAAATATAAAAAAGATTTCGCGATCACATGAAATGTGTGTTTTTATGGTTCATCTACCTAAATATGTTTAGGTCACCACCTTTTTTATGTGTGTTTTCATGGTTCATCTTTCTAAATATGTTTAGGTCACCAAGCCACTAGTTTGCGAAAAGGCCTAACATGTGGAAATTCAATAAAGATATTCTCATTAAAAAATTTTAACAGCAATACAGTTTTTAATATATTAATTATATTCTTTAGTCTTCCTTGATTGCTTCTACCAAATTTCAAGCAGATTTAATGAAAACTAACTAATTACCATGTGGTTTTGTTGCATTAATTATTCTGTTCATATTGTTTAACCATAAAGACAAAATTCTTGTTTGCCCACACTAACACTACTACTTTGCTTAACTTGTTCCTAGCACTCTGGATTTTTACGTGATTGCTCTTACAGCTATCACCTCATACAAAGCAGTATGTAATATTCTCACCTAACTTTTAGCATTGCAAAATACAGTATAAGTCAACATGGACGCTGGAAAGCAGGAAAATGACAGAGGCATTGTCCTGCTTGGCCTTTGAAAAAGGGGCAACGAGGGTGGAAGTGCATTTTTCATAACAGTATCAGGACAATTTCCTGATTTATCAAAATCGAATTGAACTAAGTTCATTGCAGCTACTTGCGCAACAAGAAAATTCAGAATGGTTGTAGCGTGGTAATTACGCCACATTTTACGTTGAATTCGTATCAGTAACGGCAGAGTGAACCTAGTCAAGTAGGGAATCTCTATTGCTGTTATGCCGATGGTTGTCAGTTCAACTCTCTCTTTGGTCGGCTCAGGGCAATGCAGCATTGTGACTGCAACAAATTTCTGTTATTATTTTTGAGGTCAGTATCGTTGTAGCTGAACAGAAACAAACATATTGGTCACAATTTGTTTGTTTTTATAATTTTCCATTGCCCTAATTTTTTTATTGCTCCCCATGCTGCACCGCTGTCCCGGCATCCCTGTAAACCAGCTTTCTGGCTTATTACATTTGCACACTTAGTGTTATTCTGTTAACAAATGTGCTTAAAAACAGTTTTGGGATGATTCTTAAGGTGTTCTTTACTAAATAAGTGAAAATATTGGCTTGGCCAGAAAAAAAGCCTGAATGGCACATTATGTTTTGTTATAAAACTAGCTAACTGCATGCTATTACCTGTTTGAGTGTTTCTGTGCTTTATTCGTGTGATCTACGACAAGTGACTATTTTATTGCATACTGAACATCTTGGATTGGTGCTTAGTAAAGGGCTGCCCAACCAGCACGAATGCAACTGCTGCTATCGAAGAGCCCGAACAAACTAACAAAGCTCACAATATGGCAGCAAGCAACAATAGAAATCACACCCATGATCACTCTATTATTGCGTGTTCACACCACTTATAATATCTATGGGTGCAATTCTTTGCCCACAACCCGTTCGTGGTGAACCATGCATTCAACGTCACGCCAAGGAGGTGACAAAAAAAATTTGCTGCAAATTTTTCGCACAAACTGGATTTTTGCTAGAGAAGGTTCAACTAAAGCTGATGCCTCATTCACAGCAATTATTTACATTACATTGGTATAGGCGATTTAGGCATAATAATGATTACAGCACATACCAGCATGTGCGTCAGATGGATTTTCCAGGGGGTAGGAAAATAATGGATTTTTCCAGGGGCAAGCCAAAAAAATTTTTCAAGGGGGCAAAGAGTGGTGAAATTTGATTTCATGAACTCAAGACTAAGAGAAAGGCATTTTTGATTTCTTAACCAACAATTTAATAAACTAATATCAAATTACAACATACTACATGTGGCTAAGCCCCCAACCCTTTCTTAAATTCATGCATATCAGTACACTATAAAACCAAATAGATGAAGTTGACTTTTAACATCAAGATATGTTCTGCCTTTGGGGATATTAAAAACAATCTCTACTGTAACTTCACTTCAAATCTTTCCATAATTGCAAGAGCAGCTCTTCTTTTCTCATGTTCACAATCCTTTAAATTTAAAACCAGTGCTCGAAGAGTCCGTTGTAGATTTGGCCAAGTGACAGTTTCCCTTATGACGGAACCCTAATGATTTTTAGTTAGTACCCTTGCAACCCCTGTCACAAACAAACCCCACGTAAAAACCGCTGCCGACTGAGTCCATTCAATTTCAGCAACACTATACCCAAGACGTGGTTCGGTTACATTTGACCATAGAGATTAGACTAATTTGGATACAATACAACAGATAGACAAGATCGTGGAATTGACATGATTTTCAAATCACAGTCTGATTACCATAGATATTTGATGGAAATGCGTGACCACACTGACTGTTCCCAATTCTATCCCACAAATTGCAATTTCCCTAAAAAATCCCTACATATCTCAATTCCCCAAACGTTGCTGAAATTCCCAAACTAGGGACAAATTCTCCAACAGTGGGATGCCTAGCCAGACCTGCCCAGAAATTAACATGATGCAATACTGAAGACATGAGGGGAGTCACCGCTACCAAGAAAACGGACAGGATCGGCAGCAGAGATGATCACTACCGGTTTGCCGGTTGGATATCCGAAAGGATAGAGAGTTGGCAACCGGATACGGATATCCAAATACTGCTTTCAAACGGGAACCGGATACGGATATCCGAAACGCTTTTACCGATATTTTGAGGATTAAGACTTTTCGAAAAAGTTGCACATTGCACAATCATTCATTTATTATCTTCAGAAGCATCTTTTCAGCCTTCTGTGCCATTTGACATGACTCCGAGTCTCTTTATAGCAGGGGTGACGAACCTATTTGCTATCACGGACCACTTTGTCAGTTACCTTTTTAGTCATACTATGAAACCTGTTAAAAAAATAAATCTTTCACCAACAGAAACAAACAACAAAGACTGCTGGTCTCGCCTGAATGCTTTGCGGGCCGCAGGAAATTATTTTGCGGGCCGCTTGTTCATGACCTCTGGTCTACAGTATGGTTTAATATCAGAACCGTAGAGTAATCCCATTTCCCCTCTTCTGCTAATTAGACACGCCAAGTTTCAGTTTGTCAGCATGAATCTGTTCCTGGTGTGGCAAAATAGGGCTTTTCAGTATACATTGAAGAGCTTG
>Ga0210059_1012964_pt1 | contig 12517 bp, 8 predicted proteins | sample Ectturendosymbi2_FD_188042 | JGI IMG/M metagenome (GOLD analysis project Ga0210059, IMG submission 188042) | Ecteinascidia turbinata endosymbiont from Florida, USA - Sample 2 (SPAdes) (version 2) | ecosystem: Host-associated > Tunicates > Ascidians > Unclassified | place: Key West, Florida...
TCTCGCTCGCGTGCAAAGGGAGGGTCTTGCACGGCCGGCATTTCACGTTCAAGAGCGTCAACGGCGACACGGCCATCACGTTAGTGGCCACAGGTAAAAACAACGCCCGGTCTGCTGTTTTTAACTTTTCTGCCGGAAATCAATGCCAGCCGCGTTCAGCAAAGAGCAACTGTGTGCAAATACGTTTGCAGTGTCGCGCCTCGTGTCTCTTATAAGTGATTTGCGGCCGAAGCCAATCAGCTGATATTTTTTCGCGGGAGTCGAAATTATTGTAACTTGTTCTTGTACCTAACAACTTAACTTAACACGTTCTTGAAAATTTCGGAGGGAGGACAATTGCCCGGTTGCGGGCCTGGCCGAAGCCAGTGTCTGATAGAGTAAAAGTGACGTGTATTGGGAAAATCGCGTAGCCAAGATGTTAACTGACATGTGCTCGTAGCTCATATTGATGCATTCCACTTCATGTTGATTAGGTTTTTGCTTTTGATCTTGTCTCGTATTGTAGCCATTTTTTTCCCAGCGTCTTAAAGCGCTTCACCGGATATGACGGGTTGTCAGGAACGCCCTGCCACGCGTCATATCCTCCCAAGTGCTGGATACTCGCACAGGATTATATTTTATCACCTTTCCGCGGTGTCCACAGAAAGGCCTCCTATCGGTCTGAAACTCACTCCCTTATGCAAGCAGTTCTCACTCAGCGCCCACACTCCCTTGAAATAAAGATATTGGTCTCTCGGTGTTTGTAAGATTACCCGAGCTTTGCCAAGAGAAATGTAAGTTTCAGTGGCATTAGGTTCAAAAACAAAGAAAAATAAAACGGTCGGCCGGTTAAGCGCTCCAGTGTTGCATCACAAAACTCACGCGTTTCGTTCGGTGAAGTCGACGTTCTCGCACAGGCGTGGAGGGAGCTTTCGTCAACGAACGTCACCCGTATGCCGCTCGAGGATCCTGGCTTCAGGTGCTGATCAGCGACGACATGGCACGCAGCCTGATACAAGACCTGGAGGAGTTGTCCGGTGACGATGCGGTAAGTGTTCCAGCGGACGCGCACTTAACGGGTGAAGGCGATGAGCCATTAGTTGACAGCAGGGAGTGAACGCTTCGGAAATAACTGCTCTGCTGATCCTCATCTCCCGAGCGTGACGTTGCTTTCCGGTTTGTTGCGAATTTTGCCGTTTGCTTGGAGTGGTTTGCATATTTCTTACTTTTCGCGCTTGTCCGACGTAGAAGTAGTAACTTTCTACGACGCTATGTCCCGCTGAGCACTCGTCGGCGATAGCCACGAGGCTAGTTTTACAGCATCGTTAAGCCTGTAAGCGCACAAGCCGCATATCCGCCACAGACGAAGCGGTGGTAATGTTTCTTCGGTACGTCAAGGGTCAACTAATTTTCGCTGACAGTCAACCGCAGCGAAGCACAATCAGCAAACATTTTCTCACTTTTTTTAAATACACAGGCCTACTGTATATTTTTTATTAACTTCCTCATGACGTTTCTTTGCGCCTGTTTCCTCTTTGTGAGGCGTTCTGCGCTTGCTTGTGTGCTCGAGGTTAATATTCAGCGAATGGGCGATTGAACGTGGCTGCTCGTTGCGCTCTGTCAGTGTGCAGTTATACGCCATGTGTGAAACGGAAAATCGATATATTTGTAGAATTTCGTCGGCGGCGCGCGCCGGTCGATTTTCAATTTGCGTTTCTTTATGCGGACGATAAGAAACCTTTTTGTTTATTTTCTTAACAATGCGTTGTCGTGCTTTCAAATAGCTGTGTCACTAAGTGTGCTACGCTCCCGTGTGAATGCGATTTTTCTTTTGCAAATGCGACTTTTCATTCGTAAACACAACTTTTTAATTAAAATCGCCGGTGATATAAAAAAAGTGCGGAACAAGCGCATGAAAATTTCGGATTAAACCGCGGATAACCCAAAATCAGAAAAATTTCACCCAAAATCAGAAAAATTTCATGCCGTTTGACGAGGTATCCAAGACTCTAATAAGGTCAGGTATTTTTTCTTTCTGGAAATTACCAGCAAACGTCCGCCTTCCGGAGTTAGAGACCGCACATGTCAAATAATAATCTTCCGACCGCCGTCGCCTGCCCCCCACCCGTAGCAGCGGAAAATCTCAAACAAACACGATTACGGTGATAACGACAGTGCCGCGTCGTTTCTCGTCGAGCAACCTCCACGAATGGCCGATCGCAGAACTGACCGCCCCTGTGTGTTTACACCGCGATTAGTCGCGCTTTTCGCTGCCGCACTAAAATCAAAATCTGCGCCTGTAATAAACGAGAGCTTTAGACACGGCGCGCTGTCAAGTGCGATCTTGATGCATCGCCGCGTGCGCGGGTGCGGGCGCGCGAAATGGTCGGTGGTCCGGTCTGTCATGTTGAGGGAGCGGTTAGTCGCTCGTGCTAAGCAGAGCGGAACGGGCGCTGAGCAATTAAAACTGTGCGTTGCGGTTCAGTGCTCACTGGCGATTGAGTTACGGCGATGTCGTGCCAGCGTATGCTTGTGTTCTTGGTAAGCGACGTCTGAAGTCCTTGGCGAACTGACTTAAAATTAGCCTCGGCCGTTTCATGAATTAATACGTCCACCATGTATATTGTGCTGCAACCTAGGGCTTTTTTCGGTCATAATCCTAATTTTTTTTAATGACCGAAAAAAATAAGTCAATACGGTCATAATGGCCGAAAATATAGACATGGTGAATACTGCTACAGCGAGCTGAAATACTATTGTGGCAATAAATGACCGACATGTCTCAGCGAAAAAAAAAACAGACTGCAACTGTTTGAACTAGACAATGGATAGCATGCCAACAGACCCGCAACCAAATCTTGATCTCTCGCGCCAAGTAGCTGTTGTAAAAAAACCGCTTTCGCATTTGCTATATTCGAAATCCCTAACGCAGTTTTGCCGCATTCAATGCTCGCCGAGGTCGCCCTTTAACCGTGGGAACAAGACGCAAGGCTGTTCTTTGATGATCAGCGTGTTTACATGCCCTTCGTTCTGTTTAACACACTGTTCGCGTTTGAATGAAGGCGTGGCTCAAGAGTGGCGTGGTCGTAATTCCACAACGACTCGTTTTTTTCACGTCAAGGCTGGGCCAGGTTAAGGAAGTGTCCTGCCCCAATGCGCCCATAACAACGCCTCGCGTTGGATGCCAACATATTAAACACTGGCTTCCATATCGGGGCAGGCGTTATATCAGGTGAAGTCCCTTGGCTGAAAACCATGTCTTGACGAACTCGGATATTTAATTTTTGAGGTGTGTCGCGCTGTGACGTTAACACCAAGGTCATGAACCCACGTCCCGTTGTCGCGGCCCCACATTCGAGAAAGATCGCTTCGCGCATAACGAAATAGCGCAACGTACAGTTTGTCTTGATAAACTGCTGACGGTCCCTTATGTCTTGTTTATCAAAGGTCTTCGCCTTCCCCCGCCCCGTCAGTCACCGGCAATATCAATGCGACCCATTTGCAAGCAATCGCGCAATATTTGCTCGTACGATTAAGTTAGCTCAACGTCTTCGTGACGCAACCGCTTACGCGCTGGCGAGGGTTAATCAAAAGTGCAAACATTCAAAAAACTTTCCGCCCTCCTGGGTTTCGAGAACCTCGTACTATCGTGTTGACCGACAGACGCCCAGCGCGCCTATTGTGCGAGTGCATTAGGCTATTGTGACGTGGCAGCGTTGTTTCAAACGGTTAAAGTGTCGTGTCGTCGAGGTAAGTATCGTGTCGTCAAGGTCAAGGACGCCTAAAAGTTACTCGAGGTGGCCTGTCTCAGCGCAAGGGTCTCGACGAGCTCGAACAGTTGCCGCTGCTTGCGTGCTAGCAAACGAAAACCCTGTTCGCTTCGTGCCATTGCCTGCTGCGGCTGCACTCTCAGAAGTGGGCAGCCTTTCTCGCTCCTAGCTTGGCTTCACCGATACGCAGAATGTTGCAGTCTCTCTCAGCCACGCGAATTGCGCTTTTGCTTCAAAACAAACAGTTAAGATTCGCGATGTTTGCTTAACGGCCCAATCCGAGTCGCACCGCGTGGCAGGGCGTCGGGTGCGCAAATACTTCGATCCATTTTTTTTATACAAAACCAAGACTTTTATTGGAAAACTTACATTGCTTTCGTTTTTTTTTTCAACGACCGATAGCCGAGGAATAAAATCGCTGACTCACGATGACGCCGGGACACAAGTGACCTTGAAAAACGTACCGCTGCTCTAATTTCATTTCATGCAGTAGGTCGGCGCAAACCGTTGGAAAGCACAGCTGAGAAAATTCCGCCGCTTGCGCCAACGTAGTAGTACTGCCGCCGAGACGCACACACTGCACGGGCCGTTTCGACGCGTACCTTGACCAGGACCAGATATTACCGGATGTCTGGACCGTCGTTACCGATCATCCGTTTTGTACTCGCCTGTTTCTCGACTGTCAATGGCGGCGTGATCAGAGCCGGCTTATCAGCAGCGTGCACTGGACGGGCCCGATGAAAGACACTGAGCATGCGCGTTGCACGTGAGAACCAATGCTAAGCTCGTCTGGCTTATCCATCACAATCACGACCAAACCGACGCCGTGCTGACCTGCGTTTTAACAGCGTGCTGTGCTGCATATAAGGCTGCATCTCGAAAATGCTCACATAGTTGTCGGGCCGCAGCCAAGAAAGTTGAGCGAGTTTGTTGCGGTGCTGTAAAAACGCTCTGTTTGAAATGCAACGCGGGATTGTCAAGCAGAACGACTGCGTTCTTTTCCGATGAGATGCGCAAAACCATGCATGCCCCACTTTAAAGTGAGAAAGCATTGACATATTTTTTCTGCGCTTTACCGCCATTCAGTGACGATTTACCTTCACATAATTTACTGTCTCTTTCTTTGCCTGCGCTTGTTTGACAGGTATTAACGCAGACCCGTAGCCACGCGGGGCATTCGGGGGCTTTTTGGGCCAAATTTTCGGGCCAAAATTCGGGGGCCAAATTTTGTTGCGCCCAGAAGAATTTGTTTAAACATATAATAAAAACAAAAATATTGTCCCCCTAAAAATGTATTTTGCCCCCCTCCAAACCTTAAAACCTGGCTATGGGCCAGCATTCATGGGAAACGTGGCAAGTCTTCCACCATCAGTTGCCGTGAATTTCCAAGCTAAACCCAGTCCTGTTCTGTTGCGACATAATTCGCGCCCGTCAGAACTCAACCGCTGGGTCGAGCTCATTTTTTATTCAGATTAAGAGACGATCTTTGAAATCTTCCGCAGGTGCAGCTGCCGAAAGTATATCGCTGGCGCGAACGACGACTCGAAATTTCCATTCATCCCGACCCTGTCTTCGACGCGATGATGCCGGTGCACTCATTTCCGCCGTAACAACGTGCAGTGCGATCGTTTTATTGTTATCTCTTTGTTTTTTTTTCATTATGTTTATTTTGCGTCGCTTTCTTTTTGTGTTTTCCACTTCCGGTCAGGTGCTTCGTTTCATTTTTTCCGTCTCCACTTTGCGTTTGGCTTTTGCGGCTGCTACCTGGCGCCATCGTGCGTCGCGTCGTGTCATATATTCCTGCCAGTCTGGCGCTATTTCGTTGACCACTGCTCATTGATAGCTGGTTGGCTGCACGTAACGACTTCACAAAGACTCCACTGTTGTGCCGACCACAATCGGCTGAGAATTAAATCCACCGTCTAAATTTCACCAAAGAAACAGCAACAATATCAGTCGCGCTTTCCAACTGAACAATTTGATTCTATCTCTCTGGTAGACCGTTTTCACAAGTAACAACGATGATTGTTCGATAACTTCACCAGAAAGTTGTACATCAGGCCAGATGGAAAAGGTTCTGTTCAGTAGCCAGTCGTATTCACGGCAATATCCTTTCAATTTCTAACACGACGTTTGTCGCTCGCGGCCCGGCGACGTCTTTTCCATCGTTTCTGGAAAGTTATCAGAATCGATGATTAAGATTCACTGTTGCGTCGCCAGGAACGCCTTCGCCCGATCATGAGCGGCAAAGCATTTTTTGGCTCCATACTTCCTCCCAAATCTCAATCGCGTGAAGAACTCGTCGTGAACCGCGAATATCCAATTGCGCATTTATTTCAAAACTCCACAACGCAGCTCAAGCGCAGCAAGGGACTGTCAGCGAAAGCCTGCTTACTGCGTCAGTGCCTTGGCGTTGCGAAACCTCCACTGCAAGAGCGCGCGCGCGTCACGGTGCACTGCGATTAAGACAGACTTGTCGCAACGATCGCTTTTTAACTTTTATCGCTTGTTGTTGTTCCGACCCTTTTCCGCCATTGATTTTCTGCTTCAATGTTTATTTTATCTGCGATTCAAATCGATCGATATCTTGTTGTTCACTGTTTTTTCACCCGTGCTTTATTTTGATCTTGTTTCGCTTTTACCGATTTCGCGTTTTGCTACCAAGAAACGCAGAAAGCGTTTTCTTTTCTGTGTTTAACGCACCTGATCCAAACAGTGGATTCGGTGCGAAAAGTTGGAAAATTGTCCGACTTCCGTCCAGGGACAGCTTAGCCCAGAATGTTCGTTGCATACCTTCCAAAGCTGTTTCACGACCAATTTTTTTAAAACTGTTTCACGAGCTGATGAGTTGATATTCAGTTCAAGTTTCCAATTTGCTATTAGTCGATTTGCTTGAAACAGGACCACTTCTTCATGAGGCACCACCAGGTCTTAGTTCGACATTTTTTTATCTGGCTTGCGTCGCTTACATCACTGATCACTATGGCTACGATTCAGAGAAGCTGTAATTTTCTTTCCTGCGTGTTTTGCCAGATGGTTATTTCTTTTTCGCCGACCGTACATGGTCAGTCTTCTCACAGAAATAGAGATTGCTGTGGTGACTGCGATTTTTTTGTTTGTTTGTTTTTCTTTTCACCTTTTCCATGCCAACACGCTGATATTACAATTGTCTCGAATCCGTAAGTGGGAACGACTGCCCGTGTCCCGATGTATCTATGCAGGAACGTATTGATAACTTGTCACGGTCAACGATGGTGCTTCACTTGGAGATGTTTTTTCCAGAAGTTAAAATGGTGTTACGCCTGTCATAGGCGCAGCCAGGGACGCCCAAGGGACCACGCCCCCCAAAATTTTTAGATTATCTAGTCATTTCGTGCTTTACGAGGCGGTAACCCAAACAAAATGCTGTTGCTTGCCTAAAATCGAACATGTTCCCCCCAAAAGTTTGGCCTGGCTACGCCACTGACTCTTGTTTAATGCGCCAGCATCGCAAACGGCCAACGCAAGCTTGGCGAAAAATGCTCTACTTAATTTTCAGAATGAGTGGCGTATGCCGCAGTTCGAAAGTTACTTGATTCTCAATATGATAGCAAGTAGGTACGGGCGATGCGCTTACGTCCACAGGACAGTTCCAGTTATCGCCCACAGAAAGTAAGGTTACATGTGCAGTATCCTTGGAGCAAAGTCAAGACGTTGCAAAGCCGTCCATATCAAATACCGCGCCTGTTTCAACTGTCTTGTAGAAGGCGGAAAAGAGCGACAAGTTGCAGCAACTTGCTTGATTCAGGGATGTGATCTTCGAGTTTCGCTGTTCGATAGCAGGATTTTGCAGTGACCGTTTCGCATTGCCACACGAGCAATGGCGTTCGCAGAAATTTTTCATGGGGGCGGGTTTCATTGAGTGACATGGTGGTCATTTGTATTTGGTGTGCGCTGTTTGCGACGTCACAATTTCTTTCACGTCATATTCATGTTTCCAAACCAACGTTTTGGCGAAGTTTGTTGACACAATATGCATATTCTTCTACACGCATTCTCCGTATTTTATGCGTCATTGCACTGAATATAAATTATATCAGCGCTCCACGTTAGGATATCGGAGGAAAATAAACTCAACGCTACGACAGCCGTTCATAACTGCAAAAATATCAGGTTGCACGTTAAAACAGGGGAGTAAAACACACTCCTCACTACGTCAGAGCAATTTACAACTGCCAAGTCAGGCTGCGCCAATGTCTCGTCGCAGGGGCGGAGCCAGACATTTTCATTTGGGGGGGGCACTGGAGTGGCCAGTTTTGCAACAAGGGGAGCTGTCAATGGTCTGTGTAGGGCTTTCAGAAAGAGACCTGAAAAATTTGGGGAGGCCAGGCAAAATTTTGGGGGGGCAGTGGAACCCCCCTAGCTCCGCCCCTGTCTCGTCGAATGCGAGCAGTCGAGCATAGGTGTGCTGGGTTGACTGGCGCATACCACGATTTGCAAGATCGAATCTTGCTAAACTGCACACGAATTGAGAATGAGCATCAAGTACGCAAGAAAACTTGTTTTTTTGTAGTGTGTAGGAATCCAGGAAACTTCTAGGTTGCCTTTTTCCTGCTGAGACATTTTCAAATGTCTGAATTTTTCTCTTAACAACTGCTGTTTTTGAGCTCGTGCAACAGTTCTATCATATTACAGAAATTGGTAATGTTGCCAAAGCGGTCAGCCCATGCGCTGATCAGACAAAACAAAGACAATTATTTCAGATAAAGTGAACTATCGCGGAACACAATCTTAAACATGCGTAGTGGACGAAAGTATCCAAAAAGTGGTGTGATGATTTCTGGACGCAGACGATAACCCAGATTCCCATCAAAACCTAATTATTTCTATTCGGCCCATTTACAATCTTCCTTGAAATTTGCATGCAAATTCGTTCCGTAGTATTTGCACTAAGTCGACAAATTAACAAGCAAAAAGAATCGAAAACAATCTCTTGCGCAGGTAATAAAGTTTTTGTAATATATCAAACGCAAAGGGTTTAACCCCAACCCCCCCTTACGTACGCCCTTGCACACGAGTCGGTTTTATTCATCGAAGACATTCAATACTGTTTTCTGACTCGGAGCAAAAAAATAAGTCTATGTTCGTGTTCGCCCGTGCTGCGTCGGTCAAGCCCAGGGTTGCCAGATTGGCCATGAAATGGCCGAATTTGTCCATTTTTCGAAAAACGCTTTTGGCCGTTTTTTAAGAGTTGTTTCTCAAGACTTCTGTATTCAGTGGCGTGGGCGTCAGAAGGATTTTTTTCCAGCTGGGGCCATTAGCAGATTTTTCCAAGTGGGACCAAAAGTGGTGAAATTTAATTTTTCCGTCTCGATACTAAGAAAACGACCCTATTTTGCTAAAAATGTAATAAAAAATAGTCAAATTTCAAAACCTAGAAGGAGGCTTTGGCCCCCCTACACCCCCCCTTCCGACGCCTATGCTCAGCTGTGTGATTGGTAATGTTATAGTGGAAGCATTTTGCGTTTTTGGTTAGATGTTGCTGTTAGACGTTTCTCATCACTGTTACAGTAACCCCATAGTACATCAACATTTTATTGCTTTGAAGTGTGCATTGTGCAGTATTTAGCCTTTGCTGTTAGCAGATTTCGTATTGTCAATCATATGACACAGCGTTTATTCTCAAGTTTTCTTCCCCTTTGTTCACATGTATGGACTTAATGATGGTTTTCAGCATGTGATTATGATCATTAGCTTCATGCAGTTAATGGATTCCATCTCCTGTTCGTATATTTGGAGCATAGGCCTAAGTTCAAGTGAATGCTAGCGTTGTCGTTGGAGTGAAAATTTGATTTCATCCTGCCTAACACAAACAAATGGGTCAGATTTAAAAGCACATATCTCCAATAGCTATCGAAAGGAATCCTTTCCCAGTAAAGAATCAGACACGAAGATCTTACATAGTATATGTTTCGCCTACTAGGTGGACATCTTCAGCTCTTATATATGCTCTTAAATTATATTACGATAAAAAAGACAAGTTGTAACATGCAATTTTAAGTTCATGGCAAAAATTGCTGTTTTAGAGTCAAAGACTGTTTCTTTGGCGAAACCAGATTTTTTCAGTTAAAAAATATCCCGTCCTCCAAATATTTTGGTTTCCCTATGCTTGTGGTTGTATAAACAATTACCATAGTTAAAACAGGTTATTTTTTTGGTCATAAATTTTTCAAATACAACTATTTTGTGTATTTTTATTGATACTTTGGCCATAAGCTATGGAAAATATTTAGCAACCCTGGTCAAGTCGTCAATGCATAAAACTGTACCTAAACGTCTGGCTGGAAGTTGAAAGCTCAAACACCGGCGTCGAGAAGGTCTTAGTGTCATTGTAATGGTTAGTACATTTTATTAAGCGCAAAACTTTAGCAATAGAAACATTTATAATAGAATGTATATCAAAACTTTAAACATGGGTGGGGAAGGGAACCTGCAGCCCACGTGAAATTCAATATGGTCTGTATCAGATTTTTCGCTAACCACTATAGAATACAACATCGGTTCAAGATGAAATTCCGTGATAGGCAGATACTAGAAACTAAGTCAAGAGAAAGATCTCTTCCTCTTCATAGTTTTCTTCCCTTATTTTCTTTAGGAAGACAAAGGTAAAATTTTAAGATGAAATTAAATGTTTTGTGCCCGCCAGCGATATGCGACCCGTCACACTAGGCTAAATACTGTAGGTTCCATATCCCTGCTTAAAACCTGACCACGTCACACTAGTGCATCCTTATGCACAAGCGGTGGAATCTGAGCTTGGCGTTTGGTGGTCATTCATGAAAGTGGAGCCGGATAAGGTTACAACGTTTGCAAAAGTTTGCGTGAAAGAGGGTGCGAAACTATCAGAAATTAGATTTTCACTTAGAAGGAGAACATTTCTAAAGGCATTTCAGAGATATCTGTCCCAAATTGCCCGTTGCATGGATGGACCAGTTTGAAGAATGAGTCAGGAAATTATTATTTGAGAAATATGGCTGACATTTTGCTTTACGTTGAAACCAGCGAGTGATACAGTTTCGAAACCCGTTTTGATGTTTCTCCGTCTCGGAGGACCCACGCCTAGTTTTGGTCTCCGAAGATGTAGGTCTTGAAACTAAGAACGAGCTATATTTGTAAACTGGGTTGCTAGAACTCCAGTAGCTCAGCCAGTTCGCTTTTGGCGTATTTTAGCCAGGGGGGCAGTGGTGCTGGAACCCGTGAGAACGGCGTTCCCCCACCTTTTTCATGTTTTCATGAGCACTTCATTACATACTGCTTTAAAATGAGTTAGAAGTTGTTTCAAAAAAGCTAGTTTTTGGGTGCGTTCCCACAACTCCTTTGTTGGCACCACATCCCTGATCTTAGCTGAAAGAAAAGCCAAAGGAGTTCACAAAATGGATGGAGTTAGACGATTATAAAGTTAACAAGTTTTGATGGCCTTTCTTCTCGTCTGCGTAAGTGTTCGATTCAAGTTAAGATAAATCCTGTGGAAAGGCATAATACGTTGCCACCACAGTAAACATACATGTGCAAGCTCTAGAGTTCGAACGTCACATATACTTCGCAGAATTTTCCAGGGCGACTCGACACTGACTCGAAAAATTTTAGATGACTCTGACTCGAATGGCTTGTGACTCTGACTCGACAAATATGACTCGGCCCCGTCACTGCTCTCATCGTCAGCAGGTTACGTTGAAAATCGTTCGCTATCCAATTTAACCAAGAGAAAAAAGCAAAGACAACAATCTAACAATTAGCTTGTCAGAGCAAACGTTAAATTAATGAAAGCTATTATCGGGCCGTGATGTGCCCCAGTCATGTTTGTCAATTCAGAGTCACATGCCCTTCGAGTCAGTGTCGAGTGAGAGTCAACCAAAATTTTTTCGAGTCATGGTAGAGCTGATTCATGAATTGATGGAGTCTAGTCAGGGTGGAGTTACAAGTACTGTTGAGTGACTTCGAGTCATTGGTTTGCAAGCTCAAATTAGCGTCGAATCAAATGAAATTTAACATTTTTCCAATGTCTTTTTTTGCAAACAAATGGCGCCCAGAGAGCTACAACATGGTGCCCAATAAGCTAAAAAATGGTGCTCAATGTTGTTTCAGCAGTTTTCTTACCAGGTTATTTATATCTAAGTATTTGGTGACACCAGTTTTCTTTTTAAATCTCTCATTCACTCTCAGTCATTTCCACAAGTCGATCCCAACATTGTTGCAAGACATACATGCCAAAATATGACCAGAGACATGGGATGTCCGCAGGGGTGGGCAAAACGGGGATTTCCCCCCCTGGAAATTGGGACTAGTAGTCAGCAGCTTAATTCCGATTAATCGTTTTAATAACTTGCAATGGCAGTATATTTGCCGATATAGCACTCACGCTGCAAATGACTCAGGTTCACTGTTCTGGTGTCATGCACTGATGAGCTTGAACTTGAAGTCCACTCATGTCCGCTCCTTTGAAGCACGTTGCGAAAGTTGCGAGCGGATTGATCCACTGTTGGTCTTTATTGCGTAACAGTAACATGGCAACGAATCTTCAAAGTGTTGAGTTCGCGTTGCATCCTCAACATGAAACGTCTTGTGACCCCGAAATACAAACAAAGAAAGACTTCAAAAGCAAGTTCAGAAAACAACTTGGAAGTTCGCCGACAACCTCATTAAATAGTGAAGGCAAAGAAGAAACATTAGAATGTCTAAAGTCATGAACTAAACCCAAGAAGAATGAAGACGGACACTGGATTTGCAAA
>Ga0210059_1012965_pt1 | contig 12515 bp, 12 predicted proteins | sample Ectturendosymbi2_FD_188042 | JGI IMG/M metagenome (GOLD analysis project Ga0210059, IMG submission 188042) | Ecteinascidia turbinata endosymbiont from Florida, USA - Sample 2 (SPAdes) (version 2) | ecosystem: Host-associated > Tunicates > Ascidians > Unclassified | place: Key West, Florida...
AATGAACTTCAAATCCCTTTTACGACAGGTTTCCGTTTTGCTATCTCACAATTTACACAGCTCTTGATGTATACTTGCAGCCAGGCCTGTAGTCACGGGGGGCATTCGGGGCCAGCGCCCCTCCCAATTTTTTGTGCTCCAAAAAATTTGGTTGGGCCCAGAAAAATTTGTTTTAAACATATAATAAAAACAATAACCGTGCTCAACGAAAAATATATTTTGCTCCCCCAAATCTTAAAACCTGGCTACGGTCGCGCTTGCAGCATAAGGAACGACAGCGCTTGGTGCATCCTTGCTGCATGAGATAATTTTATCAAACACTTTGAAACACAATAAGCAGCCAAATGCCGCAGATGATGCATAACTTGGTCACGGTATGCACATTTTAAGCCAAAAGAAGAAACGTCAACAGCCATCTACCGAACATACCAAAGCAGTACATGTATCTTCGATTGTATTAAATGTGTAACATCGCGATAAACACACTTGAAAACCTTCCAGAGTTTCGAATCCGGTTGGTTAAAAAAATCGCGTTGCACATTTTATGATGATTTCGAAACAAAGCAGTTATGTTGTGTTCTGCAATGAATAGATAGATGTTCCTGTCTATTACCTACGTTTGTAAAGTCAAACTACGTGCAGTTGAGTGTCGCTCCTCCAGGAACATACGTCATATTTTCGTTTAAGCTCAGGTTTTAAATGCAATTTTCTCAGTAAAATAATTTCATGCGAATTAGACAATGTCCAAGTCATGAACCCATTACATGCGATTTAAGATTGTTCGCTGGACTGCGAGACGTACAAACACACCCTCACCTTTCTCTGTCGATGCTAGATACCTAAGTTCGCAAAAGGGCGCATTTCGCTAGAGCAAAATAGTTCTTATCAGTGACCCCGCCACCTCGCTGTGTGACGCCCAACAACACGGAAAGTCAGTAAAAATGTATTTGGGAACGTTTTGAACAATCTCTCTATTCAGATACCTGCAAATGTCAAGCAGGCAGTAAAAATGACGTCGATTGGTCCCAAAGACTTTCAGCAATAATTCAAATTGGAAGCAATCGTGCTGGACTACTTAAATCTTTTACCGCTTCCACCGTCAATCAATCAGAACTGACATTGAAAATCGATTTTTCACCCGATCGAGAGTCAATACTCGGACACAAACCCGACGATTGCGCGATTACGTGAGTGACCCGAGTCACAATTCCTCGCTACTCGCCTTGTCTGAAACGTTCAAAAAAGTTTCGATAGCTCAGTGGTAGTGTCCGCCTCTCGATTGGCAAGTTGAGTGTTCGATCCACCTGAGTGATTCCCCGTAGCTCTCCTTGGCCAACAGCGTTCACCTCAACCGTCCTGGCAAGAAGCAAGTTTCAGGCTTCGGCCTGCCCGCCAATTGCCGTCACCAAAACCACATTAAACATCAAGTTAACTAACTCGTATCGATTTGAAAATGATCGATTTGAAAAGCCAAGCTTTAGTGGGATAAATGTATGGGCCTCAAAGGGTACACATGATATGAATTCTTACAGCTTTGGAACAAGTCGGAGTCGACAGTCTTGAAAAAAGACGCAACAAGCTTGCCTCATAAACGGAATAATGTAAATGAAGATTCACCATTTCAAAAACATTTAAGAGGCGACCGTTTTAAACATTCAGTATCACAACAAGCTCCCCGTCTACTCTTTCATGCTTCTTCGGGTGACTATCCCGCTTATCTGACGAAGTGCTTTTGTTATTTCTGTTAAACCAGATGGAAAATCACTGACGTGTAACAATCGACTTGTGCCTCCTGCTGTTTAAACGATGCAAATTTACTATTTTGCAACAAATCACAGGGCGCAGTCAAAAAATGTTGCTTCTGCTTAAATCCACCTTGAGCGGCTAGGAAACGTTATCAGCTGGTTGATGCGGTTAAGCTTTATTGTATTACGAAATTCCAGTGGTGGAATGATTTACCTTATTACGAATCATGTGCACCGCAGCAGCCTACTCTGCGAGGAATTTATAAAACTGAAATATTTTCGCACAAAAAACTTGACTTGGACGTTTTCCCAATGTTCAAACTTTTTTTGGAAAAAATGCCACTCATGATCAGACACTTCTCAAATATTCAAGATGCAAATAAGAACTTTTTGGGTGCAACGTAGAAACAATTGACACTTGGCAAATCAACATGGTTTGATATGATGAGTAAAATTCGTTTGAAGGTATTGCAAAGAAGGCCAAAGTTGGCTTAAAAAAACAAAACGCATATACGGTCAAACTGTCCACCAGTTTACTGACGTTACCACGTTTCTTCAATCAAGTGCTTGCGAACTCTGTCATTAGAAGAAAGCATATCATTAACTGATCATCGTTTTGACGTTGAACAATACACAACAACTGTTGAAAGTCATTTGATGAACACTTCAGTATTTTACATGAGTTAACTAATCGATGTCAACATGTGAGAGATTAAGCTTTGCAAACAACTTAAATGAGACGCTATAAGCACACTCGAAGCACTTCTAATCAATACGCCGGTTGCTATGATCGATTGCCACGAGAAACAGGCTTTTAGACAAAACGCCATGAACTTAACAAAATACGCTTTTCACAATTGACAGTTTGATGTTCTTGTTTGAAGTTACACGTATTTTCAAAATTAATCAAAAGTTGCACATGTTTTCCGCAAAGTCATCAAATTTAAAACTGAATACTTTTATCGTAAACCGATATCTTAGGAGGTTTTCAAAAGTAAAAGGTGACGCTTTTTTAAATTTTAAAACCAGCTACTCTAGAAAATGGGAACAATCAGGAGTTACATCGAAGCAGCAATGTGGCGATAGACTGGACGCCGCGTGGGAAACTTGTCAACGAAACTCCACATCGGTCTTCAAAACAGTCCGATTGCATTTGGGCACATTCTGTGAGCCCACATTCATCCAACCACAGAAAACACGGGCAGAAAAAAATGAAAAAAGTAATTCCGTCTTTCAAAACCTCTGATGAGGAATTAAGATCACGTGATATATTTCACTGTTTCGAAAAAATCACGTGACGCACAATGGAAAACTTTTTTCCACTTTCCAACGCGTCAGAAGCCTCGAAAACCAAATGACAAGACGAATTACATCTAAAGCTTTACCGCTGCAACCGCATCCGACTGAAGCGGGGTTTTTTTCATATCCGAAACAAACCGAAATATAAAAAAATCGTTTGCAACGTCTCCACCGGTTTATTGCGCTTGCAGCATGGTGCGTCAGACCCTTGCCCAGCATGCTCAGCCACATACGTGCAAGAAAACCAAGCCCGTTCCAATAAGCGGTTCTGTTTTTTTATCACTTCATGTACATCGCGAAGCGTGAATATTTATTGCGCCTGAGCACAAGCTTTGAAGCACAAACCTGATATCGATTCGTCGCCTTCAATCAATTTTGGTCTTAGCTGTGCAGTAATAAACGCGTACAGGATTCGGGCGTAATGCGACATTTGCAAGCAAGGCCGGTTCACTGTGCTGCCGCAAGAATATCGTTTCCTTTTGAACGGATCCCGTTGCAATCGGTTGGGGCGGAAAGCGGGACGCAACAAAAGGATGTTGCGTTGGAATTTTGTTTTCCTCAGCGGCGCGCGTTCACTTCAACAGCGATTTGAACAACGAAGGTTTGCGTCGTGCGAATCAAAGCCTCCTAGATCAGTGGTTCTTAACCTTTTTTACATACCTTACTCCCTTTTATCAAACAAGATTACCAGATTCAACCCCAACACACTCAGTGGTGCTTATTTCTTAAAAGTATGAAATTAACCAACCCCTACAGTTCAGAATGATTCACAAAAATTTATACTTGCTGCAATTTGTGGTTCAGTAAACTTTCCGCCTTGGAATACGAAATTTACCCTCAGGGGCAAATTTACCCCCAGGTTAAGAACCACCGTCCTAGACGTATATCTAGGAGGCTTTGTCCGAACTCACGGCCGTTGCGACAAGCATCGGACAGTGCATGTCCAACAACGGACAGTGCATGTTCTTCTTGCACAATACCGCGTACTTGACATGACGCTGCATGATGGCGCAGCGACTGGAAAATACTTGGAAGCCGGAAAGGTCGAAAAACGCGCATTCAATTTCAACGCAAACCGGCCAAAATGCACGTTCTTGACATTTTCAGTGCGTTCCAACGCACCAAGGTCTTTTCAGGCGTGGTGCAGTGACCGCAAACGACTCAGCCCGATTTCTATACTGCTGTTGTTTGCGCAACGCCCTTTCGAATGGACGAAAACGCGAAGAGCTTTGTAATGATAAGCTGAATTGTCTTCTCACCGAATGGATGATGAAAACAACCGAATGGAAGCCGTTACAGCGTGGCTATTTCGTCTTAAGCGTTGAGTGTCACTCTAATTAAAACACCTACACTGAAATTTTCAGTTCAAATCTTCTGCAAAATTCGGAATTAACCACAAAATACCAAGGAAAGACGAATACGCAGAGAAAGCGTCTTGCTCAGGAAATGTCGGCCACATGTCCTTGGTACGCTTTAGTTCAACGGCGGTTGTTGCTGAAGCGAGAACAGCCACCTAGGCGCTCAGTTGCATCGGGCTGGCCGATTTTTACGAAGCTGCCCTAATGAGTTTGAACCTTCAAGGTCTCTTGCATAATTGATTGAATTCGAAACAAGATTCGTGCAGCAGCTATTGTTAGAACTCGGTTCGAAGAAGGATGGAGCAAAATCTCTATCATGACAAAAAAAAATTTTTTTTCGATGAAAAAATCAAAGCCAAAATGCAGCAATTCCAATTTGAAAAAAACCTGCATTGCCAACTAACTGTTACGATACAAATATAGAAACAGTCACTTGAAATATCATGCAAATGCTTGTTGCAAAAACAGACAACCGGATAATATTCACCGGCGTGAAGATCTCTCAGACCTAAGTATCAACATTTATAGTTTAATTCCGTTTGTACGGAGTCCACTAATACGCATCAGTCGACACAAATTATCAAGGAGCTGGTTCCCACACAGCTCTTTCAATGCATTTCGATATTCCGGAAACCGCACTTGTCCGCACTGGGGACAAAATGGTTCGGATGAAGAAAAACTAAAGTCATTCTGCCAGCTGAACAAACACCAGCACCTGTCGTTAGCACTTGCTATAGAGACAAATTCTCTGTTTTTTTCAAATTTTGCAAAAACCGGTGGTGATCACCAACACAATGTGACTCGCACTTAGTTACGTTTCCTGTTTTCAAATATAACCTTTTGTTCAATTTAATTACATGTTTTGTCTTTTTCACCATTTCTGAGAAAGCGGATTCGCGGCCATGCGCGCCATCTTTATTTGGTTTCGTGAAATATGATGAAAAGTCCATCTCGACTTCTGTGCGTCTTGAAAGTTTTTCAAACCAATTAACATCAATCTTTGGGATGCAGAACAGAGTCAGTTTCAACAAATTCTTCCGCTCGAATTGTCTGCTGTGCACGCCTAAAATTTCTTAAGATCTCGACAAAACCCATACACCACTCTTTCGGGAAACAGCAAAGTGTTGGGATTTTTTGAAGTATCTCGAAGTTTGTCATCATTTGAAAAAACAACATACAAATTGGATTTCTGGAGACAGAAATAGGAGCTGAATCTACAGGGTGTCCATAAAGTCTCTTTACAATTTAAAAAAATTATTAAAAAATGAAATGATGAGATATCGCAATGAGGTTTGCTTTATGTTAATCAATATTTCATACAGTTTTCATTGACACTAAAATTTATTGTTTCAGACAAAACTTCTTAATTAAAATTTCTTATGTTTAATGATTGAGTTATATGAATCGAACCCCCAAAAAATGACTACTGCTCAAGAAAAAGCGCAATGTGTATCCTGGTTCATTGAGACAAAATCAGATGTTCAGACCACAAAAGTACGGGACATAGATGACCTAAAACAAAGAATTTCCAATGCCATTACAACCATTGATGAGGCCATGCTACAACGAACATGGCAGGAAATTGAGTACCGTTTAGATGTGCTTCGTGCAACTAATGGTGCCCATATATAAGTGTATTAAATAAAGCAATGATATTTTTAATCATTTTCAATTAAATGTTAATTAAATGTTTAGAAGTGTATTTAATGTGTCAATAAAAACTTTATGAAATACTGATTAACATAAAACAAACCTCATTGCGATATCTCATCATTTCACTTTTTAATAATTTTTTTAAATTGTAAAGAGACTTTATGGACACCCTGTACATTTGCTCTGCCATAGAGACGCGCAACAACATCAATTGTTTTTTCATCCAGCAGTCAGTTTTCCATGTTTGGCAACTAAGCAACAACGACATTTTGGCGGGCAGACGCTGGCAGATGCATGTTTCATATCAGCATGTTGTCAGGCTTGCAGCCTGAACTAAACAGCCGTTTTGATTTCGTAACAAGGCAAAAATTGCTTGCGTGGATCTTGATGTGGTTGGCTTGGCGCATCCAACCATGAACCTTAATTTCTGCAAAACTTGTTCTGCATGGTGTCGGCATGTGGCTCAAGTCTCACCAAACGAAAGAATGCAAAGCGAACGCCGAACGAACAGAACGGAATTATATTATTGTAGCCAGATTGTTCAAAAACTTTGGAATAATTTCTGAGATTCCAGGACCGTAATTATCTCATGTTTGCAATCTTCAGCCTGTCAAAAATTGTAAAGATGCAAACCGGTCTTCAACTGCAAATCAACTTTCAAAGGTACTGCAATAAACAAGGGACAACGTTGCTTTGCGAGTAACAGGATGATTCCGCTCCTGCACGGTTGGACAAAGAGACGGAACAATTAAGTATAAAAACAAGACATTTCCAAAAGAACAGACCAGAAAGATTGGCGCGTTTAAGCATTTAAAACCAGAACAGACCAGAAAGATGGGCGCGTTTAAGCATTACGCCAGAAAAAAGTGTTGGCTCCTCGAGTGCAAAGAACTTCCTTGACAAAGACTGACACTTCCCTAAAATTTCGCGTTTCATATAATGGCTGGAAGAGTCAACACTACGACTCACCTGGAATTAACGTCGATCTCGAGAAGGTGCAGCAGCGATGATTCGCGTTTCCCATCGCTCCTCTGCTCGACCACACAACGGCTCGTGTTGATTTTCTCCGCGTGCAAGGCACGGAGGTATTCAGGCGACGGTGTGGCCGAGACGTTGCATTTCATCGATTCACCTGGTAATAATGCAGCATTATTACGTAGGCCATGGCAACTAGAAGGGAAGTCAAGCAGTCGGAATCAACAACAAAGGAAGATGACGGCGTCCGATTGTGGTGAATTCCTCGACGTTTATTTTTCTAAAAAAGCCAGCAGACTCTGCCGAAAGCAGTGCAGCAACACAGCAGTCATTAAAATATGTCACGGTTCAAGTTTGATGTCAAAGCTGAATATCAGCAGCGGAATGCTCGTGTTGATATTCATATCAGATCAATGCAGTTCTTGTCCTTACCAGAACCAAAGCCACATTAGGACTCGGCCCAAAACGACGAAAAAAGCCCACCGCAATCTTAACATCCCATCGAGGAGTACATCGTCACTGATGAGCTTTTCGTGCCGCCTCACGTAAGCGAGACACAGCAGTGTATACAGCACCAGCGGCCGTAAAAATCGCTAACTCTGGCTTCGGGACCGGTTCAAGTAATTGCATGGCAAGCCATGCAAGCCTGCACTCGAGGCTAATTTGTAACAATGCCCAGGTCATTCTCAAACAATGCGGTCACGGCGTGGGTAAGTTTGGTTCACAGTAAGGAAAGCTAAAATTCAAGCCTGGACCGTGTTCAGTGATCGGCGGTACATCAGCGGTGGTTGTGACTGTTGAGGTAGACAAAGGAAACGTTATAAATGCTTTGATTTAATCAAATCTCGACAATTTTCGGTAAGAAATGTCTTGCAATTTTAAAATTTCAATTTAGAAACATACCACCATCAGACCTACTTCAAACAGTAGCTTCACGACAGTCTTAGACAAAATTATTGTTGTGAAATACAGCCCAGCTTGTGGGTGGAATGTCAAATGTAAAAGAGTAAACAAACAAATGTCTGCGTGAAAAAATATGCAAATTAATTCAATGGTAAAAGTCTTCTAGCAACAAATCACCAATTTCGATTGTGACCAAATGCTCAATTTTTACTAGCTTTACTTAGATCAATTATTTCAACGTTTATTATCTTTAACATTTCGTTTCACGTTATACCGATTAACGTCGGTTCAGTTCCAAGACGATTGAGGCTTGTACGCTTGTTTATGGGAGCTTCGTGAAATACGATGACTGGTAAAAAAAGCTTCATATGGGGAGACCGGAGCCTGAGTTTGGGGAAATGATTGTATGCGGGGATTAACCCACCCACTTCCTTTGGCGACGGGCTTAGTTATTGCTTGACATAGTAAAATCTCATCCCTTTATGTCTCAGCGTTCTGGTAATCCTATCTGGACTCTGCCAGGTGAAGCAGGGTAATGCCGCGCACGCGATTTTTTACCGCATAGTGAAACTACGATCAACTACGACTTCTAAAGCTCTGGTTTTGATGTTGCACAACCTTTACAAAAATCAGATCCTGGTATTTTTCTGCATCAAAAAGAGCTGCTAAGAGCATCGACCAAATGCAATTTATTATAAAATGATGGAACATGAAAGGTGGGCAAAATATTCTGCAACTTGCAATACCATTGAATGCGAACCAGTTTTGAGTCTAAGGCTGGTGTGCAATTTAAAACATCTTTCATGCACGCAGTTTCATTATATTTTTAAAGGCGATTCTACATTTTAAAGAAGTTTAAGGAATTGCAAAATACTCATGGGTTAAACAGGACAAGTAAATATGAATTTTGTTTTGTGTGTTTTGACTGAAAAATCGTCTACAATGGACGTCTTACTTCAATGCTTAAAACTTATCAACAAGCCTATTTGGTGTTTTACTTATTAATGTTAGATAATACATTCAATAGAAGGGACAGTCGCGAATTGTCCTTTTTTGTGATGAAAATATTGCAGCCCTGTTGAGCTTATTAATGAATAAACATGGACAGATCAAAGACGGATCGTCACCTTTCAAGTGTAGAGCTTATCCAAGTGGTTCTAAAAAACGTGAAAAAGCAAAAGGGGCAAAAATGACAGAGGAAGAAGTTGCAGCTAAGTCAAGAAACACTGAGGTTACTGTTTTACAGTGGCAGTGTAGACCAGCGGAGACATTTCTGGAAATTCTAAGAGGACAGAAGATCGAAGAACATGTTGGCACAGACGTATTGAGATCTAAGGATGAGAATAGACTAGTTTAACCAGCGGTGCAGTAGCGGAAGAACGTCAAGAAGTATCATCGAAAAACATGATAGATGAAATTAATGGCTGATGCTATCACTGGAGGCAGCGATATCGGTCTGTGGTTAGCCAATATACCGGAAAAAATGCAGGAATTTTTTTGAAAAATTAAACAGGTTCTTTCCATATACTTTCCTGCAGTATCGCTAAATAGCAATGGTCATCGCCACTGTGGTTGTTAGTGTTCTTACCATCGCCGATATTACTTTTTGCTAAAATAACTTGCACGCCGAACTGAGGAACAAATCGAAGAATCGTCATTATTTCACTATTCGACACAGCAAACGGGACATTAAGAATGGGAACAAAGAGCTGATAAAAACGCTACGGCGCGCTCCTTACGTCTCAACGAAGTTTCAGACCTACCAGCTTGAGATGATACTCTGTTGACCACAAGCGTTAGGTAATCAACATCTTTTACGGCGGCGAAGGTCGCGAGGTTCTTTTCGTCAAAATAATACCGGGCCTGGTATTTCAGCTGCCTGCGGTTTATACTGCTGCTCACTCGCCACCTCCGATTCACGGCCCGGACCCCGACGACCTTCGCACTTCGCGCCCCATTGAGTTTGACGGTGGATGAAGGAGTCACCTGCGACAGGAAACAAGCTTGTCAACGGCACCGCGTTGGTTTCCATGAGATCTGGCGCTGCTGGCGTCGCGGTCGCTGATGCGCTGCACCGCAAAGTTAAGCCTTGCTACTTCTTTAGTGCGACCGCGGTTCAAGATCTCGTGTAGTGTCGGAAAACTTTCCATTCCAGTCATATGGAAACACTCCAGGTTTATTTTTTGGCAAGAAAAGCAGCTTTAGATTCATCGCCAATAAGTCCAAGTGTTGCATGAAAATATAAACATCATGACATGAATCGTCAGTTAAGGTCTAGCAGGCCAACGGTACGGTCTTCGACGTTTGTGCAAGGCCAAGCACAAAGCAGCCCGCGAGTCATAAAATGCGTGCACAAGCCGCACCAACAACCAAGGCAGAGGTTGCAGCAAGCTTTCTAAAAAATACGACTTCCTGCAGAAGCAGCAGCGCATAGCAACTCCCTGCCAGAATGCACAAAATTTCACTCACGTAAAAATGCAAGTCTGCTTTGCTCGGTCGTTCGTAGTCAACAAGCCACGCGACGGGAGTGCGCGAGGTCAGTGCAAAATTATATCTAGGTTTTTTCGCTGAGGTGTTGACGGCGTGTGGCGTTTGTGAGGCAGTGTCCTTGTCCACGATCGTGAGGTAGATCTGTCAAGAAAGACAAAATTGGTAAAGACGTCTGCCAAAACACTTGGGAAGAGTTTTGTTTGTGGTGATGCGGGGCTTGCCTCATCCTCAGCCGCACGCACTTGGCCCTCTGTGAATGCGCTCTGATGTCAGTGAAGGGCAAAACGACCGGAGGGTCTCACATTCAACCGCCTTTGAGTGGCGTAGCTTTTTTACTCCGTGAAGAAGGCTACATCACCAATTTACACGAGGTCTTGGCAACTCCAGACCTACCAGCACCGATGCGGACGCACTAGATACAAGGCCACGATTGCTGTTCTCAGATAGCAACAGTGAAATTGGAAGTCCAAACAAATCCGGTACGAAAAGCGAACAATTTGCCTTAAATTTCTCATCACACTGCTCGAACAATTTTAATACAAACTTAAAAACAAAGTATAAATACTTTTCTGTAAAAAAATGCATGAGCACCAGGACGGCATGCTTCAGCACCATGTATGATATACTAACCTTTTGTCTTTCATTTGAATTTTCCACATGTAACATATGATTTTCCTTATATTGTCCAGACTTAACTATGCCACCACGGATACATCCATAAATACGGGTGCTGTCTACCAACCTATAACCCTGAGAAAGTAAGGAAAAACTGTCTTATATGTGCGCAATCTGTTTATGGTGCAGGATTGATAATAATACAACATTCGCTCGACTACGAACTCCACAACACTGATATTTATAAACAACTTCACTTCGCTCCATGATAAATTAACGCACTTCGCATCATTGCTGTACTCACAAAAAACAACTTACCATATTTTTTCATGTTTTACCCAATAAATCAAGTGGACATGAAGGAATTACTTTCAACGACACAAAAAGCTCACCCCCCATTTGACGCGGTTCATGAAACCAAGCAGCAAGATGACAACACCTACATGTAAACCGATCTTTTTTTTCACACAACGCAATCATACATTAAACCAGTGCTTCCCAACCGGTGTGCTCCCAGGAAATTTTCCAAGTTTTTATGTTTGTCGGTGACTGTTTCGCCATTGCGTTTGTCAGTGATTGCGCAACTGCATACCAGGTTTGTATTACACCGTATCTGATAGGATCAACAAGTGCAAAGTTTAGGTGAGGTCTTCCAAACAAGACGTTTACTGTATATTACATGCGTTCTAGTTTACAACTTTGGCGTGCCGCATGAGAAAAAACTGAGCTACAAAGTGCGTCACATAAAAAAGCTGGAGAACTACTACGTTAGACGTATTTATAATCCACAACTGCCTCAGATAAATTTGATGGGCACCATAGATTTTCAATTATAACCAAATAAAACAAGAAAAAATGGGAGCTATAACCATGCACAAACTATCGACCTTAACATATGATCCTGCGATGCTTATCAACGAAAACCATAGTTAAAAACAAGTTGGAAATTGGATGATAATTTTAAATATACACAAAAATTATAGTATGAAAGACAAAAAGTAAACAATATAAAAACAATTTAATTTCTTTACAATACCATCTCCTTTTCAACTAGCATCAGGTGCAAAAAATAAATTTAACCAAAAATTTTATTCATTACATGTGAAGTGGGACAATTAAATGTTGAGAACTACCAAAGCATCAATATTAAAATGATTTAATATTACTCAGAGCTGCAAAACCTGCAGCAAGCAACAGCAGTATAGACAAATTTCAAAACATTTGTTGTACTCACGTTAAAATGTAATTTATAGAAATCGTATGACAGGTTTTCTAGAGACACCTAGTCATTTCGACTTAGAATCACGACACAGTTCAAAAACGTAAAGCATACTGTAAGATAATTTTCTTCCAGCACATTCTTCGTGACATGAATACCGTATTTACTCGATTGTAAGCCGCGGCTTATAAAGTTTTTTTTTTCATCATGTTTGCGGCTTAAATTCAAGGGCGGCTTACATTCAAGGGCGGCTTACAT
>Ga0210059_1012966_pt1 | contig 12515 bp, 4 predicted proteins | sample Ectturendosymbi2_FD_188042 | JGI IMG/M metagenome (GOLD analysis project Ga0210059, IMG submission 188042) | Ecteinascidia turbinata endosymbiont from Florida, USA - Sample 2 (SPAdes) (version 2) | ecosystem: Host-associated > Tunicates > Ascidians > Unclassified | place: Key West, Florida...
AATAACCATTATGGCTATGGGTGTGCTTTTACACTGAACTCAAGCAAACAGTTCTGAACTCGTGGTACGTCAAAGCTATGGGCATCCGCAGGGCATCAAAACAGGGGTGAATCCAGGAGGGATGATCGCCTCCCCTAAAACCTACGAAATAACCTTATTTACCATGATTGTGTGCAATTCGGAAAACAACATTCGCAATACAAGGCCATTTTGTCATCCATTGATTTGTCACAGAAATTTTGTGAAGTATACTTCATCTCTCTTACAGTAGTGAATCTGTGATGAGCAATGGCGTAACTAACAGGGGGGAGGTGCCCCCTCTGGCAAGCTAAATATAAAAACTGGGCCTCCTTTAGTTGACATTTTGTCATTTAGTATTATTTAGGTTGTTGTTTTTTGCATTTTTCGCGGTGTTTTCAGTTTTTTTTTACTGGTATAGACAGTGGCGTAGCCAGCACAAAAGTTTGGTCGGGGCCAAAAAATTTGGGGGGGGCCAAATATTTGATTTTAGGTGTAAAACATTATTTTGTTTGGAAAAACGCCTCTCAAAGCACAAAATGACTATATTTTCCAAACATTTTGGAGGACCATGGCCCCTCTGGCCTACCCCTGACTACGCCTATGGGTATAGACATCCACGACACCCAGACCGTCACTATTATCTCTTAACGTTTTACAGAGTTTTGGCTAGTGGGCCCCCTGCGGTGGCCAGTGGGCTCCCTTCAGATAACCCCCCTGGCTCAAACCTCTAGTTACGCCACTGGTGGTGAGACTTGACTAACAAATATTGCTGAAATCGCTCCCCTAAACTTATTGGCTGCATCTGCCCTAAGGTCAAAACGGGCATTTGCCCCTCTGGAAAGTGGGGCTAAGAACCAGTATCGTAGCCAGCCCAAAGTTTGGGGGCGCCAAAATGTTTGATTTCGGGCGAATAACGCTATTTTGTATGGGATATGGCCTCTCACAGCACAAAATGACCATATCTTCTAAAAATTTTGGGGGGATTTGGGCCGCCCTGGCTATGCCATGCTAAGAACTAAAACTTTCTAGAAAATTAGGTCAGCAGCTCCATTTCGATTAATTGATTCATTTCTTGCAATAACAGTTTATTTGCTGGTACAACGCTCACACTGCGCAAGAGCCAGGTTCACTGTTCTGGTGTCATGCAGTGCTGAGCCCGCTCCTTTGCCGGCAGGCATAGGCGTAGCCGAGGGGCCTAGGGGCCATGTCCCAGCAAATTTTTAGAACATATATTCTTTTGTGCTTTGATAGGCGGTATCACAAAGAAAATAGTGTTATTTGCCTTAAATCAAAAGTTTTGGACCCCACCAACTTTTTGCCCCCCCAAAAGTTTTGGGCTGGCCACGCTACTGCCTGCAGGGGCAAGTTGCCAAACTTTCGGGGATTGTTTTACTGTTGGTCTTTATCGTGGGCATACCATATTTTTAATAAAATTCTTCGCTCAACTGTTGTAAAAGTAAAAACTTTTACAAGTAAAAAAAGTTTTTAAAAAAAGTAAAAAAAAAGTTGTTTTTTTTAAAGTAAAAAGTTTTTACTTTTACAACAGTTGAGCGAAGACTTTTATTATTATTTGTCCTGTTGGCTGGTTCTGCAACATACCATATTTTTGTTATTGAAAACCGGGACATTTCAGAACAACGAGCCTTATCAGATAAATGTGGTTCATATTTTTCTTGGAGTATATAGCTGTTTTGAATTCCTATCGTTAAGGCACCAAGAAAACTAAAATAATGCTTTTTCCTAAGAAACAAAGCAATGTTCAAGCATTTGTAAATTTAAACATTCGCCCAATCATACTTTTCTGTAGACAATATTTTCGTCAAGAAGTCTTTGTTCGATTTTATTTTCTCGTAAAAATCACAGGAGGTAATGTCAGTATTAATTGACTTTTACAGATGATAAAGGCTTTCACATTCTGCTATTCTGCTTCTGTTATCGGAAAACATGCTATTCATATTGGCTGACTGAATGTCAAACCGGGACTTTTTGGTAGACTGACCGGGACGCCGGGACAAAGCCTTTAAAACCGGGACTGTCCCGGCTAAAACGGGACGTATTGTATGCCTACTTTATCGTGTAATAATAACATGGCTACAAATCTTCAAATGCTGACTTCAAGTTACGATATTAGGCGTTTTGTCGCATGTGACTCTGGAATGCAGACATCTTGGCAGGTAATGTAGCGAGGCTGTGACAGCGGATAGCGGCAAGCAGCAGGGACGCCCGAGAGCGGCGGCATTGCCTCCTTGACCTTTCAAATGAGGGACAATGGGGGTAAAGGTGCCTTTTCATAGGTGATTTTTTGATTTATCAAGACCGAAATGAAACAAGTTGCCTATAGTTTGTTTTATTATTTTTGAAGACAACATTATTGTTGAACTGTAGTAAGCATAATTGGCAGGCCCTAGCCAGATTGGGACACCAGGGAGGCGAAGAATGTATTGAGAGGGGCCCAAAAACTATGTCCAACACATTTTTCCAGGGAGGGGCAAAATTTGTTCAGAGGAGGCTAAGCCCCCTGCGTCCCTCTTAGTTACGGGCCTGATAATTGGCAGTCATTTTTTTTATTTTTCATAAGTTTCCATTGCCCTCAACGTTTTTTTCTCCCCCCCCTTGCCTTACCGACGTTCCGGCGTCCCTGACTGCGTACACAAGGTCTTTTACCGGAATGGAGCCCTGCAATCCAGCGGAAATGCGATATTTAGTTAGCCTTCAGTGATCACTGCGTCACTTGACAGGAAGACGCGGATATGTTCTGTAGTGGATGAATTTTTCTCCTGAGAATGTATGTCCTGAGAATGCCTAAGACGTTAAAGTGATGATAAGATTCTTCCAAGTAAATAGGTTATATGTAATCAGTTTTATTAGTTTCACATTTTTATTTTGAAGTTTCATAAGATGCTGGATGATGGCATTAGGAGCGTGTCTCCAACTGAAGATACAATATCAGCGTTATTCTACAGGGATGGATTAATGAGCCGTAAACAACTTTTAGTATAGATTTTGATGTGTAATATTTAAGTTTGGATAAAATTCCTCAAGCTCTTGGAGGTTGAATGTTACCTTATTTATATGGGGTTGCCAGCTTAGTATGTGGTCAAGAAGAATATCCAGTTATTTTTTTATCTCCGGGAGAAATCCTGTGGTTGTTGATAGAAACTTTGAAAGATGTAGGATCATGTTCAAAAGAATTTAATAACCTAAAATCAGTCTTATTGTAATTGAGTGTTTGTTGGTTTTTAGCCAGTGATCAATTTTACTTAGTATAATATTGATATTTGCTTGAAGAACGTTGAAACATTATAATTTTAACCAACAAAGTTTATTCTTCACCTATTCACATCACATATGTACGCAATGGCAGATGATGAACGACAGGATGATATGCTAGTGTGATGGTAAACTGGAGAATACGACTGTCTTTATCTTTATCGTGGTTAATTTTACCTGATCATTAAAAATAGTAGTTTTGATTGTTATACTTGTGACATCTTGCCTTCTAATTGTTTAAACTTCTGAGCAATGCTACATTTAATGGCTTGCATTTGAAAGTAGTTTTGTAAAAAGCAGAGGCTATTGGATGCATGTAAGAATCTTTAGCTTAGACATACTTACATGTCTCCGTAGCTACAACTTTTGTAAATGCTTTTGTAATAATTGTGTGGACCCAATGAGTAATGTGTCAGTCAGTAATTTTGTCACTGTGGAATGTTTTACTTTTTAAGTGTATACATGTTGGAAATAAGAATTGATTAACTGTACTTTTCATAGATTTTAACGTTTTTACTGTGTTTAAAAATGCCGTATTTTTGGATAAACGTTATTTTTTTAAATGGGCTATTTTTGGCTTTTTCATATGTTAAATTTGGCTGTAAAACTTTTTGAAATCTGGCATTGTGGCTGGCACAAATAGGACAGCGAAGTCAGTCCATAGCTGTGAAACTGAACGCAGAGGCACAACGATGCATCTAATAATCACTGTGGCAGTACTGCGCGTTTTTACTTACACGACAGGAAGCTCTGCGACTCCGTGCTAGTGAAGGTAACATAGGTGAAAATTGAAGGTGTTTCTGCGTCAAATTTCAAACTCTGGGACCCGTAACTGAGCTGGCAAATCACTGTGGGAAAAGTAATTATCTTTTGACGTTTTACTAAATCATGCATTCATTAGTTTGATACGATGAAGTTCTTTCAGTGATAAGGTTAGTAATTTTAAATGCATTGCTGTGCAAAGAAGTGAAACTGCTACTTTTACTCTGAGAGCTACAACAACACACTTAAGCTCCAGGTTAATTTTGGTCGCATAGTATGAGTTGCAGCAGTCAGTAAAAGATAATCATTCGAATTTGAATGTGACAATCGCCATTACATTTCTTCGAAATCACTGATTCGACGCATTGCTTTGCCGGTACGGCATTGACTTCCGCCGAAAGAATGAAACAAGCAGAAAAGTTTGTTTTTCTATTGGAACTCTGCAAATTTGAAGTAGTGTTAAACATAAGCATAAGGATCTTAGGCTTTGGATGTCCTTTTTTGTGTATTCTGCTTTCTTTCAGGCGGAAATACAAGAATGATCATTTTAAGTGTTCAACAAACCATGCCCCGTAAACTGAAGCAACGAATCCCTTTAAGAACCGCACAAGCCCAATTTGCGCAAGTACAGGTCGGTGGCGTAGCAAAATTTTGGGGGGGCAAAATGTTTGATTTTAGGTGAGCCACAGCATTTTGTTTTGGACACCGCTTCTCAAAGCACAAAATGGTTAGATATGCTAAATATGTGTGGGGGATGGCACCCTGGCCCCCCCTGACTACGCTTATGTACAGGTTTGATCACAACTCGCCAGCCAACGGAGCTAGAGAGCTGTTCAAACCCTTTACATTGCGGAAAATCTTGTGGTCTCGATTAAAAAAATGGGAAATTTTGGGTTTTACCATTTTTGGGAGGCAACACAACTGGAGCAGGTCAAGAGTATTTAATGATATCATCAGGGCCTGGGAAAAAAGTTCAAGGGACAATTTCTTTGTTTTCTTTCAAAAAACTAGACAAAAATCCGCATCTTTAGAGCCCTTGATTGGCCCTTCTATCAGTGGATTAATTAATTAATTATCTTTTTTTGGTCATAAAGAGTCATTGGTTGTTTTTTCGCCATAATCCGGTTGATGGCAAGATTTGGTTAAAAAAAATGCACTTTTTTGTTTCCCACCGGTGGAGTTCTCTTGTGCCTGCGTGTGATTTTTGCCATCTCTGCCCCTTGTGCTCTATACGCCGCGTTCTTTCGGCGTAATCGGCAGCACCGTTCTGTCCAACATTATAGCATTGGTTTGCGCTTAATGTGGATAATGATGTGAGCGCAGCTGGTCTTGTTGAGTAGCTGCCTTGTTCTTTATTTACTGTATTTTATTGGAATAAGCTCATCGTGCTTTTAATAAGTTTATTTACGTAAAGGAAAACGCTATCGTTTCTCGTTCGTACATTAAGAATTAGACTCTACCTTTGACGAAACTGTGAAAGGCTCATAAATTCGTGAGTTATTAATTCTATTTGATTGTGTACGCAAAAGGGATTTTCGCTTACAATTGCCCTTTTTTTCAAATAGGAAACATCGACACGCAATCAATGCTTGGCATCCTGGTTTAGTGCAGAAGTATTCAACAACGAGGCATTTTGTTGCGTAAATTTGACGCAACAACTTGTTAATTTTCTGTTGACTATTTGTAATGTCCGATAAATTGCTCCGAAGGGGAACATTTGGCAGCGGTTGATTTAAGGCTGGCAGTAAGCGCGTGCGCTTCGGTGTTGGTAAGTCTGGAGTTCGACTCTCGTCCGGGTCTTACCAAGACCTTGTAAATTGGCACGGTAGCCATCTTACCAGGCGCACGGTGTGTAGAAGAGCTGCATGGAACGCAACCGGCCTGGAGAGGGATTGGGCCCCGCCAGGTGCCACTGACCAAGACACGCTACTCGAAATGGACAAAGCACCATGTTGACTCAGTTGGTGCAGCAATCCTTAAAAGGTAGCGCCCATAAAACCCTAGCTTAGGCTTATGACACAAGAAAAAGATTTAAGGCTAGTGATGTCACAAAGAGTTTGCATTTCAAAAATGTTGAAACTAATACACTTGAATATTCCTGGACACTCGTTTACCCCTCCGGGTTTCTTCTCTCAATCAGAACTTTCAGCTACACGACGAGCGGGTTCGTAAAGGTAAAAGCTGATCAGCAGAGTGCTTACACGCCCGCTCTCCAGTAGAAGAGCAATTTATTACGTAATAGCAAATGCCGCATGCGCGTATACAGCAACTGTTTGCAATTGTATGAAACGCTACTAAAGCGTTCTGACTACACGCGATGAGTGAGGAATGAGTCAAGACTGAGAACTTTCCCTGACTGTTTTTCCAACATACGCACATATAGCTCTTTAAACATGAAGACAGACTTGCAGTTGAATATCTGTGTTTTCCAGCTGTAATGCGATGTCTTTTCATTCAGTGTAAGCTTTTGAAGAATCTCAATGTAGCTGTTAGTAGCGAAAGCAGGTCATACAGAATGAGAAGTAGACAAAAAAAACTCACCAGAAAGTTTTGCTTATTTCTTTTGCACTGAAACCACTTCCTTAGGGTATTTCCGTTGTGTTTCGCATATTGCAAATGACTAGGATCTTTCACTGTAGCTGCAAGCCTAATTTAGTAATTGTCGTAAATTTTCAAAAGTGCTTTTCACTAAGCGTCCTCATAGTCCATCCGCTTAACATGCCTAAAATTTGTTAGAAGTACTAAATAGCCGTATAATAAAAATAACGACCAACGCGATAGATATCAGTAGCAGTTTCTAAACTTTATGGTGATATATATTACCGCCATCAGCGAGGTGAACATGGAAAAATGTATGCATAGTGAGTGAATATACTTGTGCTTTAATATTTTGCGCATTCTTACACTGTGATTTCAGGTAATATTATATTCGTGATTCATTGCAATGTACTTATTTGCGAATAGTCTAACGGTTGTAATGACAGCCTGCTAACATACACCACGGCAATTGATCGCTATTTGTGTTCGGTCATGTGAAAGCTCAAGACTGTTTTTCATTATTGGTCCACCTACAGTACACTGAACCCTTTAACGTTACGCTGTTCTGACTTCACGTGCAAATGCATTGAAAAGTTAGTTGTGTATCTGAATATAACCACAGGAGACAGTCGAACTCTAAGAGAGCTACTGGGGCATTAGGAGAAAGTGGTAAGAACTTTTACCTCGCCTTGCTTTGGCTTGGCAATTTCAGACGTCAGGTCGTTTAATTGGGAGACTGACCTGTGGTCCTGCAACAACTAACTTGACCTCTCAACTAGTAGGGATCTCCGTGGAACCGTCCTACAAATGTCAAAAAGTAAATCTTGATGAAGATTAATCTAAAAACACTAAGAAGGCCACATTTCTGTACAATTATGGAAAACAAATGGATGTGTTTGACTAATTGCGTTTGTTTAATAGACGCAGTTGGCCAAAAACTTCGACACTTAGACAAAAAGTGCGATCATGAACTGGTTATGTTGCGCATGACAACTTTGCGTGCCAATTCAAGGTTTCCACAAAATTACGTTGCGCAACGACTTTACAGACAAACGACCGACAATAGCCAGTATTGTCATATATTTCCATTTTTTAGGTTGCCTCACTCCTGATAGCAAGTAAGCTGAGTGTGTGCTGGAAATTACTTTCATCACAATTTTGCTAAATACCCATGATACTGGACAATCGAATGAAGTATTTTTTGCACATGTCTTGATTTTTGCAGCAGCTCTATAAAATATTCGTTCCTCTATAATTCAGGGGTGGGCAATTAGCGGTCCGCGGGCCCAGCAGCGTTTTCAGTGGCCCTCGGAAACATTCAGAAAAAATCTTCAAATCAAAGATTTCTTCCAACTTAGTGCTGCGGCTAACTTGTCAGAGGTTTGCTTCGATTTCCATTAGAAGGTACGGCCCCCCGCTAAACGCGGCCTTCCAAAAGTAGGCCCCGAGCAAAATTAATTGCCCGCTCTTGCTCTATAGAAATTGTAAGCAGCGGAAGTAAATTAATTTCCGAATTCACTAAACCTTATGTTATTTAGGTGGGAGTTCTGCGCTGAAAATGTATGGAAGTTAATCCAACACTGAAGCATATTTTGCCCAATTTATCAGATGAGCAAGTGAAGGCAATTAATCAAACCTTAGCAGATATTGGCGTTGAATCAACTGAAGATCTCAAGAAAGTGAGAGAGGATGACATCGTTCACATACTGAAGCTATTTCAAGCAATGAACCTAATCAAATTTTGGCAGAATGTTCAGGGTAACTTTGCTTATATGGCTGCTACAGAAATTTATCCCGCAACTAATATCTTGCAAAATTGCCTTAAAAATAAGTTGATGGCACCTTTAGTTTCCTTTCATTGAAAAACGCTTATCGCAATAACGTTCAATTATTTCTGATTTTAGGGTGCTGGATTTTTTTAGTAAATCTTAATAGATTCTGGACACTTGGTAGCTGAGACTATTATTATTCTGTTCCAACCGTTGGTTTGTGTGTTGTATAAACAGTCAAGTAACTTCGGGTCAGATCAGGTCTACGAATTCTGTAGGTATTCGTCTAAGTCAGCTTTGTCCAACCATAGGTCCTCTGGCTGCATGCAGCCTAATGGGAGGTTTTATGCGGCCCAGTAATATTTTTATTATTAAGTAGGCTTATGTAGAATGCAATGAGAGTCTGTCTTTATTTTGAAAATCTAAATTCGACATTTTCGATGCAATGGTCTTTATTTCCTGTTTGTCATTTACTACGCGCTGGTATATTCCACGCATAGGCGTACGAGGCGAGGTGTCGGGGGGGCGGCCGTCCCCCCCGGGCTTGAAAAGTTTCAGGGCAAACTCTGTTTTCAGGGTAAGCGCAAGTTGCTCAAAAATCCTGAATGTAAAAAGTATATTCAATACACAGTGAATTCAGGGCAACTCTGTTTTTCAGGGCAAGCGCAAGTTGTTCAAAAATCCTGAATAGTAAAAAATATATTCGATACAGTGAATTCAGGGCAACTCTGTTTTTCAGGGCAAGCGCAAAGTTGCTAAAAAATCCTGAATGGTAAAAGGTATATTCAATACAGTGAAAATTTTCAGGGCAATTCTGTTTTTTCAGGGCAAGCACAAGTTGCTCAAAAATCGTGAACGGTGAAAAAGTTTTCAATACAGTGTATATTCACTTGGGGTGATCTGTGTAATTTGGGCTAGTGTAATTTGTAATCTGGACCAAATTCGTTATTAGTTATGGTGACTTTGATCTGGACCAAGCCCTCATTTTCTGTAACAATCGAACAATCGGATGTCGGTAGGTCAACAGCTTGATGTAAGAATTCGGTAACTCTTTCTTTGTTCCTTTTCGAGTTTGCGATGGGTTGAGGTGCAGGGTGTTAAGATGATAGATTTTTTGATTAACAGGAGCTTCATAAGCGGGCAGCACGGACGTGCAGATTGTTTGACCTCTATGAGTGTGCGTCATTAAGTGCCTTGCTCAAGCGCATAGCAGTGACAACACTGGCAGGTTGAGGGAGTCAGACCGTACGATCCGGAACCGTCGCTTTTAAAACATTGCGTTGCGTCATCGAAGTCGTGTACCTGTTTGCATCAGTAAAGCAATCACCACAAAGCAGGGATCACCAACCTTTTTGAAACTGCGAGCTACTTCTTGTGTACCGATTAATGCAGAGGGCGACCAGTTTGATACAAGCGTGAATTACACACTTCTGAAATATAAATTTTGCTCAATTTACCTTCCATTATTTTAGTATTGGTGAAGACATTGATCATGCTAATGTTATTTTTAGAACAGGCCCCCGGGCGACCTACATGGTCCTTGCGGGCGACCTGGTGCCCGCGGGCACAACGTTGGTGATCCCTGCCGTAAAGTTTCTTGTCTGGGAGAACACAACATGCAAGGAAGTTCCACCCCTTGAGTTAACAAGCAAGCTAACTACAGCATTTGCGTATAACGACACCTCTAGGGGATTGCATAAAGAACATTATTGCCGAATTGACAATTTGACATTATAAGCGAATTGAAATGCATGTAAAAGATGCCATCGCGACCAAACAAAATCTAACGGTGTGGGCGAATTGACGCTCCAGACGAAGCCGTTATAAACGAATTCAACTCTATAGAACAGATTTACATAAGGTTTCAGGCCCCATTCGGATTAAACTAAAAAGTTATTTTCAGGGCAAACTGCTTACTTTCAGGGCAAATTTTTTCCGCCCCCCAGTAAAATGCCTTCCCGTACGCTTGTGATTCCACGTGTCCACTGGCACATCGGTGCGAAACTGGATTTTAGTTTTCTGATTTCTACTCATTTGTTCCTCTGCACTAAACTGATTTCTTGCTATACCCTTGTTCAGTAGCATAAATAGAGGTTTGAGCCAGGGGAGGGGCAAACTTTGCTGAAGGGGCCCATTGGCCAACGTTTGTGAATGCAATAATTAGTTCCAAAAAATTCACATATATTTCATCTAAATGCGCTTTAGCCTTCGCATATTCGCGCCACATATATGTGGGTGTAAGTCTTCATGCACACCCGGTTCGTGGTGAATCGCAAATTCAACGACATGCTAACCGAGAGGTTGCAACAAAGGATACTCGAATAACACAAAAATGGTTATTTATAGCACAGTACAAAACAGATGCTACATTATAAGCATAAACAACACAGGTATAGGCGTTCACAGAAATTTTTTCACTGATCGGCAAAGTCGACATTTTGCTTGCCCATTTCAGGCTGCTGACAATACAATGCAAACGGGCGTTCACATAAGGCTTTACCCTTTCTACACCACAAAGAAAATGGTCCATGTAACGGCAACGGTCCCAAAAATGTACTTCGTTGGCAGCAAGGTTTCTTTTCACATAATATAAAAGTACGTGACTTACTGCAATCAGCAGTCATTGTCTCGCTGCGTTACCTGCCACAGATATCTCCAACAGTCACATGCGGCTAAACGCCTACTACCGCAACTTTAACTGGGGTACATGTACCCCTAGTGGTACATTTGTCTATCTGAAGGAGTACATTTGAAGTTAGCAGTAGAAGGGAAAAATATGTTTATACATTATTCATTTCAAATATTATTTATACATATGAATTTGTCCGAACCTTTCATGTTACTAATGGGGTTAGACAAGAGAGAGTATTGAGTCTGTACTTGTTTGCTGTATATTTAGATGATTTATCTCTTTTGGGCTGGGTGTTATATGGGTGAAGTCTTATTTGAACCACTTGATGTTTGCTGATGATATTTGTGTGTTTTGTCGAAGGGTACGCGGGTTGCAAAGAATACTAGATGTGTGCCAGGCTTATGCAGAATCGCGTGAAATTATTTTCAACTGCAGCAACACTGTTTGTATGATGTCTAAGGCTAAGACCGCAAAAAGCACTGTCATCCGTTGCTGACACCGGGTGTACCAAGGGTAAAAGCTCTTTCCCACTACAAACATTTGAGGTTTGTATTAGATATTGAGCTTTCAGATGACAAAGACATTCAGAGACAACTGCGCAATATGAATATTACATAGCACTAATGAGAGCTTCTTTTTCTGATGTTCGAACGCAGTGAAAATATACTTTTTCGTTCCTTCTCTAGGTCCATGTATGAATTATAATTCAGGAAGGCATGCATCCACAGATTTCGTGTGACCTGTAACTTTGTTTGCGGGATTCTGTACAACCTGCCGTGGTGATCGAGTGTTAGTAGTCATCAGGTTCAATGTAACATTCCTACCTTTGAGGCCATATTGAAAAAAATGTGTAGGCCTACCAGTTTCCTGAACGATACAAGAAGTCCAACAATGTATGGTTGCGCGCTTTGATGCAGTCAGATTGTTTATACCGGTATTCGCCCGTATTCTTTAAACACTACAACCGCATTTTACTTTGTGATCGAGTGCCCGGACGTTACAGTGTTAGTTTGAGGGCGTGTGCAGGACACAACACATTCGTACTTCACCAGTCCTTAGCCAGGGTTGGATTCCATTTCCTAAACATGCTATTGTCGTGTCCTACTCTGAATGTAGTGTTGTATCAAGTGTTACGAGTTAGCGAACAAGTGTCTGTAATCCTGTGGTCCTACCACCAACGCCATTACAAAACTTTCTGTGGCTGTTATTATCTTTCAATCAGTTATGATTCTGTGCTGTGCAGATAGTGTATGCTTGTGTTCTATTGACTTCGTGTCTGGTTCAAAGCTTAAAATATTAAAATAAATATCAGTGAATATTTTCAAAGATCATTATATGCTTATTGGTAAATATATTTTATCTTCCTCAGTCTTTTTTCCATATGTATTTTTAAGGGCATCATCGCCGAAAGGGGGGCCAAGGCAGCCCGAGGATTTTGAAATTTGACATTTTCCTGTCACATTTTTGAAGGTTGTTTTCTTATTTTCGAGTCGTGGAAATCTAATTTTGCCACTTTCCCCCCC
>Ga0210059_1012967_pt1 | contig 12514 bp, 7 predicted proteins | sample Ectturendosymbi2_FD_188042 | JGI IMG/M metagenome (GOLD analysis project Ga0210059, IMG submission 188042) | Ecteinascidia turbinata endosymbiont from Florida, USA - Sample 2 (SPAdes) (version 2) | ecosystem: Host-associated > Tunicates > Ascidians > Unclassified | place: Key West, Florida...
ATTATTTTATTCTGAACTCCCTCGATATCTGAACAAAAACAGTCACAATGAAACTAATGAAAAGGGCAGCGCTGCGCAATATTCCCTCTCAGGTGCGCCACTGCGCAGTAACACCAAAAATCATTATTAACTTTTGGCAGAAGTAGAACGCTTTCTGAGCATGTTGCACAGCTAAAATTCGGCAATAAACCTGGAAAAGTGTATACTGTATTTATTCGATTGTAACCTCCCACTTACAATCAAGGACAATCGAGGGCGACTTACATTTTTTTCTTGAGCTTATCGAAAGGTCTAGATCACGGGCTCAAAGACTCGGGCCGCATGTGGCCCGCGAGGGCATTTTGTGCGGGCCGCAATGCTTTTTGGGAATTTTCAAATAATTAAAATTTACGTTATTTGGGTTATTCACCGATATTTAAAAGTGCTCGGCTAGGGAGTGAACAAGTTCCTTTGAAACAACATAGAGGCGGCTAGAAATGATTTGCCTTGAACTCATGTGATACCTTGCTCAGTAAATAAGATGTGAAAGCTGTTTCTAGTAAAGTTCAGGTACCACCATTGTTGCGTCAGCGTCATAATACCAACCTACTAGAAATTCTAACCGGAACGCCGTACCGGCAATAATTATTTTACCGGAACTGCGTTCCGGCTTACTTTCACCTCTGGTTAAGCCATCTGCAAAGAAACAAAAGTGTTGGAGCCACCTCCTTCGGCGAAAGAGAAGTGACAGTTAGGTTTCAGCGAAGTAAGCCCCATGATGTTTTTGTGGTGAGATTTGCATCATGAAATACTGCGGAAGCAAGGGTAATAGCACCATTCTCACACAGAATAGCGTCGTAGTTTCTGAGATACAGCCTAACAAATTGGAAGTTGCAAAAAGTCTGAAAAGGTGCAAAGGTTGGACGACATTTGTGGAAGTCTTGTAGGCTGCTAAAATACATGCCTGTTCTGAAACATTTCTGAAAAGTAGGTTTATAGTTATGGGGAAATCTGCAATTACTGCATATATTTCATTAGTGTTAACAGACAAAATGCTTTTTAACCTTCTCTGGGATATTCGAAACCGGTGTAGTAAGCGGTTTTTGCTCTAACTGGTGTTGTATTAAGTTAACTGGTTTTCACTGCAACCAATTTCCGAGTGTAAAGCATAGAATGATGGGCAGGTGTTATACTGGTGTTTTGTCTTTTGGTTTTAACAGTCGAATTTGGGCTATATTTTTCTGTAAATAAGATATACATCAAGAATCAAAGACCAAGAGACATAGGTCGAAAATATTAAGTTCCAGTCAAAAGAGAGCTAATTAAAGCTAGGGCAAAAAAGGCCAAAGCAGAAAAAGAGAAAGTTGCATTGGGCAAGTATTTTACCAGAACTACCTCAGAAAATGCGCAAACATTTTAACTCTGAGTAAGCACTCGCATTGCACCCAATACCTCCTCTCTGGAGGTATTGACTGCAGAACAGTCGCCAGAAAGTCTTCAGTAGGGGGGTTTTACGTTTGTGCGGGAGGGCTTGACTTATGAAAATTTGATAAAAACTCCACTGATTTAAGGTGCTTGACATTTCAAATGTTGGGAGCTAAGTCCACCAAAGTCCCCCGTGGCGACGGGACAGATTTAGTGTAGTAACTCATGGATTTATTGGGTGTTACGGCGTTGTCCGTTGAAGTCTTTGCTGGAGAAGTGAAATTGGGGGACATGCTCCTGACCTCCCTCTTCGCTCTCTCATATCATTTCAATTATTATGACTTGATGTCCCTCTCAAAAAGTTTTGCACACGCTATTGAGTGGGGCTCCGCAAAAGTGCTTCCAATCGGGCCCCGCATTTGCTAAGGCCGGCCCTGTTGATATGTTAGTGGCTAATAGTCAGCGAGAGTGCTTGTTTTGTTTGCATTTCGATATAGTGTTAAACTTCAAAGCTGTTGAATGTACATACTGCATTTCCTACACCTGTTTCAAAGCTGGGTTTGCGTTTGCACTGGAAGTTGTTGATGCTCCAATCACGTTTCTTGATTTTCGTAGCTTCAAATGCGGAATGCATTCTTAATGAAATGTTAATGATTCGGAGAGAAGGCTTTGCTTTTGTGCTAAAAGTGTCGGTATTATGGAGTATGCATCAGCAGTTGTTCCATATAAAGATATTTGGAAAAACTGCTCATAAGTCACCCGCAAAACGGACAAGAAATTTTGACTAAGATTTTACAGTTAGCAACGTTTTTATAAGCCTTGTCAAGCTCTGCAAAAACCGAGAAGATGCCGTTCTCAGATACGTGTCAAAAATATGGTGCAAATAATTTACACAAAAGTAAAGATAGGTTGTACAAATAACTTCATTTCAACCCGCCAGATCACGCAATGCACTACTTAGATAAGGTTGCCGCTTATCGGACAGAGTAGCAACCTTTGTACGTCCACACTCTGGGTTGCCAATAAGCGATAGATTTGTAGCCACGGAGAAAAAGGCGAAGTTTGACTGAATAAAAAGTTAGGTCCATTTTTGTTTTGGATTTATTACCCAAGTCTAGCAAAGTAGTCAAGTTTTAGGAAACTATTGTTTCAACTGAATGAATCGTGCCGATACCACATCGTCCGTCCTTTCCTTTTCGAGACTTCAATCAAATAACGTTGATTTCATGCGCAAACATTTACGTGACCTTTGGCCCAGCTGCTTAGTTGATCTGAACCCTTGCATTATCGTTCAATGCGTACAAAATAAATAATAAATGTTGACCATGTTTGCAAATCGTGCTGCGTTCGAGACCTCGCTGCTGTAATAAACGATCGCCATCCAATAAATTATCGCGTGCACGTCATTTCTTTCTGCTCTTCAGGCACCGGCGCCGGGTTCATATTCGGCCCGATGTTCGTCCAGGACCCGACGAACGTTACGAAAAACCTATCGGACTTTTGTCAACATAAAGGAGCGGCTATGAACGAAAGTTGCGCTGAAATTATTAAAATCAGGTGCGCATCTGTAAAACGTTTCGTCTATGTTTTACCTGCCGCCCTCTTTTCGGGACGTATGCTGTTGACAGGCAGTTTTGTTTCATTTACTATCACAGGCTTTTCATTTAATTCCATTCCAGTTTTTTACAGTGCAATCATTTTTGTTACAGACATCAAATCAGTCACGCAATGTATTTCGAGTTTGCAATTTCAACCGCGATTTTTCTTGCGATGTTGGCATACTTTCCCAATAAACCACCTCTGCCTCCCAGCATTTCAGCTTCTTCACCGCGTCTGAATTTCAAGGTAAATTACATGTTTCTGAATCTGTTTTTTTTTCGCTGAAACATTTGGTCATTTATAGCTGAGACATTTTGGTCACTGAAACATTTCGGTCATATGTGTCATTGTTGTATTAAAACTCGCCATAAAAGCGTTTTTTAGCCCATATTTTCAAACATTCTGACCGAAATGACATAACTTTTTTTTGGTCATGTGAAGAACGTTTTGGTCTATGACCGAAAAAAAAACAATTCTGAACAGTGGCGGATCCAGACCAGGCGTTTGGGGGGGCAGTCGAATTAGGGGGCGCCAAAATGTCTTCACTTGCTTAAATACCAAAGGTCTGCGACAATCGTTGTATGTCACACAAAAGAGGTTATTTTGTGTAGGTCAAAAAGTGGCTATTTTTGTTGGTCGAACTATGCTATTTTTCAGGCAATAATCACAGTTTGAAAGCGCTTTATATTATTAATTCAGAAAACGTTTGAAACGGGTCCCAAACAGTGGGCCTCGTTTTGCACAAGCTCCACAGATCTCGTATATTTACAAAATGTATTTGAAAGGTGTAAAAGCATGCTACGCGCAAACGTTTGCCACTGTTTTGGCTATCCCCAGCGAAATCAGTGAAGAACAGTGTCTGAAACGCATTCCCGACCTGGTTAGAAACAGAACGGTTCTTTTTAGACTTGGAAGTGACAACTCATGTCCCACGATAAGACTCAGATAAAAAGCTAAAAGACGATCATGTTTCCAAGCCAAGCTTGTGCATTTACATGTACATGAAAGACTGATTTATTGCTGAAACGACAATAAAAAAACAACACGTGAATGAAAGGCATTTGCCAGGACACTACTCCTATTTTAGGTAGCTTTGTTGACTATCGTAAAAAACGATCTTATAATCGCGTGATAGATTTACACTGGGCCTCAAAGCATATTGCCCTAAAATATATTTAACGCCACTTATGAAGGTAGATTTTCAATCAAGTCTTTGAACACCGTTTCACATTTTTCGACACTGGATTGCTGATGTGAAGAAAAAAACATCAATCCACTAGACTAGGTTACTAAAAAAAGTTGTGACCCTTTTCATCAGAAGTGGAAGCAAGCGGGCTGAGACCCCAAATTCACAATCAATACCTCCTAATTCAAGCTCCAGTCTCCCCACGAAGTCATTTTTCAATTCATTGTATACTATTACGAAGCCCCAGAAGAAGCTCAAAGTCCCCCCAATGCTGTTGATTCGGGGATGGATCTGCTTCTGTCCAGCCAGGCCAGAAAACACAGAGAATCAGCCTATCACCAATTTAAAACCACGAACCTTCGCCAACACCACGGTCACCAGTAAAAAGTTAAAGATTTCACCAGAAGATTGCTTTTTTGCTCAAATTTATATGATGCAAGCGGAATGATCTAACAACTACCAAATTTGTCTTTTCATGGCCAGCGCGAGTTGTCTACGGGTTTGCAATTGCAACAAAAGGTTCAAAACCACACAGCCATCACTAACTGCTGCCTGATGCGTCGCCAGGTGGGGGTAAAAGGCACCGTCATTCCACCAATTTTGGACTGCACATATTCAAGTGTTGAGCAAAAATTGTTATGACCATGTAAAACCAATTATTCAATCCACTAAGCTGTAGATATCTAGTATTTTGCCAAAGTTTCTGCGTCAAAGCTATAGGCGTACGAAGTGGGGGGGAGATTTGGACAAGATTAAAAAATTCAGGAAAAACTTCCCGATATTTTTGGGCAAGTTTCTGAAACAGAATCATCGCCCTGCAAAATTCTCCTATTCGTTTTTCCTCAGCGTGGCGCAAAAATTCGGGCGAATTGAAAATTTTGTCCCGCCTGAAGGCCAAGGTTCCCGTATGCCTCTGGTTAGAGCTGTGTACCATGATTTGTTGAGGCGCGTCGCTGCGCTCAGTATTCAGGGGCGTAACGACGAGGGGCAAGGGGCACAATTCCCCGGGCGCCGAATCACTGCGGGGCGGCGAAAAATCCTAACAATGTCACACGAACTTGAGTGCAGTACATTTGCTTCCGAAAGACCTCAGGTTCGGGGTGCCAAACTTGCTTCTTGCCCCGGACGCCGTCTAACTTCGTTGCGCCTCTAACAGTAATTCAATACTCCTCTGCGTTGTCCATGTATATGAAGTGAGGAGTTACACAGTTGCATAGTTACGTAGGTCCTAATTATTTGAGCTAATCGAGCACGTTCAATGCATTTTTGTCACATAGCGGTAAGTTGTTTGCTAACGTAAACATCTGTAACTTTTTACACGCTGCATTATGGTTCAATCAGCAGGGGCGTAACGAAGGGGCAAGGGGCCGCAATTACCCGGGCGCCGAATCACTCTGGGGGCGCTGAATGACTGCGGGGACGCCAAAAAATCCCAACAATGTCACACATACATTCTTCAATACAGTACATTTGCTTCCAAACACCTCAGGTTCGAATATGGGGGCGTCAAACTTGCATCTTGCCCCTGGCGCCATCTAACCTCGTTACGCCCCTGGCAGTAATTCAATACTCCTCTGCGCTGTCCATGTATATGAAGTGAGGGGTTGCACAATTGCATATTTACGTAGGTCATAAATTTTTGATCTAATCGAGCACGTTTAATGCATTTTTGTCACATAACGGCAAGTTGTTTGCTAACGTAAACATCTGTAGCTTTTTACACGCTGCATTATGGTTCAATCAGCAGGGGCAAGGGGGCGCAATTACCTGAGCGCCGAATCACTCTGGGGGCACTGAAATACTGCGTGGGCGCCAAAAATCCCAACAATGTCACACGTACATTCTTCAATACAGTACATTTGCTTCCGGAAGACCTCAGGTTGGAAAATGGTGGCGCCAAACTTGCATCTTGCACCCGGCGCCATCTAACCTCGTTACGCCCCTGTCAATTTGGAGATTAGTTCCGTCAAGAAATCCATCCATTAACTTTTATGTTGCAAAACCACGATACAGACAAACTGCGGACTCACGAACTGCACTGGAAATAGCCCTGAAACTGGGTTTTCGTTTTCATTGTGGAGGCTTGTAAAATCTTGAGTCAGTACTAAGTTTTCCACCTTGCATACCTATTTTTACTGCTGCCTTTCCTTTTCCTTTCAAGGCGGTCACCAGGCATTAACTGAGCAAAAAACATTGTTTATTTTAGAGTATTTTTTAATCTGTTTCTACTTCCATGGGCACCAGAAAGGGGCGCATTTATGGCAAAGGGGCACCATTGAAGGGGGCGCCACAGAGGTTTGGGGCGGGCAGTTGCCCCAAACTGCCCCCCCCCCCTGGATCCGCCACTGATTCTGAACAAACAATTGGTCTGTTGTGTGGGTGTTCAATTTAAAAGCCGCAAGAACAAAAAGCTACTGACTGATGTTTGCCAACATGAAACACCACAAGACTTGGTAAGTGCAGTTTCATGCTATTCCTAAGACAGAGTGTTGTCGTCTCAGTTAGGAAATGAATTCTAGCCTGTGCCTATTAATGCTGTAATAAGTTCCACGATGTGGAAAAAGTGCCTTTTGAGCTTGATTTTTGTTTGACGTAACATTCTCTTCTTTATAGGAACTTTCTGCAGTTTGACTTAACTTTTAACCGCTTTTAAAGAAGAGATACGTGTGAGGAAATGTGTGAAGTCCGTAAGCTTTGCTATTGTCCGTAACAAGTCTTAGAAGTAGAACTTTCTTTTTGTCTTTGATTTATTTCGATAACTCGACCCCAGGAAATATGTGGATCATAACTTGCGCGTAAAGAGGCCGTAGCCATTTTTAACTCGGTAAGTGCAATTCGTTCCAAGTGTTTTGAACTTAGTTTTTATTATTCTTTTCTTCGTGTTTATTGCAGGAGGGTTTGCTGGCTTTGCGACGTAAACGTCAGTTCTGGGTTGTGGCTATCGTTTTAAGTCTGGTGGTCGGAACGTACAGTGGCTGGGCAGGTGTGCTGAGCATACTGCTTACACCGTTGGGTGTGGATCAGGTGAGCAGAAGTGCAATTCCATCACCAGCTAAGTGGTACAGTTGATTGAGCACGCATCACTAAAATTGGTAGGCTGGGTTCGATTCCCGCCTGGGTCATGCCGAAAACTTGAAAAACAGTATTTGCGGCCTATCAAACCTCGATACCAATATTTTCCTTGAACGGAACAGTTCATGTGCGGTGCTGCCATGGACTTGCCAACAGAGCGGCATTCAATGCGCAAGCAGCCGCGTGGTTCACGGCGCAAGCAAGCGGAGATGGACGCCGCAGACCACTCGTGACACTCCGAAAGGAGTACAAAACCGAGCATAACGAAACTGAACTGAAGAGTTATAATTCCTTTATCTGGGGAGAGGAGCCCGAGCGTGACCTGACTAAACATCTTTCGTTGCATTTTTCAAAATTTTTGTAAGCTGCCAGTGCGACAGGCTTGTTCTGAGCAGAACCGTCGCCAGAAAGTTTTCAATACGGAGGCTTTGCGTTTTTGCGGGGGGCTTGACACTCTAAATATTGACAAAATCTCAACTGATTTATAGTGTTTCATGTTTCAATTTGGGGGGCTAAGCCCCCAAAAACACCCCGTGGCGACGGGACTGGTTCTGATGGGTAAGTTCATTTTTTCTTTAGGTCTCAAGACTCTCAACAACAGTTGAGGAGGCGTGTTTCTGTCGCGAAAGTGTGTTACTTATAGGCCACGATGTTGCCCGTTACGTTAACGTCGATGATCAGTTCGTAGCAATGTTACACAGATTCACTCGTGTTATAATTTCGTGTTTATTGGTTCTGACATAAAAGGGGCGTCGATTTTCCTTCGAATATAGTTAGGAGAACATGACTATAACATTTTGAGGTGCACATTTCCGAGTTACGCCTTAATCAGTTATTTTCCTATGACAAAACATTTTGCTGCTAAGGATAAACTTATAATGCCTTGATTTTTTGAGTTTCGTGTTAGCCCAAGAACTATGAAGTTTAACACATAATTGGCTGTGTCAAAGTTCACATGATCGCCAGCTCTATCATTATATGTTCTTGTTGAACGCAGAACATAAGGTTGTTTCGTGACCCATGCAGTAACCGACGCTGGTATTTCTGACGGTGGATCGAGATTTCCTCAACCGTATAATCGATCTACCTGCAATTCTTCAACTGACTACTTCCCTCTTCTGCCTAACACGTACGCAAACCCTAACATCAACCCTTGCAACTGCAATTTTTTGTCTACCAGGAATTTTAATATACCGCAAATTTTGAATAGCTTTCTCGTACCAGAAGTGCTCCTCCACCAAAAAAATTTTTTTGCTCCAACTTATACTTCCTTGACCGCTAAAATATGCAACCTCACAAGAACAAACATGCAGTGCTTCCCTCGCTTCATTTTACTAAAAACCTGCGAGACGTCTCAGTAGCAAAAGGAGAAGGTCAGGGTGGCCATTTTATGGAGTTTGGAGTCGGATCAGAGATCAGGTAGCCAGGGGGTTTTCCCAACCTCCCTTCCCCCGACCTATATTTTTCATATTTTTTGAAATTTTTCATATTTTTGCGTTATAGTAATATTTTTCATATTTTTGCATTGTGGTAATGTTTTCATTCATATTTTTTTCATGTTTTGGATATTTTTTTCTTGTGTTTGATATTTTTTGTGTTTTTCAACGTTTTTTTTTCCTGTTTTTTAATATTTCAACATGTTTTTGATTTTATTAACATTTTCGCGTTATGGTAATATTTTTCATATTTCCAAGTTTTTATATTTCCAATATCTTCATTTTAATTATTTGTTTCACATTTTAAAGATATCTTGTTACTTTGAGCTTTTGTCTAAGCCGGCTACTTCATTTCTATAACCCGTCACTGGTTGTGGAAGGCCAAGCCAGGGCATGCCACGTTTTAATCGCATAAGCAAATATTCACGCAACTGGCCTAGATCACTTCACTTGAACATCATTCAATAACCATGGGGATGCATCAAAGCAAAACGCATCGCCAACCATCTAACTTCATTAGTTCTTTTGCGTAACATTCTTCTTTGAAAGTTTATCGTGTTTTAAAAAAAGTAAACAAGGAATTGCTCATTACGATTGCTTCAACGTAAAGCACGAAACACCGTACTGTTAGTCAGTTTCACCCTGCTCTGCGACAAAATTAATATAACCGTAGCAGCATTTTAACAAAATTTGTCTACCTTTTTTACGTCAGCGATAACACTTCGTTACGACTTCTTCTACCAAAGGTAGCAACCACTGCAAAGTTATTTTCATTATTAATTTCATATTTCAAAGATAGCTTGCAACTTTTCTTTGGTCACCACACCGCTCCAACTGTGGTGAAAAGGAATACCACGTTTTAAACAAATACACCACCTGTGCCCCAACTTGCAACGGACTGTGTTGCAAAAGGGCATGTCCAAACGTGTCAGTTTTTAAACTTATAAACAAACATGCACGTAACGGTCGCCGACTGACCTTCGTCGGTCACGTCACATGACAGAGGATGGTGAACACTTTACGTATACGTCAAAATATATGCAACGGTTCATTACGAGGGTAAGTCCGGCCGCGCCTCCCGATTACATCCTGCGTTGTTGATTGCGGTTTCGTCACAGGCTCGTTATTATGCAACAGAAAAAAGATAGATCGAAAAGTAAAACCAGCGTGAACACAGAAGATGATGCAACATAATTTTTACCCCGCACCAACCACATTTGCCCACCTCCGTTGCAGTACACAATCTACCAAGTGCTGTCTTCTCACCGCGGTCTCACACTTCACTTTGATGCATGGTCGTGTGAAACGAAAAAAAGTCAATTTGCATAAAACCCTTGATCTGCGTTGTTGTGCGTTTAGTTTAAAGAAAGATGGACGAGCGTTTCCAGCACCCGTTCACGTGCGTTGTTGCAGGACCAACCAGCTGCGGAAAAACCGAGTTTGTGGCAAAATTTATTCAGCATATAATTTTTCATGGTAACCTTAACTTTCCATGCTAACCCTAATTTTCTAAAGGACTTCTTTTCCAAAGGTAGCAACCACTGCAAAGTTATTTTGATTATTAAGTTCATATTTTGAAGATAGCTTACAACTTTTCTTTGGTCACCACACCGCTCCAACTGTGGTGAAAAGGAATACCACGTTTTAACCAAATACACCACCTGCCCCAACTTGTAACAGACTGTGTTGCAAAACGGCATGTCCAAACGTGTTTCAGGTGTTCAGGTTCAGGTAGCGAGTCGGGGTCTTCCCCTACCCCGACCAACCTCCCTGCCCCTCGAGCTGTATTTTCAATATCTTTTATGTTATTTCATTATATTTGTGTTATGGTAATATTTTCATAGTTTTGATTATTTTTTATGTTTTTTCGTGTGTCTGATATTTTTCGTGTTTTTCAATGTTTTTTCCTGTTTTTCATATTTTTTTTCTCTAACCCCATAAGACGCGCCAGGGCATGCCATGTGTTAATCCGATAAGCAAATATTCGCGCAAAGTTGCAGCAAGCATTCACTTCCCTTTTGCAAGCTTGCAGTAACAACTAACCCGCGGGAATTTTTCATTTGTTCAAAATAAACGAACCACGAAAGTTTCGTGGCGTTGCTTTTATACGAAAGTACAAAACATTTCAAAGTTCAAATACTACATGAGTGATACTTTGATCCAAACTGGCCACACCATTGCTTCAACCTGTAACTAACCGCGTGGTGGAAATGCAAACCGCGTTTTGATCTGGTAAGCAAATATTCATGTCCGCTTCACTTGAACATCATTTGATGACCGTGCAAACCCTGCTATCACAGCAAAACATATCCACAGACGACAACTTGCTAACTCATTCTGCTGTTCTGCGTACTGTACCCCTCTGACCGTTTATCCTGTTTTAACAAAACCAAACAAAAACAAGTATCCTAGCAGGTGCGCTTTCTCCAGTGAATATCGTAACAAGACGAGTTGAAACCGATAACAACGTGCTCTTGCAGGTAAGAGACGAATCGTCCTTTCACGGCCTGATGTTGCTTGCTACTCAGTTCGAGTTGATCAGAAACGTACTGGAATTTATCTTTCAACATCTCACAAGCAGCATCAGCAGTTGTTTCGAGATACTGCATTTTGTTGTGACCTAGGCGCTGTGGGTGGACGTTTGTAAAAACATTTCGGTTGTTCAAAGTTGGGCACGTGTGCATCGTTCTGCAACGGTCACAGTGAGCGTTCAGCTCTGTTTTGCTAGTTGTCGGTAACATCAACCACCCGCGATGTTAAGTTTTGTGGAAAGATTTATCTGTGCAACGTTTTTTCTCCAATGCTCTGTTCAGAATTTTAACATCACCATTATCCAATCTTTTGAAAACTGTGTCTGTAAAAAGCCACGCTTAAGGTTTAGCAGTCAACTCTTTTGCATCACTTCGCCTTAGCACACATCCACTTCTAACCTTGATCATGAGCTTGAAGTGTAACTAGATTCTCTTTTTGTTTCTCCTTAAATCATTTGGGTAAACAAAACGCACGACGGTTAAAAAGATGCGTTAGTTACGACCGATAAGTTTTCCATCAACTTCTGTTCCAACCAATCCAAATGTGCAAAACGTTCAACGATGTTCCACTCTCACTCACATATCCAAGCAGAATCAATTTAACACAAACGAATAATTTCACTGTAAAATCTGTCGAAGGCGTCTTTCACAGTTTTGATTCGTTGATTGCGTGTCGGTGCAACGCCTATCTTCAAAATATTCGCAATAGCGCATGTTGACTTAACTCCAACGCTCTGATCCTGTCTCGTCTTTTCAAAAACAACTGAACGCATCGTCACAGGTTTGGAGATAGTTGTACGCACTGGCTACCAACGGACTGTGCATCACGGCACCCTCTGCATCACCTTGTTCGTCACAATTTCCAACCTCGTCGCACTGTCGTCAGTGGCGTTGATGATCAGTGGCAAGCTGATTTGATTGACTTGCCAAATCCGAAAATGTTCAATAACGGTCACATGTTCATGTTGATTGTCGTTGAAAAGTTTTCAAACTTTGCATGTGCTGAGCCGCTGAAGAACAAAACTAGCAATTCTATTCTCAAAACCTTTGCAAAAATTCTGAGCAGAGGCGGGCTGAAGACGTTGTTTTTGCACACGGACCGTGGTCTCGAGTTCGCCAACAAGCTTTTTCAACGCTATCTTAAGAACAGATTCACTTTTTAACGGTTCAAAATCAAGAAACAGAATCTTCCATCACCGAGCGACTGATCAGAACGCTTTGGTCTCGAATCTGGCGATACTTCACATTCAAAGACACCGAAAGACACGTCGACGTGCTTCCAGATT
>Ga0210059_1012968_pt1 | contig 12513 bp, 7 predicted proteins | sample Ectturendosymbi2_FD_188042 | JGI IMG/M metagenome (GOLD analysis project Ga0210059, IMG submission 188042) | Ecteinascidia turbinata endosymbiont from Florida, USA - Sample 2 (SPAdes) (version 2) | ecosystem: Host-associated > Tunicates > Ascidians > Unclassified | place: Key West, Florida...
GCCTTTGCTTTTCCTTAAATTGCTCAGTTTAGCCTTTATTCTCTATCCGTGGCAGCCTCGTTTTCCAAAATATCTTTATCGAAACAGATGAAGGTTGACAAAGAATGCAGTTTGCCAACACAGTTGGACCTTTCCAATTTTTTACGGAGGTGAATGGGATACTAGATGTTTGGTGTGTTCACAGCAGGTTTCACAGCAGGTGCTGAAAAACTATAACAATCGAAGCCACTATGAGACTCATCATGCCGAAAGATACCGTGGCTTGCAAGGGTAACCGAGGAGAGAGAAGGTAAAGGAATTGACAGCAGGCTTGAAAAAACAGCAGTCCGTTTCTACCAGTAGCCGAGATATAAGTGCAGCAGCTGTGAATGCTAGCTACCTTATTGCTTATAACATAGCGTTAGCATCAAAGACATGCTGTGAGGGTGAGTTTGTTAAGACGTGCATCCTAAAGGCTGCAGAAATTGTGTGTTCCGAGAAGCTGAAGTTTTTGCTAATATTAGCCTGACGAGAAACGCTGTGGCAGAGAGAATTTCGGACATTTCCGCGAATTTAGACAGCCCACTGAAGAACAAAGTCAAGTCGTTTGTTACGTTTTCAGTTGCGCTCGATGAAAGCACGGACATTTCGGACATTGCACAACTAGCCACATTTATTCATGGCGTTGATGAGACTTTGTCTGTCACTGAAGAGTTCCTGGGGTTGGTGTTTATGATGGATACCACAACAGCCAATGATATTTTCAACTCTCTCCTTGGAGTGCTAAACAGGGTCGGAGTAGACTGGTCCCGTGCTGTCAGTATTGTAACAGATCGCGCGCCATCAATGATTGGGAAAAAAGCTGGTGTTGCGCCAAAACTTAGAGAAAAAGCACAGGTTGTAAGTGGAGGACGTGAATTGTGGACATTTCACTCTATTCCGCACCAGGAGGCATTGTGCTGCAAGTCGTTAAAAGTGGATCACGTCATGGAAGTGGTTGTCCGGACAGTTGATTTCATCCGAACCAGAGGTCTTAATCACCGTCAGTTTGACAGTCTTCTCAAGTGAGAAGACGTTTTTTATTTACGTGGGGAAATTGAAAATTTATGTGCTAATAATCATTTTCAGATGAGCTTCAACTTTTTGTATTAAAGTTATGAAAACAGTTGGAAGTTGTCAATACTTATAACCAGGGTGTTATACAGTGATTACATTGGTCCGGCCCGCTTGAAATTAAATTTGCCTGAAGTGGCCCCTGAATTGAAACGAGCTTGACACCCCTGATATAAACGTTTCGTTTCTAGGCCCTCGGTACAAAATACAATAAAATTAAATTGAAGCTTGTAAGAAACGATGGATGTTTTTAGGATCTTCTGTTAAAATCAATGTTGATGCATTTATGCTTGGAGTTTGACTTGCAACGCATAATCTGCTAACTTTACATTCAGTCTATACGTCTTACACATTTCTATGTCAGCAGAAAAGATTCTATGAAAGTAATCGGATAGTCCGGCATTTTGTCAACTACATTTCATTTACAAAAAGCGTCAAAAAATAATTACTTTAGAATTTTAATCACTATTCAGCACGCAGAGTGCACTTTGCAAAATATTTTTTCGAAATCAGGAACTAAATTCTATTAGGCTGTCGTAGATATTTTAGCGAATATGATTTTGGCAGAGAAAAAAATATGGAAAGTTCGTGCAACACTTGAAACTTTTACATGCAACTTATAAGCATCTTCACTTTTTAGCAATAACGAGAAACGTCCACTCTGCAGTTGCAAAAAAAGTCTCAAGATACTGAGAAACACCTACAAAACATATATTGATTGCAAGCATTAATAGGCGTTTACTCCAGAATTAATAGTCAAGTGAAAAAGCATTTTATGATTTCAATAATCACGACTTTTTGACGTTCAATACTCCTCAGATTTATCTTGGAAGAAAAACGTGTTAACTTTGTAACTTTGCTTATTCGTTGACCTCTTCTCAAAACCTTGAACAGACAAATGCATATTACCAGTGTGCAAAAAGGAATAGCTCAGCAGACCTGATGGAAAGAATATATCTTGGAGAGAAAGTTTGACTTTTTCCCATTTCTGCGATGTTGTTTTTGTTTGAACCACATCGTCACCAGCTGAAAGAAAAACCTGCAGGTTTTATGACAGGCTACGCAAAGAAATAAATTGCTGTTTACGTCATTCCGCGTGACCAGATCGAAAATCTTAGTGGCATTGATTTTTACAAATCCATGAGAAATTGTTTCAAATTGATTTGGGGTAGGAGCAAAATGCTTTTTGTTTAGTTTGCGCCGGTACGGCTTGGTCAAGCAAAGAGGCGTCTGTGTTTTATAGAATTATTTTACTGTGTTCAGGAGACTGGCGTTTGCTTATCTGCAGGAAAAGTGTGCCATGGCTGTTTGCTTAACAAACTGCAGCAATATAGACCCCTTTGTTTACTTTTTCTAAAATGACTTACACTGAATTTTCTGGAAACAAAGGCCATTATATGTAAAGTAAACAAAGTGATTAAATGAATTGAATTTAAAATATATAAAAAGTAACACATTTTGTTGAAAATTCAACTAAACCTGAAGTACGTCACAGGCGAAAGAGATTTACCAGGTTTCAAAACTGCCGCACAAGGTGAGGTAAAAACATGCAAAGCATTTACCTAGTTAGAAAGATCAGACAGCTAATGAACTCGTCCTACACACGCATTCACTATTTGCGAACGTCATACGTAATAACAAAAAAGTTATAGCATCGCTTTACGCTTATCTTGTAATGTACTTACTGTTTTTCAGTCAACGTTTCGTCACATGTTCAGTAGGATTCCATAACAATCTGTAATTTCATCGAGGCTCTTTGTCGCCTCCTGCTGCTGGCCCGCAACATACAAAGTTGTATGTTCTATTTCTTTTACTTAGTTTCTGCCGCTGGGCACATATGCGATTAATAAACTTATAATAACAAACCCGGTTTCGCAATTTTTAACTCGACCCATCAGTAGAGCAAAGATCACTGGAGAGGGCGGTGTACTCAGAAAAAAAAAACGACACTCACTTGCTGGCGATGAAGAATCAGCTCCATCGGAAGAAAGTTGAGACGCTGTTGCTGATGAAGGAACTTGCTGAGAAATGTCTCTTGATGTTTGGTTTTCTTCTGTCTGGGTTGAATCTTTTTTCGAACTGACTTCAGTTGTACAAAAAATACAAGACTAGAAGTAGGAAACCAAGCAAATAAATGATTATCAGTGAACAAACTGGTAAAAGCAGAGTAATGAATAAGGCGCAAAAATAAAACTTTTGACGTTTCATTTCAACGCTTTCAAAATTGATTCCTGTGAAAAAAACTTGGAGTTTATTATTGCTTACGTTAAAGCACTGGGAGTAACCTTACTCACACTGCGTTAACCACATATCCAACTTCTCTATCTCAATTTATCCATGCATGTATCATTTAAAGATTAAAATAACAAGGTAAACAAACTTGGGGCCAAACTATCTGTCCTTTGTTGCGGGTGTGAAGTGATCTAGTCCAACAGTAGGCGTCGAGAAAGAAACTTTCAAGCAGGGTTCGGCAACCTTTCTTTAGTCGGGGCCAAAAACATACTCTGCAAGGTATGGCGGGCCGTACTAATTTTCCACCAACAATTCCGTTCCTGTTGCTGTTTATGACGTTACTAAAATTTGGGAATTTATGGAATTATAATAAGATTAACTTCTAATTTTCACAGTTAATAAAGAAAACAGAAAAACGACGTACAGTACATGTAATGCACTGTGTGGTTTCTCATAAAGTATTTCCTCATAAGTATGAAATAGAAGATGTTGCAAGGAGGGCAGATTCATAAAGTATAATACCACTAGGCGGTCCATACAGTTACTACAATTTGTAAATGGTCTACGGGCCGGATGATTCTGCTTGACGGACCGTAGGTTGCCGACGCCCGCTATAAACAATGCATTCAGCAAAAAGATATTATTAATGACATTTCAAATTACAATCTTAAAAATTTGTTTTCACATTTTAGATTCCACCTGTAAGTTTCATGTCAATTTTTTTCAGTATTTGCAGTGAACCGTTTGCTCAAGTTATTGATGGCAAATATAACTTCTTCCGTGGTACCAGTTTATTCTCGCACATCAGGCTATCGACCACACCATTTTCTTGTGCACAGCACGTCCCTGTCATAATTTCTGCCTTACTTTTGTTTTAATTTGTGCAGCCAAAATCTAAATGCAGTTTATCGTTTGCAGAACATCTTTCATTTTGAGACGACTTACGCAGAATACGCCGTAATTTGAATAAAACAATTAAAAAATTTACATACTTGTTATTCGCTGAACAAATTTCACTTCTGTGCAGTCAATTGCAGCCGGTTGGACGTTGGGCAAGTTGAAAATGTTGTATGTCGTCTCTTTAAAAACAAACCATGTCATTTAGCCTCGATTTTATGGTCAAACGGAGCATAAGCAGCTATCACATAATTTGAGTGTAGTCTGTAACAAATGAGCCATAAAAAATCTAAACTGACAGCCTATGGAAAGGAAGAAAGAAGAGAAATATACTGTGTTGATAGGATAGTCACTTTTTCACATTGTTTTAAACTTAAACAAATCGCGTACATGCACATGATTCAACATATCCAAAGACATTAATTTTTGCAAAACGTCTACTTAAAAACATTGAGGAAATAAAGTTAATTGATATTTCAATTTCTTATTGAAATTATTTGCCAGCCATAATTTCAAAAACTTTAAGATCAACACCTACTCGCAGTAAGTTTTTGCTTCTTATATTTTGTTGTTGCCTTGTGTGAATGAGATCAGAGGTAGAAACATACTGCAATATTTGTGCTGGTTCGCTGAACTCAGTGTGTAAGCAAAATGGTTTAATGAAAATGCAAGGCAGCAAAAACACGTTCCGAACGCAGCAAGTGATGACTGCCAACTAATAAATGAACTTCGCATAACCGGGACTTCAACTTGATCAGAAAATTTGTCAAATTTTTACCAACGTTGTACCAGCAAAGTTTTATCGTTTGTTAACGAACCATTTGAGCTTTTCCATAAAGACTTTACGGCATGATTCCGTTGGTTAACAGAGATGACTTGATATAAATGCGCCATGAGGTCAACAGCGGAAAATTGTAAAACGCTGGATACAGACATGTTTCTGGAATGAACTGACGTGAAAATGCAAGTCGCCGATGTTTTTATGTGCACACCTGTCAACTATTTTACCATGATAAAAATTATAACAACAAAGACTTAATTGCAAAAAAGTTTTAGAAAAAAATGCTGCTACTTGGCCAACGATGCACATCTACGGGTATTTTGTGACGTGCAAAGCCAGTTTTGGCAAATGCATTTTTTTGCGTGTGGTCATCTCAAATCAACTAACATGTGTTTTGCTAATAACTTACATGGTCAATGGAGTTGTTTGAAATGCATTTCTCAGATCACAAAGATCTAAATGACTGTTAAGCACAAATATTTACAGGTCATGACCAGAAACATCTGGAAGAAATAGAAAAATGTATGCAGAGCTGACCAGATCTCTGCTTGCAGCTTCTTCCCCTGCGTTAAAACAACAGGCAAAAAGTAAGTAAGTAAATTTAGTATTCCGGGCTGCAACTCGGTGGTCAAATCAATACATCAAATTGCAAAGGCAACCTTCTGGCTTTGGGTAAACTACAATAGACCCAAGACTGGTGGCATATACAGGAACATGGTTAATACAAAAAACGATTTGAAATATTCACTGCGGCAATGCTGCAATGATGTTGAAATACACAAAGTCATTGGAGTAGCTGCTGCACTGCAGGCTGATAAGGCCAATAAGACATTTTGGCAGAAGGTCAACAACAATAACTGATCTTCATCACTGCCAACATTGGTGGGTGGGGAAAATGGTGTTTCAGAGATTGTTAAAATGTGGAAAGACTATTGCAGGGTAATATTAAACTCTGATGCACTGCCAATGAGTCTGCAGAGTTTGTGTATCATTGCATAGACTGCAAGGAGTACTATCTGGGTACTGAATTGTCCATGTGATCTGTTGTTTCGTTGACATCACTGCTTCAAAAGCTGCCCTTGAACAAAGCGCCAGGGCTTGAATTTATATCGGCAGAGCATCTGCTGTATGTAGGTGTAGGTGAATCTCTACGTTTTTTTCTCAGTTTACTGTTTAATATGTGTATTGTTCACGGCTTCCTACCCAACTCCTGTTCGAACACAACTATATAGCTGCCATATGCAAAAACAAAAATGGGAATTTGTCTGACACATCAAACTACAGACCTGTGGCAGTTGCCACAGTGGTGTCAAAGCTACTTGAACAATTCATATTATCTAGCATCTATCCTTTCCTTGGAATCATAGACAATCAATTTGATTTTAAGGCTGGTCATGGTACTGACCAATGTACATTTTTGTTGAAGCAAACTGTTTCATATTTCGTATCCATGGTTCACCAGTGCATGCTGTTTTTGAGATGCTCAAAAGCATTTGATCGAGTATTACGCATGAAAATATATGAGGAATTAAATCAAAGAAAGGTGCTAATGTGCTTTGTGCTGTTACTAAAACATTGGTACAAGGAACAAACAATGCAAATGGGCCAAGCATTTGTCTGAACCGTTTTATGTGACTAATGGTGTTAGACAAGGGGAGTACTGAGTCCATACTTGTTTGCTGTATAATTAGACGATTTATCCACTGAACTAAACAACATCGAAGCAGGGTGCTATATTGGTAAAGTCTTATGAAATCATTTCATGTTTGCTGATGATATTTGTGTCTTTTGCCCAAATGTGCGAGGGTTGCAAAGCATACTTGATGTGTTTCAGGCTTAGGCAGAATCGCATGGAATTATTTTCAATTGCAGCAAAACTGTTTGTATGACGTTTAAGGCTAAGAGTGCTAAAAGCAGTCACCCCATTACTGGCACTTGGGGGTCAAAACGTAAAATATGTTAACCACTACAAATATCTGGTAGTTATACTGGATACTGAGCTCTCAGATGGCAGACATTCAGAGACAACTGCGATACCAATATTGTACAGCAAACAAGCTGCGAGCCTCTTTTTCCCGATGTTCAAATGCTGTTAAAAATTTACTTTTTCGTTCCTTTTCTACGCCCATGTATGCATCACAATTATGGTGTAATTTCAGAAAGTCATGCATGCAAAGATTGCGTGTGGCGTACAACTTTGGATGCAGAAGTCTATACAACCTGCCCTGGAGAGCGAGTGTTAGTGGTCATCAGGTTCAATGTAACATTCCCACATTTGAGGCACTAGCACAGGGTTTCCCAAACTTACTCTGTCCATGTACCCCTTCAGCATTTCGATTGATGAGAATGTACCCCTAAACATGAGCGCCGGAAGGATTTTTTCCAGGGAGGGGCCAATGTTGAATTTTCCAGGTCTGGGCCAAACTATTTTTGCAAGGGGGAGGCAAAAGTAGCAAAATTACATTTTCGCCACTCGAAACTAAGAAAACAATCTTTTTTGCAAAACAAATGATGGGAAAATGTCAAACTCAAAATCCTGGGACGGCTTTACCACCCCTTCTGACGCCCATGCCTCTAAAACTTCTTATGAAAAAAAAGCTGAAGAAGATAATAAAAATATATTTACCAATAAGCATATAATGATTTTTGAAAATAATGTTCACGGATATTTATTTTAATATTTTGATCTTTGAATCAGACGCGAAGTCCATACAGCACAAGCGCACACTATCTGCACAACACAGATGGATAATAACAGACACAGAACGTTTTGTAACGGCGTTGTTGGTAGGACCACAGGATTACAGACTCTTGTTCGTTAACTCGTAACACTTCGTCCAACACTACATTACAGACACTTTCTTAACATAGTTGTTCGCTAACTCGTAACACTTGATAGAGCACTACATCCAAAGGAGGACACGAAAATCGCATGTTTAAGAAATAGAGTCCAACCCTGGCTAAGGACTGATGAAGTACGAATGCGTTGTGACCTGCACACGTCCGCAAACTAACACTGTAACATCTGGACACTCAGTCACAAAGTACAATGCGTATGCAGTTGTAGTGTTCAAAGAATAAGGTCGAATACCCTTATAAACAATCTGACTGCACGAAAGCGCGCAACCATACATTGTTGGACTTTTCGCATCGCTCAAGAAACAGGTACATTTTTTTCAATATAGCCTCAGAGGTAGGAACGCTACATTGAACCAGATGACTACTAGCACTCGTTCGCCACAGCAAGTTGTACAGACGCCCTGCAACCATAGTTGCAGGCCACACACAATCTGTAGATGTACGCCTTCCTGAAATCACACCATAATTGTGATGCATACATGGACCTACAGAAGGAACGAAAAAGTAAATTTTTCACTGCGTCCGAACACCGGTAAAAAGAAGCTCGCAGCTTGTTTACTGCACAATATTGATATCGCGGTTGTTTTTGAACGTCTGTGTCATCTGAAAGCTCAATATCTAATACAACCCCCAAATATTTGTAGTGGAAAACAGATTTTACTCTTAGTACACTCAGTGTCAGTAATTGGCCGTGCTTTTTGCGGTCTTAGCCTTAGACGTCATACAAACAGTTTTGCTGCAGTTGAAAATAAATTTATGCGATTTTGCATAAGCCTGACACACATCTAATATACTTTGCAACCCACGTACACTTGGACAAAGCACACAAATATCATCAGCAAACGTCAAGTGGTTCCATAAGACTTCACTAATATAACACCCAGCTTTAATGTTATTTAGTTCAAGAGATAAATCACCTAAATATACAACAAACAGGACTCAATACTCTCCCTTGTCTATCCCCATTAGTAACATGGAACGGTTCAGACAAATTCATATGTATAAATAATTTGAAATGAATAATGTATAAACATCTTTTTCCCCTTCTACTGCTAACCTTAAATGTACCCCTTCAGATAGGCAAATGTACCACTAGGGTACATGCTAGTGACTAGCAAGAAAAAAAAGTACTTGTTTCTCGAAAGATTCAGAAAGTCTAACAACGCATGGTTGCGTGCTTTGATGCAGTCCGATTGTTCATATTCGTCCTTATTCTTTGAACATTACAACCGCATTTTACCTTGTGACTGAGTTCTCGGACATTGCAGTATTTCTTCGTTTGAAGGTGTGTCATGACACAACGCATTCGTACTTTACCTGGCCTCTACCAGTTTAGGAAGTATACGTCCTACTTTGCAGTCGTGTTGTACTAAATGTTACGGGTTAGCGAACAATAGTGTTAGGAATGTGTCTGTAGCCCTGTGGTTCTCCAATGCCGTTGCAAAACGTTCTGTTAAGCAAGTGTCTGTAACCCTGTGATTCAGCCTCCAATGCCGTTGTAAAAGATTCTGTTCTATACGTTTTATCAACCTGCGTTGTGCAGGAAGTGTGTATTTTAACTTCGTGTTTGCGGACAAGAACATAGCATCATCAAGAACATAGCATCATCAAGAACATAGCATCATCAAGAACATAGCATCATCAAGAACATAACATCATCAAGAACATAGCATCATCAAGAACATAGCATCATCAAGAACATAGCATCATCAAGAACATAGCATCATCAGTGTCGTAGCCAGACCAAAATTTCTGGGAGGCCAAGATGTTTGACTTTAGATGGACTTCGTGTTTGCGGACTATGGATGGACTTGTTTACGGACTATGGATGGACTTTAGATGGACTTCGTGTTTGCGGACAAGAACATAGCATCATCAGTGACGTAGCCAGACCAAAATTTCTGGGAGGCCAAGATGTTTGACTTTAGACGAGCAACAGTATTTTTGTTTGGGACGCCGCTTCTCAAAGCACAAAATGACCAGATATGCTAAGATATTTTGGGGGACCATGGCCTCCTGGCTACGCTTATGGTTATGACCTATCCTACTCCCAAGACTACTGTTTTGCATGATCCCCGATTGACGTTGAGGTTTACATTCCGGTAAACAAAGTCCGTTATCCTGAGTGTTGCAGTGAAAAGTTTAGTCAAAAAATTTAAAAAATGACGAAGCTAGATTTTCAAGCAAATCAAATAATAAAGGAGGTCAAACGATCGCTAAAACGAAAAGGGGTTTTTTATTGCTTTGGGTTACTTTCATCCATATTTTCCCTTTCTCCTTCAACAAACACCCGTAAGTACTGTGTACAGTTGACGCACATCTCAGAGAATCAGTCATTTTAATCAGAATGAAATCTGTGTAACGGGAATCCGCCATCAGCATCAAGTATCGACAGTCACTTCAAGCAAAGAAACTTTAACACGTTTAAACCAACAGTAAAACCAAAGAGCGGTCGATAACCACCAACCTTGAATAAACCTTTGGTCTTTTGTTACAAACTTATGCAACGGTAAGTATTGCTGCTCGTCTTTCTTGGGAATCGTCAATGACATGGATTGGAGTATTTGTGTGACTTCGACCAAAATATTTTCGGGTCTTTGTTGCTCAAGAACTGACTGCAGCTGGTCTCGAACTTGCACCATTTTTGATCTATCCAATGGATTTTGGGCCCAGCATTTCCTCATCATGGATTGAAGAACATCAAGGATCCGTTGATTGGTTTCGTTCAAAGTATTTCGTAGTTTGTTGATTGCTTCTTCGTCAGGTCGTTCTCCACGAATGATTGACTCGATGAAAGCAATTTCATGATTAGGGTGCTGATAAGGACGAGATCCAGAGAGAATCACGTACAAAATCATACCAAAGCCGTAGGTGTCTTGCTCTTTTTTAGGTGTGATGTTCAGAGACTTTAGTTTTTCAGGTGCAGCATAAGCTAAAGTTGTATCTAATTTTTTTGACTTGGGATAATCCGAAGTGGAGCTACCAGTGAGTGCAGCAACCTGAGAACTACCGAAATCACTCAACTTGCAATGCAAGTCTGAAGTAAGAAGCACATTCTCTGGTTTGAGATCTCTATGAACAAGGGGAAGAGATTCCGGAAGATTGTGGATAAATGCCAGGGCAGATGCCAATTCGTAGAAGATTCGAAGAAAAAGTAGCAAGGAAGATCTGCAGTCATCGTCATCTAGAAAGCGGGTTAAGTTTCCACAGGGCATGTATTCCAGAACCAATCCTATTGATCAAGGCCATTTGACCCAGCCGAAAACACACACGATGTATTTGTTCATTGTTTGCTGAAGTGCTTGTAACTCTCTGCTTAACCTGAAAAACAAAGCAGCTGTTCTTAATATAACTTAGTTGACTTTGAAAAGCAACGACTGAGATTGAAGCAAGAATGAATTCCGCGTAATCAACACATAAAGCATGTACTAAGTTTCATGGTGAAAGTTCTTCCTATCCAGAAACAACTTTTTGCATGCTGAAGGTCCCAAGTTGCTTTGGAAACAGTTAGGTTTTAATTCGTTATAAGAAAGTTATTTCTTGTCTAAAAGTGGCAAGAAAGCATGTTTACAAAAGATAAACAAATGCTTCGTCGAAAAATTAAAACTGTACAACCTGACGAATGTGTTGGCTGTTCCCTATTTTTGCAGTGTTTTTGTTAATTTCTGTTAAGTTTTTAGCAGAACCTAAACTGCACAATTAACACAATTGAAAGCTCTAGGTTTACTGTAAGCTTTCGAGGAATCAGCCGACTGACTTCCGTATTTTCACTATGGGCTGTTTCAGACTTGCGCATATCTGCATTCAAATAACATAACTAGTATCCACAAAAATGCCGCAAGTGAGTCTGCAAGCAATTTTTTCTGTCAGCAAAAACAACTTTGTGGAGACTAGTTACTTACAAACATAAAAATGTTCAAATAAGGTACAACAGTTTTAATGCAAAGATGCGTCGATTTGAATGCGAATATTGACGTAGAATAAGTGCCTAGGTTACAGTAAAAGACTAAGCGTGCTGCTTTCTATTAATGATGTTGTCAATTTTTTTCATTAATCAAATTATTTGGCAAAGAATGTTTAAAACATTTTAACTACTTTCATGGCACACACTTTTTCACAATCTTTCTTTTGTCCTGATCTCCTCCATGAACATTGAAGCATTTGACAGCTGCATATCCGAAAGCATCACGTATAGACAATCGAACGACTGAACTCGCACCCGATCCGAGTTCTCCATCACTTCCAACGATGCAAAATATATCAGTGCTGTCGAGCTCCTTCAGCTGAAATATCTGAACACGATTGCACGAAACGTAAGAATTTTTCATGGATTCGTACATTAGATACTATCTGGGGATGATGCACTTCTTTACTTTAAATTTGGTCTAGTACTGTGTTTGTTTGAGTATTTTCACAAAAGCATTCTATTTGAATAAGGCCTCATTCTATTTGAATAAGGTTTGTAGGGTTTGTTTCTAGTGTGGTAATTGTGTAATTGTGTCAGCTAACTCCCACTCTGTCTAAGCCTTTGTGCTATACTGACTTATCTGGATTTAAAGATGGGCAACAACAAAACTGAGAACACCAAAAAGCAGGGCAAGCGTGAAAAAACTGCAGCAACTCCTAACAAAGGAAAAAACCAAACTACTGAG
>Ga0210059_1012969_pt1 | contig 12512 bp, 8 predicted proteins | sample Ectturendosymbi2_FD_188042 | JGI IMG/M metagenome (GOLD analysis project Ga0210059, IMG submission 188042) | Ecteinascidia turbinata endosymbiont from Florida, USA - Sample 2 (SPAdes) (version 2) | ecosystem: Host-associated > Tunicates > Ascidians > Unclassified | place: Key West, Florida...
GTTTAGGGGTTAGGTTTAGGGGTTAGGTTTAGGGGTTAGGTTTAGGGGTTAGGTTTAGGGGTTAGGTTTAGGGGTTAGGTTTAGGGGTTAGGTTTAGGGGTTAGGTTTAGGGGTTAGGTTCAGGGATTAGGTTTGGTACATTTCTACTAAGTGTAGTGCAGTCTACTGCATACTCATTGTGCATTACTCTCATGTTACAGGTGCCGGATGAATAACTTTCAAAAAATGAACGACCGTTGGCAGACCTGTAGTCACTGCCTTCGAGGAATTTGGATTGTCCATACTTTTTCAATACTTCATCTACATGTTTGAGGAACTGACCCCTGAGTCACAACATATAAAAGGAGCAATGGAAAAACGAGCATCTTCTTGGTTGTCAGCCCTGCCAATTAAAGCGAGTGGATATGCACTAAACAAACAAGAATTCATGGATGCCATCTGTTCATAACAATAACGTTAGGTGTATAGTTCAACTTCAAAAGCATAAGTCTCCGCTGGCTGCTATGACTTGCGAAAGCACACAACCCACTCTCAATGCAACATTCCAGTACAGTACATTTGTACTAGAGTTCATTCAAACCTTCACAGAAAACAATTGCAAGAAAGATCCACGATAGTCACTTAACATAATTAAATTAGGCCAAATCACACTTGCTGGAGCATCGTGTAATATTGTGATGTATCTACAGAGAGGGTGGTGTGTGCAGAGAAGGTCATAATGTTTTACAAACATTCACAGCACCAGGGAGTTCAACACTAATTCACCTTCATAGACGCAACAACAACAATAGTTATCCCTGGTAACAACTTCATGCCGCCACAATTACAATGAACAAAGCAGGTTAGCACAAGCCAAGTCAGTAAGCTGACAGCTGAGTTCATTACCACTTACTAGAAAGATCACTGCTACCTCAACTTAACAACGGCAACCAACTCTAACACGGCGAACAAAGAACTGAGCAAGGCGTTGCGAACGAAGGAACAAGCCGACAGTGCTCCGCTCCCAGAATTCTAGGGCATGCAATTAATCAACTGATTAAGTGCCATGATTGGAGCAGGTGAGTAACTGTTCGACCGTAACACCATCTGAATGAGATATGGATAGAAAATAAAGAGCATACTCACTTACTGTCTTTGCGGAGACACAAACTATGTGGATCACAGCCTTATATGCAAACTGGGAAGTTGTGCTTCAATGAGGCACAACTCAGTGAATAGTGATAGACTCAGATAATGAGAAAGGTCTGTAGAGATGTTCAGATAGAACCCACACTTTTGCCAATCAATGAAAATAATTTTGAAAAAATAATCAATACTGCTGACAATGCAAGGTTGGGTATTTGGCAATGAGGACAGTCAAATAGCTATGAGAAAACGATTTTTGACGTACGGTCACTCATCCTCTACCTCACAGTCTTATTCTGACAAGTCCCTTTTGCAGATCTAACAACAACATGAAAAATAAAATGTTAAGCACAACCAAAGAGTGATTGGCATTGAGAAGTCTTTGTTCAACACCTTCATCTTGGTCTTTACAACAAGTGGAGGGATGGCACCAGAATGCAACAAGGTCAACAAAAGACTGGCTAAAAAAATACCTGAAAAACACAAGAGCCACATGCACCTCTGTCATGACCTACATTAGAACAAAGCACAGATATGCACTTCTGAGGAGCACCCTTGCTGCAATACAAGGCTTTCAAGGCAAATGGAGCGACATTCACCTCTAGGACACGATCTCACAGATATTGACTTCAGTTTGTTTCCTAGGCCCACATTTTTGTAAAGCGAGATTATGGTTCCAAGCAACGTCATGGTACCAATCTTAGTTGTGCAATAGGAAGATTTATGTCATGGGTCATGACAGTACAAATGGAATAATATTTTTTTAACTCCACTCTCCACTTCTCAAATAACCTTACTTTATTTTTCATGTACCTGACAATTATTGGAATACTGCTTACAGCAAAACTTTCTTAAACTTTTTAAAATAATCTGTTTTTATCTGCTCTGCCTATTCAACCTCATTCGGTGATTGTGCTTGAAGGGACCGAAATGCAACTATGGTACTCCACTATGGTCTGTGGGTAATTACATTACATCTTCATGATTTTTTGGATAAAAAATTGTTTTTGCCATCGCTTACGCTTGGAAAGGTTATCTCTATTGCATTGCTTCACCTCATAAACCTTTTATATTGTTGCTTAGGCTACTTCGTTCACCTCACTTATCTGTGTGCATGATTCACCTGCTCATCTGTACATGCCTCAGCTCTTCATCCATTGCTTGACCACCATCATCTGTGTTATGCTGACCTATTCTATAATGCTTTGATTTAACTATATGGCTGTTTTTCATGTGGCTAGCACTTGACCATTTTTATGCTCTCTTATGTTGTTTGATTGATTGGGCAACACTTTATGCAAATTTTGACTAAATTCAATACTTTTGTAAGGTGTGGAAAGCCAATTTCACAATTCAATAGACACCATCAAAGAACAATTGATTCTTGCTCTTGTAGGAAGAGAAGTTAGTGATGCTAAAAGACAAATACCAGCTCTTCCTCTCAGGCATGGTGGGCTAGGTCTGACAGAACCTCGGGAAACTGCCAAAACAGAATACGAGCACTCCACTCAGATCACTAATAAACTAACAGCCAAAATCTACATTAAAAAGCTCGATCTTGACTACAATCCCTTGGGCCAGCAGTTTACCAGACACATGAAAAACAGAATACAACAAGAGAAGAGAAAAATGAAAAATGCAAAAACATCCCTGATGAACTTTTGGTAGAAATGACCCCACAGTCACAACAACTCATAAAAGGAGCAATGGAAAAAGGGGCATCTTCTTGGCTGTCAGCCTTGCCAATCAAAGCGACTGGATGTGCACTAAACAAACAAGAATTCACCGATGCAATCTGCATGAGATATGGATGGAACGTGAAAGGCATACCCACTGACTGTGCTTGTGGAGAGACAAACTCTGTGGATCACAGCCTCATATGCAAACTAGGTGGTTACACTTCAATGAGGCACAACTCAGTGAGAGACTCTGAGGCACAGATAATGAAAGAGGTTTGTAGGGATGTTCAGACTGAACCCACGCTTCTACAAATCAATGAAAAGGACCATGAAAAAAAGTCAACACTGCTGACAATGCAAGGTTGGATATCTCTGCTAGAGGACTGTGGAATAGCTGTGAGAGAACTTTCTTTGACATGAGGATCACACATCCCACCTCACAGTCATATTCTGGAAAATTCCTGGCAGAGGTCTACCAACAACATGAAAAAGAGAAGGATAAATATAACCAAAGAGTGAATGAGATAGAAAAGTCTTCATTCAATCCCGTTGCCTTCCCAACAACTGGAGGGATGGCACCAGAATACAACAGAGTCAACAAAAGACTGGCAGAAAAATAACTGAAAAACGCAGAGAGCCATATGCATCTATCATAACCTACATGAAGAAGCTCAGATTTGCCCTTTTTGAGGAGCACCCTTGATGCAATACGAGGATTTTGAGGCAAACAAAGTCTGGTACAATAAAGATGCGAACCCACAAAATTGATTTCTATCGTATCAAAATCAGCTTTTATTCTCCCACCATAGAGAATAGAACCTGTACAGAATAGGAGAAAAAAAAACAGATTAACAATAACATAACTCCAAACTCCAACTGTAGCGTCAGATAAACCCACCATAATACAGGGATACAGTAGTGTGAGAGACATGAAGGCATTCTTACATCAAAACTTTAAGCGGCTAACTGTTAAAAGGAGCAAGAAGTTAAAAAATGAGCCTACGCCTAGCTAGCAGTAGTAGTAGTAGTACTACTACTACTAAGTAGTAGTAGCTCTAGGCTATTTGGGGGTGCACACTGGCGCACAGACAGAGACAGATTCGTGCAACTGTCCCAATAAACATAAAAAAGGTTTCAAATGCAATACAACGCATTTATCATGAGATCGACGGCGAAATAAATTTCCTAACGTAATTACAATGAATTCTGTAACGCTTCGAAGTATTAGTATTGTTGAACATCACTCCCAACAACGCCATTTCCTGATTCCTGTTGCTTCGCTTGCAGTTGCAACTACACTACAGGGAGCAGCAAAGAGCAAACACAAAATCAAAATCCAATCCGGCTCCGATGATAGCAAAGAAAATCTCACACCTGACCAGAAATGAGCCAACCAAATTGTATTTTACGAAATGCTTGCCAATTGTGGAGCAAATACACAAAGACAAGAAAGAAGCGCTTACGTGCTGCCTATAACAAAGCCAAACGAATGATGCATTACTGACCCTGAAATAGCGTTCGCCCACACCAGGTTAGCCATTGTGCAGGACCTTTGATGCCGCGGTGAGAAACAACTTGTATCGATTTTTTATGCGATGCACAGCTTCATCCAACTTTTTCCTTCGATCGCTTCAAATGTCTGATACTTTTCACAATTCTTCATTTTTCCTCAATTATTCAACGCTCTTGCATGATGGAGAGTAAATGCAGTAGTTGTTGGTGAATTGTTTCGGATTTCGCGACTCATCAGTAGATCTATTGCTTCTGTGTGGTAAAAAAATGAATGCGCAATGCAAACAGCACAAGCACAAACAAAGCAAGAAATGCCACTGAAATGTTTTGCTACTTTCAATGTTGGTCATGTGCCAGCACCAATTCTGTGATGCGCTACTGTAAGACTACTATTTTTTGAGCTCCTGTGAATGAAAACACAGATGTGGTGATGATAAAGTGTTTTCCTTCTCTCCATGTTGGTCAGGTGAAAAAACGGTTCTGTACTGCACTCTTGTGTGGCTAACAATTTTGTGCTCTTGTGTCTATGATCGCGTCAGCATGGGCCACCAATCTGCAACAAACTACTTTTATTATTTCTGTATTCTCAAGATCTTGGAAATGTAAAGTCCAAGCCCAAAAAAAATAGTACAGATTTTTAACTAGAAAAATGACACACATATTTTTCCATTCACTAACTTCAAATCAGAGTTTGCCGGAGTCACTTTCTCACACTCCAAATCCGCTCCAGTTTCAAAATTTGCGAATCCGGGTCGGGGTCGGGGCCATGATTTTTTTTTGTGTGAGAATCCGACACCTCTTCAGGCTCCGGTACCATCGATCCAACCGAAATTCACCCACGTTTTTACTTAAGAAATTACCACGCAGACTCCAGCTGCTACTACCGAATTGAAAAAGTGACACCGGATCCGGGTCTGGTGTCCTGCAGAATTTATGACTTGCGGTTTTTTTTTCACGCCATGTGCCTATGCACAGAGCGATATTCTACATATCAAATACGCTGAGAAAAGGGTTTAGTGTTTAGTTAAGTGTGTCGGGTTTTGAAGTTTAAGACTAAGTCCAATAATTTTCAGTGATCGTTCTTATTCCCGTACTGCAGCTTGTTGTGGGTATCTGACATCTAACCAAAAAGTTTTAATTTACACAACACACCAGAGATGATCGGATAGTGGATTTTCACTATCCGATCCTATCCTGTTTTTAAAAAATGATATCCGTATCCGATCCGAATCCTGTTTTGGTTGAAACCATACTATCCGTATCCGAAAACTATCCAAAAGTGTATTGCGATGCACAACATACTCTTTTGTTCAGTGTCTATTTTGCCTCATAACGCAAAATAACTGCTGGAGCTATTTTGCCTTTATCTAAACACGATTGGTTGAAGTAGTCACGCAACAAGTTTGAAACGCATGTCCTGCTTAGTTGACCATGACATCTGTAAAAGCTCGGTCCCATGCATGGATGATGGTTGTCATTGTTTCAGGGAAGGCAAGCAGTTAGCAGTTTCTTGTTTGCATTAAGTGAACTGTAAGCTAAACCCTAACACTAAACATTGAACCCCTAAACCTAAAACTTGTCCATAAACCCTGATCCTAAACACTAACCATAAACTCCTAAATCCCAACCAATTGTCTCTGCGCATCATGCTTGTCATATGACTACTTCAACCAATTGTGTTCAAATGAAGGCAAAATAGTCCCAGCACAGATTTCGCCTCGAAGCAGAGTAGACACTTGAATGCGTTGCATCACTTTGGTCCCTGTCATGCTTGTAAACAGAAAGTTTGACATATCCTCTCTTCCAAGCTTGACATATTGCATAACCTAAGTACTTTTCTGAGTCAACTGGATTAAAAAGCAAGCTGAAGTTTTGCCACACAGTCCAGTCACCACGGGAGGCTTTGGTGGGCTTAGCCCCTCCAAAACAAAGCTCCAATCCCCCCTCCCAAAATTGAAATATGAAGCACTATGAAGCAGTGATGTTTGTTCAAATTTCAGAATGTCAAGCCCCGCTGCTCAAATGTACTGTAAAGCCCCCTATAGAAGACTTTCTGGTGACGGTTATGTTACCACACCAAGTTTTTCATTGGCCATTTTTTTGGCAACAATGATTAGATTTTAACGTCATCTGTGAGTTCACATTCAAGTTATATTTATTGATTCTACCCATTGTTGCACTTCAACTAAACCTAACAACATAGCAATGCTATTCTACAAACCAAAACAGCATTCAAAACAATACACTGGCTTAAAATTTGTCATTTATATTGAAAGGACTGATTAAAAATTCAGTCTAACAAGTCAATGCCACAAATCAACAATCTTGCATATCATGTTTAAAAAGGCTATCTGGCCTGGTAGGCTATCACCCAACAATCAGTCAATGCAGGATCACGTCGAATAGGCGTGAAGACTGCAAGACCTGGTGTAGACTTCAGAACACAATAAACGAGTAGGTGCTCTAGTTAGTCTAAGTCTAGACTACAGATCACGGTAGGTCTACACTAGCTAGCCATAGTCCAGGTACGCAGCAAACAACGTCCTTTTAATGTACACTGAAAGAGACACCAGGAACAGCCCGAAAGAGAAACCAGGAAAGAGGCACCATGTACAAAGAGACACCATAACACCAAGCCTGAAAGAGACACCATGTACACTGAAAGAGACACCAGGAACAGAGACACCAGGAAAAGAGACACCAGGTACAAACACCAGGATAAGTTCCTATCTTGCCACACCAGGAACAGATTCATGCTGACAAACTTGGCGTAACTCTACGGTTCAGAGATTACACCATAGACAGACTCAGAGTCGTGGCGCAGAAGGCTGAGTAGATGCTTCTGAAGATAATAAATGATTGATTGTGCAATGTGCACCTTTTTCAAAAAGTCTGAATCCTCGAAATATTGATCAAAGCGTTTCGGATATCCGGGCCTGTATCCGGTTCCCGTTTGAAAGCAGTTTTTGGGCATCCTTATCCGGTTGCAAACTCACTATCCTGCCGGATATCCAACCGGCAACCCGGATAATGATCATCTCTGCAACACACATCATAAAAGAATACGCCAAACTTTATTCCTTTACTCTGAGGAGCAAAATAACTGACAAACAATAATAGGTTAGAAATTTCGCAGAGGTCAGAAATTTCGCTTGACAACGGTTTTTCACAAAATTTTGACTCCAGGACCAGATCCTAGTCCGAAAGAAAAATGCAGAATCTTGCCGGATTCAACTCCGGCACTCCGGTTCCATGGCCACCTCAGCTTCAAAATCGGACCTGATCTAAAATTTTTAAAGCGTCCAGCAAAGATAAGCGGACTGTGAAATTTTTCAGACCGAGTCCAGTCCTGATCCGATAAAATTGAATCCGTCCTGATTCGCAAATTTTTTAAAATCATCTGTCCGTTCCAGTCCTGATCCGCCAATGTAAAATCATTCATTTTTCTTTTGCCTTATGAGGCAAAAGAACTGCTGGAGCTATTTTGCCTTTAGCCAAATGCAATTCGTTGAAGGCAAAATAGTTCCAGCAGTTTTTTGCCTTATGAGGCAGAATAGACACAGCTATTTGGCACTTCCAAAATTTAGCAAGAAAGTGTCTATTTGGCATCAGAAGGAAAAGTTAGGAGAATCCGACTGCTTCGATTGGTGAAGTGACAAGGATGATACACTTGGTTTGGCATAATGTCCTTGTTACATGACCCAAAACCCTTAATCTAAAACCAAAACCTACAAACCCAACACCTGAACATAAAACCTGAACACAAAACCTAAACCCAAAACACAAAACCTAAACCCAAAATTAGAGGGTTTGTGAATTAGAGGGTTTGTGAATTATCGTTTATTTTAATTTATTTGTTCAGGTTAGAGGGTTTGTGAATTATCGTTTATTTTAATTTATTTGTTTATGAGCAGACACGAAGTCCATAGTATGAGCACACACACTCTGCAGAACGCAGGTTGATAAAAACAGACAATACAGAACATAGTACAAGGCATTGAAGCCGACAGAATCACAGGGTTACAGACACTTTTTGCAACTGCATTGAAGACAGAACCATAGGGTTACAGACACATCCTTAACACTATTGTTAGCTAACATGTAACACTTGTTACAGCACTACTGCAGAGCAGGGCGTTAATTTCTAACTTCGTCTAGTCTTGGTAAATTGCGAAAGCGTTGTGGCTTGACACGCCATCATCAAACGGACACTGCAAAGTTCGATCACTCAGTCACAGAGTAAAATGCGATTATAGTGTTCAAAGAATAGTGACGAGTACAAACAATCTGACAGCATCAAAGCACGTAACCATATGTTGTTAGATTTTCTGCATCTTTCGAGAAACAGGTACTTGTATTTACGTAGCAGAACCTCAAAGGTAGGAATGCTACATTGAACTTGGTGGCTACTAACACTCGCTCTCCAGGGTAGGTTGTATAGAGCTCTGCAACCAAAATTATATGCCACCCGCAATCTCTGCATGCACGACTTCCTGAAATAACACCATAATTGAGATGCATACATGGGTGTACAAACGGAACAAAAAAGTACGTTTTTAACTGCATTTGAACAACGGGAAAAAGAGGCTCGCGGCTTGTTTGCTACACAATATCGATATCGCAGTTGTCTCTGAATATCTTTGTCATCTGAGAGCTCAGTATCCAATACTATCCCAAGATATTTGTATTGGTCAACAGATTTTACGTATTGACCAACCAATTTCAAGACTGGAGTGGCTGTGTTTTTTGCACTCTTAGCCTTGAAACGTCATACAAACAGTTTTGTCGCAGTTGAAAATAATCCCATGCGATTCTGCATACGCCTGGCACACATCTAGTTTTCTTTGCAACCAACGTACACTTGGACATAACACACAAATATCATCAGCAAACATCAAGTGATTTAATAAGACTTCACCAATATAACACCCTGCTTTAATGTTATTTAGTTCATTGGACAAATCATCTAAATAAACAGCAAACAAGTATGAACTCAGTTCTCCCCCTTGTCTAACCCCACTAGACACATGAAACGGTTCAGAAAAATGCTTGCCCCTGTTGCGATCGGATTTCTCGAGCGGCATGTGCGCAAAGCTTCACACCGTGGCAGCAAGCAACAATATAGATCATGCTCGCAATCTCTCTTACTATTGCTTGCTTGCGCTACACATACGATGGTGTTATTCTTCCCGCACATCCCGTTCGTGGTGAATCACACAATCAACGCAACGCCACCGGAGAGGTTGCAGCAATATCCCCTCCTTTTTGCAACGAACCACACCGATCGCACGTTCTCTGTGTGAAGGCTGAACTCCGCAAGATCTTCACATCCTGGTCACACCACCATTTTGTTGCGATCGGAAATCCCGAGCGGCATGTGTGCAAAGCTTCGCACCGTGGCAGCAAGCAACAATAGAGATCATGCTCGCAATCTCTCTTACTATTGCTTGCTCGCGCTACACATATGATGGTGTTATTCTTCCAGCACATCCCGTTCGTGGTGAATCACACAATCAACGCAACACTACCGGAGAGGTTGCAACACCTCATTTAATTTGCATCGTTTAAAATATTGCTGGCCAGAATTTATCTATTGCATATGTCAACCAAACGAACTTAAACGGGAAATTTAAAAAGAACTGCGAGAGTAAACAGGGGGCCAACCACAAATCTAGGGGTAGCCATGGCCCACTCAGGCCTCCCTTCACAATCGCACTGAGCTTGCTGTCTGAAGATGCCCTCCGAAAACTTTCCTTGGCAAGAGCTCGATTTTATAAGAAAGCAAATCCAAAATATTAATCCTAGTCATTTTTTCAGTTCTAGTGAATATTTTTGGTGAGTCTACGTCCAGTGATTTTTGCTAATAACCTGTGGCGCCATTGGTAAATTCAGTTAGCATTTCGCAACACTGCATGTGAATGGTCGAGGCAAAAGTCCTTGTGCTTTGTGGCGTAAGTGTCCCCTACCACTGTGGCTACTTCGTACTTGGTGTTGGTAGCCTACTTTGTGGGTATTCAATCATATGTTGTGACGGCAGCAGGTTTGGTGGGCTGCAGTTTGAGATGTAGCTTATCAAGAGTTCAATTTTGATTATGCCAGTAGCGTTTTTGAAGATGTAGGCCTAAGATGGATTTCAAATCCAAATCCGATTTGAATGAACAAACTTGAGCTTGAAGAATGCGTCTAACTAAAGAAAAGGGAAGCCTCCAGACCAGTGGAAAAGAAGCTTTGCTAAACAATTGGAAACTTGCTGTATTGCTACAGATACAGTACAAAAATAGTATGCTTGTTCTGTTAACAGAAAGGCAGTGTATATTTTAAATTTTTGCGCCAGGGAATGGATGGCAGCAGCAAAAGGCTTGGTGTTGGTAGAAAGGAAGTAAATGTAAGTAAAAGATAAATCTACAACCTAACCTTAACCGTATCCCTAACGCTAAGCTAACCTAATGCTAAGCTAACACTAACCTAACCCTAAGCTAGCCTAAACTAACACTAACCTACCCTAATTCAACCTAACCCTAACCTAACAACTAACCCCTGAATGTAACACCTTAGCGTAGCCTGAAAAAAAGCAAAGAAAAAAAACGAAAGTTGGCAAGGTGAGAGTCGAACTAGAAACCATTGGCATAGCAGCTGTAGCACATAACCATTACATTACACCACGAGCAGGACAGCGTATTCCTGACATAGTGACCTTTTTGTCGGTATTGCGTCATGCCAAGAGACCAAATCTTCGATTGCCAGCACAGGAATAGCTCCAGCTGATCTGTTGCCGCCAGAATATCGCCAGTAAAATAGACACTACCTAATGGAAATCATATATACTCTTGTGAAAGTAAACCTGCAGTGGTCTAAATACTGGCATGGTCTCATACACAGTTTACATGCCAGATGCATGGAAAGAAAACAGACTTACCATATTTATTCGATTGTTAGCTATCTTTGGCTTAATTTATAATCTAAGCCATAATTGAACATACAGTAGTTACTTAAGCCTTTGAAATAGTTCACATACGATACTTACTGTTACTATTACTAGCATGTTTTGCGTTGAATTGGCAACCTTGGCAATGATGTTCACACCACTACAACTAAGACAGTACTTTCTGTTCATCATGATCCTTCCTGTGACGTATGTGCATGTGATGCTTAAGGAAATATAATGTGAAAAAAGAGTTTGGTCAACAAAACGTATCCAAGGAAAGAATGAGTGTCATCTATACTTTTCGCTGAGGTAAAGAAACAAAATTTGTAAGCTGCACTTGGATTGTAATACCCCCTTGACAATAAGAATAACTGAATAAGCCACACAAAATGAAAAAAAATCGGTCAATTTTTAGCTGAACACCAAATCAGAAAATAACGATGATGAACATGTTGGTGCACACGTTACCATGCACTGACAACGAATTCATGCACGAAACCCATTGGAAATGAGTATTGTATTTACAAAGTTACGCATAAATGAATTGAAAATCAAAATGTCACCTGAAACCTGCTAGTGCTATTTACCAAGACTTATCTTCACCAACTATGCACAGCCACAACAACATGGCGGTGCTTATGAGAACTGAATTCATTACGGCTGGTAACCGGTCGTTTGTATTCTGCATTTTTCGTTTAGACCCGCATCCAGAGTAAAAATTTGTCAAAGCAGGATTGGGATTTTGGGATAGGGTTAAGGGATACGGGTTGGAGGGTTAGGTGGTAGGTTTATGGATAAGGTTTAGGTATAGCATAGGTTTAGTGTTGGGATTAGGGTTTAAGGAGGTTAGTGATAGGGTTTAGGAATACAAATAGGGGTTAGATATAGCGTTAAGGTTTAGGGATAAGGTGAAGGGGTATGGTTTAGGTTTTAAAACTCTGGGTCCACTTTTTCACATACTTTTTACCTCAAATTTGAAAGAAATATGCAGATTCCTGCACCCTGGATCCTTGCCAATTTCTGCTATAAAATGTTTGTTGTTAATGGCAGTCTGCGGATGACCAGTTACCAGCCATATGCAGCACACAGCAGTTCTTCATCTTATGATGAGCTTTGCTGCTGCCATGGTGTGGCTGTGCATAGTTGGTGGAGGTAGGTGTGTACCACCTTGTATCAGGGGAATAACACTAAACGGAGGGCCGGCGGGCTGGAGGGCTGTGTTGCCAAATGAAAAACATGAATTTTCCGCGGGCTGGCGAGCTGCACAGCCC
>Ga0210059_1012970_pt1 | contig 12512 bp, 4 predicted proteins | sample Ectturendosymbi2_FD_188042 | JGI IMG/M metagenome (GOLD analysis project Ga0210059, IMG submission 188042) | Ecteinascidia turbinata endosymbiont from Florida, USA - Sample 2 (SPAdes) (version 2) | ecosystem: Host-associated > Tunicates > Ascidians > Unclassified | place: Key West, Florida...
TCATGCAGTTGCTGCAAGTATCTCAGAACTGTCGGGTTGGTCAAAACGACATTTGGATTCGATGAATGCTGCAAGTGTTCTGGCGAAAGAATAATGTCATCTGATTTGCGGCCGTCTGGTTGCTCGTGATCTATCAGCGAGCAACTAATCCCATCATTGGCCTGCTCATCTGTAGAACAACTAATCCCATCATTGGCCTGCTCATCTGTAGAACAACTAATCCCATCATTGGCCTGCTCATCTGTAGAACAACTAATCCCATCATTGGCCTGCTCATCTGTAGAACGGGTTTCAGAGAAATTTTCATTCGCTTCCTGTACGTCCATGACTTGCTGGTTTTGTGACATGGCGGATGCGTTGCATTTCCTGATCTTTTTTACAACAGTTGTTGCGATCATAGCATCGGCTTCATTTTATCAAGTAGAGTTGGCAAACATAACAGCTACAGCTGCAAATGAAAGAGAGTGAATAAAATCTGATCAAGTGCTACGAAAGCAGATACAAGGGCAACATTGCATTTTCATTTGTTCAAAACGCATTTTGTCAAATGGCACGAGCGGGACATTTGCCGCGATCTGCTTTCCAGGGCATGCAACTGTCCGAGATCTGCTACGTCTCACGGGCCAATGTCAACTAAACGTGAGTGGCTGCGATTAGTACAGCATCATTCAAACGCAGTTCGGTTCTATCAGCGACACAATCTATTTAGCTGACAATAGCCCGTAAAGTAAAACACGTTCGTAAAATAAAAAAACATAAAACACCCAGATGGTTAATTCGCAAATAAAGTGTTCACGTGCCATAGCTTTTCAGGTCGTAATCATGGTATGGTTTAATCGCGCATTTTTGTGACTCAAATCACGAAATAACACGAAGCAGCAAGAGGAAATACAATAACATCAAAGATCACGTGTTGATTATATAGTGATGAAAAAATATAAAAATAAGAAATTTCACGTTTCGCAGCTTAGTAATCGTGTTCTAACATGTTGAATCACAGAGGGTTGGCGAAAGACCACCTGGGTCAAGTTCTCAGCCAGCCCTGGAAATAAGTACAGGGCACAGGCGTGCAATAAGCACCTACGTCAAAGGGGAGAGGCGGGGTTGGAACCTCCCCACAACAAATTCCAGATGTTCACCCCACTGGTAGGTAGTGATCACCTTTATCAATTTTTCACCAAATGCGCCCCCGCAATTTTTCTGTTTGAACCCCCAACAACGAAAACCAGGCGTCGCGTCTGTGCGCCACCTGAGCGAACATATTTCGCACCCAATTCGTCAAGGAGGAAATTGGGAAAACAACCGCTGTTTTCAATGCCAAACTAAAAACATGTTGCAAACGTGAAACAAAATCCACCAACAAAAATGTTTCAGTATGATAAGTTTTTAGAAAAATCGTTTGTTTAGAATTGTTTTACGGGATCAATTGTTTGATTGCACGAGTTGACTTGAATGAAGCTTAACTGCCAAAGATGAAAAGGGAATTAATGATATTCTTCGCTTCATGTTCCCAGTTTCACGGCACAGCCATTTCACGAATGAAAACCGAATTCATAAAAAATTATTTCAATACATCTTTTGCAATTTTTCAACCAAAACCTCACATTTAGACATTCACCATTGTTGAGAGAGAAAAATAAACGTTAGCAAATATTTATTTAAAACCAATGAATTACTTCAAAGTTTACAAGTCTTCCTTGAAAGTACTCAGTGCAATACTCACTGCTGATGCAGCCTTAATTGTGAAAATCACATTGCAGTTGTTTTTCACATAAGGCTGTACATATCTCTTTGCAAAGATCGCCACACATATTGCACCCTGCATATAAGTTGCAAGTGCCATTACGGCCCATCCCGTCGCTGACGACGACAAGCTCGGAACTGCTCCATTTTTTATGTGTAGTTTGTGGCTGAGAAAGAATATCCGTCACTCAGGGAGGCACGCCATCTGTTGCGATCAGCAGCAAGTGTTTCCCATGACTGTGGAGAGATGCGGAAGCCAGCCATGTCACGCTTGATGACGTCTTTATAGCGCAGCTTGGGTCCGCCAGTTTTACGAGGCGCGTTATGGAACTCGCCGTAAAGGATATCCTTGGGGAGGCAATCATCCCCCATATGACGGATGTGGCCCAGCCAACGCAGACGTCGCTGCCCCATGATGGTAATGAGGTCATACGAGCCGGTGACATGCAGGGTGGTGGATTTAGGGACGTGGTCCCTCCACGAGACACCAAGGATGGAGCGGAGGCAAACGAGGTGAAATGCGTTGTCAGTTTTCTTGACGGCGGTGTGTGCACCACGTCTCACTGCTGCATAGCAGAACGCTCGGGACGCACGCGGAGGCGGAGTTGAATCTGACCTTTTATTTGATAGTGAGGTGATGATTGTTCCAAACCCGGGAACTTGGTCGCCCGAACTTGGTCGAAGCCTTTCCGATTCGTTGGTTGATTTCGTCGTCCAGCCTGGTGGAAGAGTTGACAACAGATCCCAAAAAAGATAGCTTGTTGACAACTTTAAGCAGTATGATGTTGATCAGAATGCGTGGTGGATTGGGTGTTCCGAGCGACATTACGACAGTTTTCTTCAAGCTGATGGTGATGCTGAAGTTAGTGCAGGCTTTAGCGAAGCGATTGCACAGGATTGTAAGACAGCCTCAGGGTGAGCAACTAGGGCAGCGTCATTGGCGTACAGCAATTCACGAATCAGTACATGCTTGGTCTTCGTGCGCAGCCGGGTAAGGTTGAAGCTGCAACGAGTTCGGAGCATGACTCCCTCCTCTTCTGGAAAAGCGTGGGCGAGAAGAGCTGAAAAAAGATGTCGAACAGTGTCGGGGTGAGGATGCAGCCCTGTTGGACCCTCTGCAAATCGGAAAATTTTAACATGGAGCGTCAAACTGGATTCTTGCCTTTGTGTTCTCGTGGAACGCTACAAGAACGGAAAGTAGCGTTTCAGCGCAGCCCAACAGGCTTTGGTCAGGTCTATGAAAACTGCAGCGGACAAGATTCCTCAACGCTTTTCTCTTGAAGCTGGATATAAGTGAGAACCACATAAGTAGTACTTTTAGAGGGGAGAAAGCCGTACTGATTCTTAGGGAGAATTATGTCAGCAATCTGACAGACTTTGGGCAAGAGAAGGCGAGCAAAAACTTTCCCGGCAATGCACAGAAGTGAGACGTCACGATAGTTGTTGCAATCGCTACGATTGTCATTATTCTTGTATGGAGAAATGGTATTAGTGTCTCTGAAATCGTCCGGAAAGCATCGTCTATTCCAGCAGTTCGTGAATATGCGCAAGAGCGCCATTAGCAAAAGTTTGCCACCACAAGTAGGGTTGGACTAACCGGATACCGGTTTACCGAGGCATTTCTAGTTATCCGATATTCGGATGAAACTGTTCGTTAATCGAGTAATAAAAGACTACTATTGCGTTTTTACATTTTTATGCTTCTTGAGTATCTTAGCAATTCCCATGTTTTCAGTTTCTGGCGACCTATCATCCCGCAGTTACCACACAGTGATAACGATAGTAATTGACTTCTCTCTGAGCGCAAAACTTTAATTCACAGTTCATGTACCATGTTCTCTAGAGTCTAACTCTAGACGCAATATACATGAGAGAATTCGTTCTGTAACATCACAGAACAACTGAAATACGACAGTAAAATTCTAACCTCCCGACACTAACAAGTTGGATGACTGTAACGTTAGCAATCATAGAAGTTGAAAAGCTTCGAGTGTACTGTATGCTTTTTAATTTTCTAAATTTCAAAAATATTTAAATAGAATTCGAACGGCGCTCAGTGCACAAGCACTCTTTGCTACAAAATGCCGGTACATCTGATTGATTCAACGATTGATGAGTTGTGTTTCTTAAAAATTTGCGGCAGAAAAATATGTGTGATTTTTCTATTGACGGCCTATTGTATGAAGTTAGTTAAAGTACCAAAGTACAGAACGTTGTATTTTTACTGTTAAAAGGATGATATGTCTCGGAGTGAGCAGCCTTTATCATCGCTTTGGTTTCAGCGTCATATTATTACTTTTTCAATATTCGGTTACCGGGATAACATAAGCACTAAACATCCAGATATATCCATTTTCCGGATCACTGAATTTTTCCAAATATCCATCTAAACCCCGTTGCAAGGTCAAGTTTCATATGTGCTCTTCTCATAACACAACCATGCACTTTCTTAACAGCAGCCTACTGTACAGCACAGCTGCAAACAGATGTTGTGTGAGTGGTCAAAACCAAATGACGTAGATGAAATACGGAAGGATGGCGTATGGGAAAGCAAAATGTGAACTCAGCTATTTAACAAAAAATGTTTCTTCAAGATATGCAGTTGTAATTCAGAAAACAGTAATGCTGCACCTGAAAAACGTTCTCCCTGTTAAAGTCGTTGCTTAAACCTTCAGCATTTTAATCTAAAGAAAATCTTTGAAAAGCGCAGCGAAACTAATTTTCAGCGTCAGAAATCAATCACACACAAATCGTTGAATTACGGTGACCGAGCTATTAAAACAGAGTGTGCTTTGCTGCTGGGAGAAAAAAATTTCCACTTATTTATTCGATTTTAAGCAGCGGCCTAGAATTTTTTTTCATCATTTCATGCGGCTTATAATCAAGGGCAGCTTATATTGTTTATTTCTTTACTTTATCGAAAGGTATAGATGACGCTCAGTCTTTCCTTGGCTGCGCTACTCTCTTCGCATTCTGTTCTCTTCAGCATCACGTGCACATCCGTCACAGGAGGGATTATGATGAACAGAAGGCAGTTGTAGTAGTGAAGCATCATTACCAGGGTTGTCAATTGAACACGAAGCATGCTAGTACGCGAAAGTATCTCAGAGGTTCAGGCAACCTATGTTCGAGTGCGGCTTACAATCAAGGGCGGCTTACATTAATTTTTTAACAACATTTCTTGCGGCTTACAGTCAAAGGCGGCTTATATTCAAGGGCCGCTAACAATCGAATAAAGACGGTATTTTTATTTGCACATGTGAAACTGTTGCAAATAAATCAGTTCAAACAGCAAACAATGAACTGTCGCCACAGCCAAACCCAAGACAAACATTCGGCTCCCAAAAGTCATATGCCCAAGTCAGCAATAAAAATTAAAAATTCAAGTAAAGTCGAAGCCAAAAGTCGTTTAATTCGGCAAGTATGCTATCTTGTTGGCTTGCGCATGCTGTTCATACGCCTTCACTTGCTATATGGGTCAACTGAAATAAGGTTAATCATTTGAAAGTTCATCTGTGTCTGGTTAAGTTCTGTTCTAGTACGTCCAAGTTTAAAATTGTGCACCCAGTTCTACGCATCTTTCCGTAAACCATCAACTTTTCTCATTCATGTACTTTTTGTTTTTGTTCTACACACTTGTTTCTACTCACTGCTGCTACCAAAGTCAATACCCCTTGATTCAATCAATACTTCTTTCATCATTTTGAATTTTTATGCTTGCAGGCAAGGTTTAGATGGCATTACCAGTACCGCGAACTAATTTCAACACTTCAGAAACAACAGCTGTTTCCAGTATTAACACTGGCAACCTAACACAAACTTTGCTCTGCACTCTGCCTCAATGGAACTGCCATTCAGAAGTCACATTCTACTCTTCTCAGACTACCGTACTTCCATGCTCACGATCTGGGTTGAGCATAAAAGCGTGCTGCTATTACGTTGAGAAAAACATGTTGTCACAGAAACCCTGTTCGTGACGAGCCTGCTTCATTAAACAGCGCAAAGGACTTGCGAAGGATTTGCGAAATCAAACAATTACATAGCTACATGGCACGACATTCATCCTGTGTTCAGAATCGCAAAAAAGTCTTTTTAAATTGCAGCTGCGAACAAAAATAATAACTATATTGCTTCTCTTCTCCAAAACACTTTTTTTTATTTTCCAATTAAAATCACATTATCAAAAAATAATCAAAGAATGTCACAAAATGCATTTGGATCGGCGAAAATTCATAAACTTTCGAAGTGTTTTGAGACAGCAGTTGATATGCGATGCAAACGTCTTGTAATACTGTTTCAAATATTGAAGAAAGAACTTGAAATATAGTATATCAATCACCCTGGTTTCTTCTTACAGTCGCAGTCGCACATCGAGCAAAGTTGCTATGTAATTTGAACTGTTACATTTTTGCATCGAAACTGCTGGTACTGCTATTGCCTAAGCAGGAAACATGCATATCTTTTAAGAACTTTCCAGTGCTGCTGTCATTAGAGCCGGGACCTTACCCTATTTCATTCTCAGATTAAAATATTCGTTCAAAAATTTTGTCACCCAGTGAATTTTGTGGGAATGTCTTTAGGTTTAACTCGACGGATTTTGCAGAAGAGTCAACTCGCAGATGAATATTAACGCATACATGGACAATATACGAGATATCTCTGCTGTGGCAGAAACATTGAAAAACAAAGTGAAATAACTTTGTATGCGCTGTAGGTGGACTCCATTTCATTTTTAATTACGTAGCAAATGAAATTTGTTGTTACGTATGACGAAAAACTTGTGAGACATACATGATGGTATTTCGGACAAAATAGCTTTATATGTTGATTTTGGTCGTAGGTATATACTATATAGGGTAGTGGCAAACGTTTTCCAACACTTTCCTTGTTGAGCAGTTTTCATTCAATCCTACTGCTTCGAGTAGGAGTTGATGAGAGTTGCTATAGCTTTCGTTATGAATGTCTTTCCTAATCGCTGCTTCCGTGTTTTTCAGTTTTCTGGTCTTCGGGTGGAGCTAATCTGATGTCTAGTGTTCTACGAAACGGTAATCTTTTGATAAATATTAAAAATCATAGTGATTTGGTGAAAACAAACGAAAAATGCTGTTAAAGTTTCTTATATTCGCGCAGAGGTGGTCGCATTGCACGGCTCTGTTTAAAGAAACGTTCTTTTGTAGCTCTGCCTTTTGTTCGCCAAAGCCGATGGAGCTAACCCCAGTCTCTTTCCTTTTCAAATAAAGTTAAAACAAAAAATAAATGGTCCGAACGGTGTCAAGTCAGGCAAATCCAGGAATATCGATTTTGCTGGGCTGATCTGAGCAAGGCAGCACTTCGGAATCAGCATGAATGAACGTGAAAGAGCTTCCAAAAGCGTCCAAGTTATATTTTGGAATGAATTGCTCGCTATTACTTTTTCTTGCACTTTTGATTTTTCTGCAATAAAGTGCAAAACTGCTTTTTCACTCGCAATTTGCTCAATTTTCACAACTATCTTTATTTTCATATGTATGAGGTATACACAGGTTTGCTATCTTCCTGAACTGAAAGATAAACACTTTTCGGAAAAACAACAAGTATATAACTTACAGTGCAGTGCAAATGACACCTAATGTATGTAACAGATTTCCCGCGAATGAAGTTTTGTGATGTCACAATCAGGGTTGCAAAGTCGAAGTCGTAAGGAGTCGGAGTTTTTTGGGTGGAGTTAGATTCCTAGCAACACTAGGAGTCGGAGTCGGATTTTTTTGTCCGACTCCGAAAGGCCAGTTGGATAATTTTTTGCATCACATTCTTAAGTTGGGATTTCCTGTTGAAATGGTACAATTTCTTATTAAACTTGTTGAAACAGATAATTCTTGCTGTGTACCACGATTTCCATTGAGTGTTAGATGCTACAAAATTCTTGACAGCCAAACTTCATTCACTTTAGGTTAAGGAGTCGGACATTTTGGAATTGGTCGGAGTCGGGAGTCCCAGTCGGAATTTTGGAAAGGTCGGAGTTGGAGTCGGACATTTTACCTCCGAATCCGCAACCCTGGTCACAATGAAGCCACAGGATATCACTAAGTGTATATAAAAGCATCTATTGAAAGAAAACTTTTCACCGCAAAGTATCAGATCTTGAATGTTACTGATTACTGTATATGATTCTTCTGGTGATTAGGCATCTTCAGCTCTTATTCAGATAAGCCTGACTAAGAGTTCAAAGCAGACAATAAACCATTAGGGTTGATGGAATGCTTGTTACATCTCACCAGCAGTCGTTTTCATTTTCAGTTAGTTTGGATTTCCGATTTCAGTTAGTTTATTTTTACAATTGAAGTTTTTTGAGAATGAAAATGCAGTGAGGCGTCACTATGATAATATCGAAACGAAACAATAAGCACTTTTCTCAGAAATAAGCATGTTGATGTTTTCTAAGACAAAGTTCTTCAAATATAAGAACAAATCTTAGAATAAGCACGATCTGGCAACCATCGCTAGGCCTATACATCAACTGCGCTGACCAGTTTCATGAACATCGCCCTTGCAATCAGTAACCAATGGCTGTCAGGATTGCCAAATCTTCTTACAACTGATATACCAAATCTAGTCTAAAAATATACCTTTTATACACTAAATTTATCTGTAGCAAAAAAACGTAAAATGTAATGTGTGTCACTGGTTATGGTTGCTCATAAAATCATCCAAGGCAATAAAAAACAACCCTAACACGTTGAGTGTTCAATTTTTGAGTAGTAATGTTTTGTGCAAATATAACACTGCAACTAATACCGGGGTTTTCCGGAAGGCCGCCCAGGGCCGTTAATAGGAAAACAGACACATTGGGAAAATAAGACGTGGACCAAATAACCGCCCAGGCTGTTGTACGGCAGTTGCATATTGCCTGTGTCTGAACAACTACACATGCACACAAAATCCATACACAATAGATGTATGTATAATAATCCATATTTATGTATAGTCCATATTTATATAATCCATATAGCGTGGGCATAAATATCTAAATAGTTTTCAAGCTCAGTATAACGTTGGACGTACCGTGTAAGGGAACAGGTACAAATAGTATTCAACTGAAATCTTAGCACCATATAAACGCCCACCGAAAATAAGCACCCATGGGCGGACTAAAGACTGGGCGGCCTTCCGGAAAACCCCGGTACAGCCTGCTGGTATAATAACAATAAATGGCAAGGTCATATGGTAGCGATGGGCTAAGCAAGGTAGTGTTGCACACAGTTTGCAATAAAACAATAAACTCCGGTTATTTTTAAAAGTATGTCACCGAAAGAATGCTCAAGAAACTCAAACGAACATGATGGCATTTATCAAAAGCACATAAATATTCCCAGTCTCGTTCTCCGCTTGCCCAAAGTGCACGCTTACTCCCATGTTTAAAAGCAACATCACTGAACCTTTACTATGCAGCTTCAACACCACTGTCGCTTCCCTGTTTACACTTTGCAATATAACAAATAATTTGGTTTAAAGACACAAGTAAATCTTCTAACAAATATATATAATTTTTTTCATATCTACCAAATCAAACTTCATATACAAAACACTTTGAAAATATACCAATTTTTCAAATTTGGCAACACTGATGGTTGCCTGCTCACTCTATCTTAGGCGTTGAAGAAAACAGAAGTAAATGAAACATTCGAGAAAGGTCGGAAGCATACTTTCGAGAGTTTTAAGCCAAGATAAAGATTCTTGCTTTGAGAGTAAGTAATATATTAAACAACACCCAAGCCACATGAAGATAAAGAATTTAACCCCAAAATTGTCTAATATTCTGGTTGGGATCCACATACCTTGACAGTTCTTTTGCAAGTGCCCACTTTAGACATTCATTCAATACGTCACAATCACACGACCGAAACTGATGCAACCCTGCTTACATGTAATCGTTGCTTCCCTGCCCTAATTAATCGCAGAAACCCGCCTTTTTTAAACCTAACTGCGCGAACTCGCTTTTTGTGAACCTAATCTGAGACTAAATAACAGATCGATCTGGCGGTGCAGGAGGCCACGAGGAGGTCTCTGAAACCGCGAGCAACGATTTAATAGCTTTTCGACGATGAGCAGTGTTGAGAAGTTGCGCATGATCACGCATTTCGCAGCCTGTTGTGAGTCGAGCTTCTGCAGCCAAAATAAACAGGCCAGTGCTGCATTTATAATGCTCGCGGCTTGCCAACCGACCTTTCTTTAGAAGAATTTGTGCCTGGTAAACAGTTCCGAATTGTTGGTTGCCAGCCTGACGGGTGCGTAGCTTCAATTTGTCATAATATTTATGGATCCATAGCATATTTTTAATGTCAGGCTATCTGCTTTGATTTTTGGCAAATCTCAACTGTGCAGCCAAGTGACAAGTGTTGGCGTGCTGGCATAACTGTGCCCGTACGTAAGTACGGAAGAATTGGATTACCCAATCAAGTAATTGCATTCAAGTGACGCATCGATTCGTGGAAATTCTTTGCTCAGGAGCAATCTAACTTTACTGAGTTGAAACGGAGTCGAAGGTATTTAACAAATATCGAATTAACATTGAATGAATTTTATGTTAGGCTTACCAGGATAAGAATTATTCAAATGTAATAAAGAAATTGATTACAAACTAATTAACTAATTTAATCAAGAATCATTAAGATATCATTAACAAGTATAAGAATTAAATTAAGAAATTAAATACAATAATGAAACTGAGTGAAAACTAATGACTTTGGCAAAACCACCAGGAGCATCAGGCATAATACGTTGCCGCACTGAGTCTGTATCAGTGAAAAACCTTTTTGCTTATTAGCATCTGTTTTTTATTATCCTATATGTTTCAGTTTTGTCATTGAAACTACTATCGGATCACAATAAAGAAGTGTCATTCGATCACGTTGTTTTTCCTTTTTACTTGTTTTTTTACCTTACCTGTAGATCTTCCTTTATCGAGCCGTGATGCCTCATCCCAATTCTTACTTTTTTATTTCATTTTTTGAAATAAACTTCACCTCAAACCAGGTGCGCAACCAGGGGGTGGTATTTGGGGCATTTGCCCCCACCGGAATTTTCAAAACATTGCATAGCAATTTTGACATCTGCGAAAACTTTCAAAGAATAAAGATGAAATTTTATATTCCAATAATTTTTAAGAAGTCTTCTTGGAATTTTTCTTTGTCCTACTGGTAAATTATCTCCTTACAAGGTTTATCTTGAGACAGGGTATCTGATCGAAAATTTCGTAAATGATTGGTATTTAACCACAAATATGCTGGAAGTGTCAAAACTTGAGAGATTAAAATGTTCGTGTTTCTAAGGCATTTTTTATCTATTTATTCGTGTGCTATTTTTCTTAGACAAGGCTCAATTTGCCCTCATGAAACTTTATAACATTAGAGTACTGTTGAACCGTGCAAATTGCTTAAACTTTCAAACTGATTAGAAAACGCTTGAGATAACAGTTAGTGCCACATCAAACCGCTTGGTCTTCTACGACCTTTTGATTATTTTTGTTAGGGGCAAAGCGGAATCGAATCACCATTATTAACACGGCCTACCTAAGATAAGTAGGACGTGGTTATCTTAAGTAGGCCGTGATGATTAACTTAGTACATTTTTAAAAAATGTTGTTTAGCTGCATTTTCGGTTCCAAACCTGATAGTTTTTACCTAAATTTAGCATGAGGACTGTTCCACCTTTTAGTGTCTTTCTGGGTTGATCCCAGTACCACGGCTTGGGAAAAGGTTTATTAAAGTGTCATATGAGTGCTAGTCAAGTGTTGAACGCACCTACCTACTAGACCACTTTGGTTCCAAATGACGCTATACAAGACACTAACTTTTGCAACCAGTGCAAGCCCTGAAAGCTCAGAGCCTTAAACGTGCTTCTAAAACGTTTCACACAATTCATGGATGCCAGAAAAAGCCTTTTTGCCCCAAACACACCTGATCCGTTATGCGCCAAAGACACAAGACACCTGACCCGTTTTGTCAGAAATGGTAGCGTTCAAAGATCCCCTCACCCTTGACATAGTCTGTCCCTAAGTTTGGGATCTTCATTTATGATAGAAATTCAAAAATATGCCAGAAGAATAGAGCTAGAACGAATTTGCTAAACAAGACGAAAATTAGGCAGGTTTGCTACTGTAGTAGCCTATGCATCTGTCACACTAAAGTCATGACTACACTAGTTGAGTACGGAACCAGGTGTTTGTATGAGAATACTAATGTTTACTCCGTCCTGATCGTTCGTTCTGCATCTTGATTAAAACTGAAAAGTTCTCATTTTCGGAAATGTTGCGAAGATAACTTTTATCTGTGCGTCAGGCGTATGCAGAATCGTATGGGATTATTTCCAACTGCGGCTGAGAGCACAAAAAGCACAGTTACGCCATTGCTGACAAATGGGTGGTAAGAATCTAAAATCTGTTAACCACTACAAATCTCTAGGAGCTGTACTGAATACTGAGTTCTCAGATGACAAAGGCATTCAGAGACAACTGCGATATCAATATTGTGCAGCAAACAAGCTGCCAGCCTCTTTTTCCCGATGTTCAAATGCAGTTAAAAATGTACATTTTTGTTCCTTTTGTACGCCCATATATGCGTAAAAATCTGGTGGAATTTCAGAAAGTCATGCATGCAAAGATTGCGTGTGACCTATAATTTTGGATGCAGAGCTTTATACAACCTGCCCTGGAGAGCGAGTGTCAGTTGTCATTACTCATCAGGTTCAATGTACCGGTGACATTCCTACATTTGAGGCATTATTAAGAAAAA
>Ga0210059_1012971_pt1 | contig 12510 bp, 5 predicted proteins | sample Ectturendosymbi2_FD_188042 | JGI IMG/M metagenome (GOLD analysis project Ga0210059, IMG submission 188042) | Ecteinascidia turbinata endosymbiont from Florida, USA - Sample 2 (SPAdes) (version 2) | ecosystem: Host-associated > Tunicates > Ascidians > Unclassified | place: Key West, Florida...
ATTCCACCCGTTCGTTCGTGATACAGTACTACAGTATGGAATGACTGACGTAACAGAAAATGAAAAAGGGTTTTTATGATATACAACTTCAAAAACACTGAAGGTTGGGAAAACAAAGCTGGCAACACATAAAAGTTAGAGTATTGCAAGCTGGCATGGCCCCCACTTCTCTAGTTTTACAGTTGCTGCTGGAGGCTGCATTGAAAACAGCACACTTACACATTACAGTTGCTGTTGAAAGCGGAGTACTTACACTTGCTCTTGTGGGCCCCTTGGAACGCAGAGTACTTACGCAATGCACTTTCTCTTGACGGCCCTTTTGAAAGCAGAGTACGTACACATTACTCTGGCTGTTTGGAGACCCTTTGAAAACAGCGTACTTGCACACTGCAGTTGTTGAGGGCCCCTTTGAAGCAGAGTACATACACATTACAGTTGCTGTTGGGGCCCCTTCAATAGCAGAGGACATAAGCATTTTGTGGCGTAGTGGTTTGCCACATATAACATTGAATTCGTAGCAGCAATAATAGAGTCTACCTAGTCGAGTGGGGAACTCTATTGCTGTTAAGCCGAGTGTCGAAGGTTCGACTTTCCATTCAGGTGGCTCAGGGCGACGCAGCGTTATGGCTGCAACAGTTAGACTGGCTCTTGGTGGCCACTTCGAAACCAGAGTACTTACCTCTGTTTAAGGCTCTTTTGAAGTAGATTACCTGCACATTACAGTTCCTGTTGGGGACCCTATTTTCGGCGCCCCCTGTAGTGATTCGGCGCCCCCATAGTGATTCGGCGCCCGGGGAATTGTGACCCTCTTGCCCCACTCGCTACGCCCCTGCCTACACCGTTATCAAAGAAACTGCAGCAGATGCTGTTAGAATTCCCTATGAGCAAAATCTGGGGGCCGTCCTTCCAGTTTTCAATAAAATTAGGTTACTAATATCCTCGTGGCAATTCCTGCCGCGTCTTGTTTCGCCGAGCGTTCTGTCAATTCCCTTAGCTTAGAATTAGCGGAATGAGAGTAACGTTTTACGTAATTTCTGTGCTTGAGTTAATTTATCCCGAAAATGGTATGGGTAACACCATAAAATATTTTTGTGTTATCTTAAAAAATTTTTTTGGTATTTAAAAATGTAAATTTTGTCAACTTTTCACCGAAACTATACGTCTTGTTGATGAAAACGAAACCAGTTGTCGAAGAGACACCACACTTACAAAATTCTATTAATCGAAAAGTATAGTTTAGATCTTTGAAAAGTAGCATGTGTTGCATTGACATGAATTGCTAAAGTCTCAAGATGTTTTATTCCCATCTCACCCCAAAACCTAAAAAAGTCAAGGGGTAGTAATTTGTATAAACCTATTGTACAGGGAATAGATTCAATACTTCTGCACTGCGATCATAGTATCAGTAAGTACACCAGAAACAGTGGTGTGTGGGGAGGCGAGCGAGGCATTTGCCTCGGCCCCCTTTTTTGGGGGCCCCCTTGAGGTGTTGCGCGCGTAAATTTTCCTTATTTTTGATGAAAAGCTTATTATTCATTCATATAATGTACTACAAAATAGATCATAAGCAAGTACTTTGCTTTCAAAGGGGGGCCCTACAGAAACTGTAATGTACAGGTACTTTGCTTTCAAAGGGGCCCCAACACAGCCAATGAAATGTGTAAGTACTCTGCTTTTAAACTTCATTGAAGGGGCCCCTAAAAGAAACTGTAATGTGCATATAAATTGCTTTCAATGGGGCCCCCAACAGCAACTCCAACCTGAAGGTAATCTGCTTTCAAAGGGGCCCCCAACATCCACGGAAATGTGTAAGTACTCTGCTATCAAACTTCATTGAAGGGGCCTTAAAGAAACTGTAATGTGTAAGTGCTCTACTTGCAAAGGGGCCACCAACAGCAATTGTAATGTTTAAGTACCTTACTTTCAAAAGAGCCCCAACAGCAAGTTTAATGTGCAAGTACCTTGGTTTCAAAGGGGCGACCAACAGCAATTGTAACGTGTAAGCACCTTGCTTTCAAAGGGGCCCCGAGCAGCAACTTTAATGTGTAAGTTCCTTGCTTTCAGAGTGGCCACCAACAGCAACTGTATTGTGCAAGCAATATGTCTTCAAAGGGGACCCAAACAGAAATTGCAACGTGCAAGTACTATGCTGTCAAAGGGCCCCCAACAGTAACTGTAATGTGTAAGTAGGCTACCGTCCTTTCAAAGCGACCCTTCCACTATCTCCAGTGATCAAATAAAGAAAAGCTTCGATCCAACTTCTATGCCTGAAAAAATTGTAGGGTAAAATTTCTTCAAAAAAGTTCTGAAAAGGCCCTATAAAATAAGAGCAAAAAGACCTACTTATACTAAATGATAATTATTTATACCAAATGATAATTACTTATACCAAATGATGTTTTTTGGAGATTGAAGTATTTGCTATATTGATAATATTATGAAAATGCCTCAGATGAACAAAAAGTAGTCTTTTTTATGTCTCTGAGATGAAAAGGTTAGACAAATTTCTCATTTCATGTGATGTTGTACCTTAGTGAACATTTCCATCAGAAAATAAGACAACATGCAATCGTTATAGCGGGGACCACACTAGATCTTTTAATTTATAAGACATTTTCTTAGTTTGCAAAGTAATTTTGTATTATTGCTGTACCGCTGAAAAGACTGTCAATAAGCAAGGCTACATTCATGCTTCTTATCACGTAGCAGAAATGGCGATTTTTGAGTATTATGATACTCATTTTTTCTACAGATATTTCAGGTATTTGAGGTGGTTTGATTTAGCCTATGCTTGAAGTCACAGGTTATTCGAAGCTTGTCTAGTAAAAGGTAGACTTGGTAGGTAATGTTTAAGCTCTTTTGCCAGCTTTTAGCCAGTCTAACTTGAACCGTTTTTTCTTAGCACAGATTTAATCAATTGTGTAGGCACTTGCTGCAGTAGAAATGTTTTCGATAAGGTACATGATGAATTATTTCCTACTTTTGCACACTTTTCAAACAACTAGTGTCAATGGAAGATGAGGGTACCCTTGACTTATCCAGCCTCAAAGCTTTCCAAAACAAGTTTCTAATCGGATGCTTTTGTATGCTATGTTCTTGTAGTTAAAAGGGTGAAATTCAAAACAAATTTAGTGTTTTAAATCTTCTTGGTTGGTTTTTATAGTTTCATGGATTCCTACAAAGACATGAATGTGAACAAATTCAGGATACCAAATACCAAGCATTTTTTCAAAGGGTGAAGGTGTGAAACTTCAAAGGGGTAAACTTTATAGTTTATTGATGGTGAATGCAGAAAAATAGGGCGCGAAAATAAAGAAGTGCTGGGGGCGAAGCCAACTTGCTATTGCCTAACTTTTGTGTTGCCAGCCTTGTCCAAATCAAAAGTGATTATCACCGTTGGCTGAGTATGATGACGTCATCAGAGGGCCTCACATTTTAGTCTTGCCTCGGGCCCCTTCAAACCTAAACCCACCACTGACCAGAAATAATTTTTTGTCAGATAAGTAGGGATGTGCATTATAGAATATTTAGAGGTTCTGGAATATTCCGGAATCTTTATTTCGAATCCAGAATGTCGAATCCTATTCCGGAACAACTTGTTAGCTGATCACACAGAGGTTTAGAACACCGATCAGCGATCACACGACCTGTTGATTAGCTCGTTACATCACTACTGCCGTGAGCTTATTGAGTGTTTCTTTCTTTCTCTTTCTCAGAAGCGAAAAGAATGCCACTGCAAAACTTATTGAAACCATTTGTTTTGCCGACTTTGCAATTTTTCATGTTTATTTAATCCAAATTTATTTCGAATCCAAATATTCATAAAACTCTGATTTTTGGATTCGAATACTGAAGGATTCTGAAGGATTCGAATCCATAGGATTCGACGAATACTGAAGGATTTTTTATATGCATCCCTACAGATAAGCACCTCGTATTTCATGCAATATCAATGAAAAATATTTAAGAAGTTCAATCATTGAAAATATTTAATATCAATGAAAATATTTCATATGCATCCCTACAGATAAGCACCTCGTATTTCATGCAATATCAATGAAAAATATTTAAGAAGTTCATGATAAAAGCAGGCATTGACTCGATCGAATGATACACCAGATATACTGGTGTTCTAAGCGAAAACGTTTGTCCAAACAAATGAGCGTTGTCTCTCATCTCGGTCAACACATAGTAAGCATACCAAATCTCTGAAAAGCACGTTGACTAAGCCACAGTGTCTTTCCGCAGTACAAAAATCCAAGTTATGTCATGAAGCCGATGCGCTTAATACTGATTCGCAAACGCCCGATTCGGCGGCAATGTTTACAATAAAATATTTTTTGCGCAAAACTTATTCTAAGCAATTATTGATAACAACACACTGCGCGTTTTTCATGTTAGAATCAATTTTCAAGGCGAGGTTGTTCGCCCATCGGTTTTCACCTATACAAATATACCCTTGCAATTTATGACAGTGTTTCTGCCGCCACAGCTATCTTTTATTATTCTCGTCGGTTTTTGCTCCAAAAAACATTATTATTTTAAAACTTTTGGCTGAAGATGCCGTTCCTTTTATCTGCGAGTATACGTGGAATAAGATGTGATTTCGCCTGTACATTTCTGTTTCCCTTGTTCGAGCAGAATTGTACATGGAAACAAATGATACGGTCAGTATGGCAACCACAACTCCACAAATTACATTAGGAAGACTTCTTGGCTCAATGTCGATTAGCTCTTAGCCAAATGTCGATTAGCTCGATCTTAGCTGAATGTCGATTAGCTGGACACCATGTAAACTTAGCACCGGAACCGCTTGTAGTTTATAAATTTGAGTCCAACGAGAGCTAAGTGTTGTTGTGAACCGCTTCCAATTTGTGCAATGATATCTTTAAGGTCTGACCTTTTGCTGTGTGTCCAACGTTGGTAAAAACTTTGAAAGGCAGTCAAAAAGCATTTTTTGTACTAAACACCGCAAAATTCTGCGCCAATAGGGAAAAACTAGGGAAAGGAATTGGCATTGAGGTGTAGTAAGCTGGAATAAACAAAAAGCGAAAGGGCATTTACATCTTATAAGGTAGTGGTGCCTCCGTCTTCTAAAAGTAGACTTTCGGATGTGCTCAAGTGCAACTTCATTCAAACACTGGATTTCCTATAATATTCTTGGTACACTTACATTACACCTTACCAGAAAATAAAACAACTATGAGCGCACTTGCTCAGGTCCATTGGAACTGGTTGCAGTGACGTAGGGCATCCATAATTCTAATTTTACTAGAAAGAAGAATAGCAACTTGGGCGTAATAAAGCTGCAGTGAATACATTCGGTTTCTGTGTTGAATTTGTTGGTCGGTGACAAATGTGCGGCAGCTCCATTTTTAACAATACCTGTCTGTCACTGGCGAAAATTCTTATTGTGTCAAAACTTCTGAGATCGTGATGTTTGTCAGTCTAATGGATTATCTTCTTATTGCGCCACTTGAACCCAGATTCGATAACAGCGTGGTGAAAACATATTAAATTCATTTTTGCTGATTTATCGAAGTGATTTTGAAGACTTTTCAAAAGCTCGAAACGTTGTTCTACAAAAAGTTATTTCTGTGTGGTTACGATTCCCCATGGTGACAAAGGACATTTTCGTGAACACTGTACTGAGATCTCAGCAGGGAAATTCACGGGGGTGGTTATCGTTTTGAATAGACCTATATGGCAACGAATAGTATAAAATAAATACATTAGATTTAAAAAAGTTGTAATAAAAGAAACACAAGGCATGGATTTAAGAGTTGAGTGACTGACCAGTTAGAATTTATTAGCTTTGATGCAAAGCGTTCGCTCAGTGGCTGACTCTCTCACCTACTCTATAGAGGCGTATTGTAGTTGTATTTTGCACAGAATTGTTTTTGCGAACATGCGCCTCAATATTCGTTTTTATGATTTTGTCAGAATGGAAAATCGCTGTCGCGCTCACAAGCGTGTCGCGGTAGTCGCGAAAGATGACCTTGTTTAGATCACGGCAATGAAGTAACTGTTTTCATCAGAGCACGAACATATTTCTCCAAAACCGATACAACACACATAAAACACGCATAAACCGCATCGCTGCTTCCTGAAACACAGTTCATTAACAGATTGTGAAGGTATGTTTATTAATGCCGGCTAGCAGTAGCACAAAAGTTGTTCACCTAAATTGCTAAATCATATCAAAAGTGTTTTATTCATTAAAGAATCTTATCAATATTTACACGTTTAAAAACATTTTTTCAATCAACTTTTTGCCTAAACGGTATTTTTCTTAAAAATCTTAGACATGAGAAAAGAGGCAGTCAACTTCTTTTTTAAAAATCTAGCTAATAAAAGTCAACATTATTAAAAGTACATCTCAGATCAAAAGAGCTGTGAAATGGGCAAGGTATCCAACCCACTAGCACTCTATCCCGAAAATCAAAACAATTTACAAACGTGGTTCTGCCAGATGCGTGCGTTGAAAACAAACTATCTGCGAACGATCAACAACCCTTTCTACGACGTCTGCGACGACTGCAGGGAGAACAGATCTTGTGAGCGCGTTTCAATTGCAGTGCAAGCAAATGTAACACGTCTCTTTAACAAGACTGACATATCCTTCTTAATAGAAAATGACATTGCTGCGTTATGCAAATTTTTATTTCCAAAACAGACTTTGCTTTGCAGATGAACGAGACCTTGCAATGACGTAACTGCTTTGTGCTACCCAAAGTGGAATCTTTCGCCTAGAACATGACCTGCAGTAAAGTAGTCTATAGAACCGCCTAATTAAATCTTGTAACATGAATAAAATGATATGTCCATCCTAAAGATCGAAACACTAAAAACTTGCTGCCTCGTAACAGCAATTTTCTTACTCGGAATATTTTGTTCAAAAGACACCTGCTTACCAATAATCAGTGGTTGCGCAGAGATAATATCCCGGCAACAGACTATGTCCAGTTTTCAAAATACAGTGCTAGAAATGCTCGGTAAAAATTTCTACAGAAAAGTTACACTGGAGTGAAAATCACGGCATCACATTTGTTTTGATGAGAAAAAAAAGAAATTTTAAGAAACATATGTATGGTTTACAGTTTTTTTAACCAAGCCTATGAACAGAAAAATAGCAAACTGACGGCGTACTTACGATTTGAAAGTAATTCGTTTTGTTGTGGTGTTCAGTGCTGGTTCAAGGAGTTTCCGAGACATTCTTCCTCAAAGTTTATCTCACGAAATTCGAGTATACTGTAGCGGTTATGCCCTTCGAGAATATTCCACCGGGTCCAGGTGTCCAATCTATCGTGATTTTATTCATCGTTTTAAGCTGTTTTTATTGGACGTCAACCTTTTTTCGAACAAAAGTTTCCTGTGGCTCGGCTCAGCAGCTGATGTGCCGATAAAGCCGCTTCTGATTTCAGCTGTTCTATGCTGCTCATTGAATGTCTACAACAGCGCGTTCGACTGTAATCGTAACTTGGCTGACTTACAGCGTACTTATGCATCAGAGTGTAAATACACAAGGGCAACGTAAGAACATGCACTAAACAGTGAGGTGATGTTACGTCCTTGGCTTACATTTCACGAAAATCGATGAATAGGAGCAACCAGGAGCTTCACTAGTAATAAATGTTTGCCAGAAAACGTTGGCAATGCTTTGCTACATGTGTTTAACTCGTTTTTTCTTCTATCTCCTGTAGATAGCACAATGCCTGTAAAACTGTCAGCTCGAATGAAGTGCTCATTTACACTGAAAAGGCCATGTTATTAGGAAAATAGATAAATACTGTGTATAGGTTTGCACACAAAAAACTCGAGTTTACGTACTTTGTGGGGCTTCTTTGCTATTTTACTTGTTTTGTGAAGCAACTAGTTTCGAACTATTCGGCAGCATTTTAGTTTAAACGGTCGTATGCGAGACACGAAATGTGAAATGTCAATCAACCAGTTTTGGGGATTCCAGTTAGGAAATTTTATATGATTCACTTGCAAAACAGCATTGTATATCCGAAAGACACCGAACCGGGAGACGCACTATAGGTGTTGCAATTCGAAGTAAAAATGCAAGTGGGCCACGTTAAAATGGTGTCAGACAGGCTCGCCAAGCACGCGATTTCGCGTTACGACACAGACAGATTATAGCGACGTTCACCGTTTTTGTTTGCGAAGGTACAGTAGATTTTATGACCATGTGCTGAGACTCTCATTTTTGTGTTTGGTTGCATCCTTCATTTTGGCGAAATGCCCCCAATTCCGATTTTATCCGGAAATTTTCGCCCGGAAAAGGTGACAGCCTGACGGGGACAATTTACAGCCATGGCAGGATAGAGGTTCCGCCTTCACGTGACAGCTGATTTGTCTCAAGAGCTTCACAACCGTGTCTAACGGCTAAGTTTTATGCTACGTTAAAAACAACGAAAAACATTTAGGGAGCTTAAAAGATTTATCTGAATATGATTACAAAATATGTTTCATTTATTTTACTGAAAAGGTCATAACAATCTGTCGTAATGATCTTATCACTTGTAAAATGCCATGAGTTCAGCATCAGTCTGACCTGGTAGCACGAATCTAGCTTTGCGTGGATTATCGGTTGATAAGATTTCGTATAAACATACAGCAAAGCCCGCAAGGCATAGCAAGAAAATGGGGTATACGTATGTTACAAGGACTCGTGCAGCCAAATTTCAGCGCAAGTGACAATAAAAGCGTGCTTATTTATTCACGAAAGAGTAGACTGTTCGCGGCAGGTTTTGCATGAGCAGGAAGCAAGCGACAGTTTGCAGCATGATGAGAGCGTTAAAGATGTATGTTCCTTCTAGCTCACACTTAACAGCAACTTTGCCGCAAAACAAACTCTGATTTTTTACGATTTTATTTGAAATGGCTTAGGTAAGATGTCATTATCGTTGGTGGATGCATTACATGAGAATGCATCTTTGTAACAAACTTTGTGTCGAAGATGTTAAGATAGCGCGATGAAAGTGTTTCAGATTTACTTCAAACTGTTGTTTTCGAACATGCATTAAGTTTTTCTTGAAATACACACTTGAGTTCGAGATAAGCTATTTACGCAAGGAAATAAAGTTGTTCTGATTTTGTAATCAAAGCATAACAATTGAAGAAGATTATCCAGTTGTATAGCTGCAATGTATCTTCCATGTACCTCAAAATCGAACATACTAGAATTAATAGCAATGATTGTCAGTCAGCTTCAATCGCAAGTATTCTTCGTGCTGGCGTGCAAGTTATAGGATTTTCTTTTATCTCATTACATCGTTTGAGTCATACATTCCGAGGTTGAAGAACCTTTGAATTCGTGCGAAAGCTAGTTAATCACGTCGTTCTTGTCTCTTGATGAATCGATTCTATCAAGAAGTAATTTGCCATCTTGGATGCTTTGTGAGCACCAAGTCTGCGCTTATGATTTTCAGTAGTCTAACTCCAGTGCGACGATTTTTCAGGATAACAGTTTGTAGGTCTGCGATACTTCAAGCGACAATTATTTCTTTCTTGAAATAGAGAGAGTGGAATAGCAGAGTTGCATGTAGAATTACTACAGAATGTGTCTCTTGTACTTTGCGGTCTTTTTGCGGTGCAACTTCACAGCGTTCAGAATATCTGTGAAAAATACTGTGCGCTGAAGTGCAAAATAGATCCATGATGATCCAGCGTATTATACATTTTGCCAAATAATAAAAGCTTCCGCCATCACAATGTCAGCATTGAATAATGTATTTTGTACTTAGCATGCTTTTGACAGTCGCAAACTTCTGCGATTGTCAGCGACATCGTTTTAAGCAAACAAACGGCCAGTTTCGCGAGCTTTTCTGTATCTTTAATGCTACACATTATTTTTCTTACACCTGATCGGCTGAGAAAAATATCCTCAAGCAATACTCGACAAAGTGCAGGCAGTACGAGATACTTATTCGAGATAAACCGCAGCGGCAAACATAAAAGGCGATGTAACAAAATTACGAACAGCTTTTGGCGACACCTTGGGGAGGAAGTGATTTGTATCTGGCATCTAACATGTCAAAGAAATTGCATCGAACGTCATCTAACGTTTATGCGTTTGCTGAGTTCAAGAAGCCTGCGATGAAACCGGCAAGCGAACCAGACAAGTTAAGATAAACCTGAAGATTAAAATCAATAGATGAAAACAAAAGTTGTTCCTCTCAGCACCTGACAAAATAGTGACTTTTAAGAAGATTTTACTGGCAAAGCGCAAGCTCTCCATATCTTTATTGTTCACCACAAAAACGTTGGTCGATGCTTCGACGCGTATCAGGCTTGTATTTGCTGCTGAACCGTCTACAATTTTGTAAATACATATAGCTTGGGTTGATCGCCAATATAGTTTTATTTGAAACTTTATCCTCCTAAGAAACGAAATTCAGGCAGTTGCCGTTGCAGTAATACATAAACGAACAACCATAACAACTACTGAAAAGTTTAATAGCAGAATCTCCTTGCACGTTGCTAATCGATACAGGGCAGTGGTTGTTAAATGCTGAGACTCGGCGGAATCTTTGGCTTGATGTGCTTGGTCGAAAGTTATAGCTCATCAAAGTTTTGATACTCATTTATATTCCCTATGCTCTTTGGACAACTACAAAAATAGTGAAAAAAATGAAAGTAGCAAGAAGTAGATGAAACCTATGGCTACAAGCGAAAGCAACGGCATTGTAGTGGTTTTCAACGTGGTCGCAACCCCAAAGGGGTCGTGAACCATTTTGGTAGGAGTCGCGAGTGGATTTTTTATGTACACTGCTGCATTGCATTTGCTTTGTTCGAGTTTTAGATGGGGGTCATTGGGTTATAGTGGGTTGCTATAATGGGTCGCGGTACAAAAAAGGTTGGAAACCACTGGCTCATTGAGTATGAAGAAAAGTAACACATTAACGCGGATATTGCTTCAATGAGACGAATGCACTTGCTGTCGACATATCGCTTTTCCCGATTCAAACAAGTTGTCGTTGTGGCCAAACAACAGGCACTGTCCTATTTTACCAAACTATAAAAGCATGAGCGCAGTTGATAAAAGAAGATTTCTCGATGTAGCGTGGTAATGGCGGCGCCAGAAAAAAACTGTTTATTGAAAATTTAATGAAGCACGTCACTTTCCTGAAAGAAAAACAGCATTCCTGCCAAAAATCTAGTTTTGAGAAAGTAGTTTGAAGGCCGCACAATTGGTGATGTAACAGGCCAGTTGTCCTCGGGACAAAACACGCCTTTAGCGCCCCCAAGTGCAAAGTATAGACCATATGCCATGAAGCATCGAGGTATCTTTCCCTAAAAATGAAGTGAGAAGCAAGTAAAAGAAAAGGTACATCCACTTTTTGAACGACCATATAACTCAAAAAGTTATGCCATCTCGACTATTTACCAAGTTTCCACGTTCAATTCGACAACTCCAGCAACTCTCTTGCTATGGGAGTCAGGAAACGACTCTTGCAAGAGATGTCATTGGCTTCTCGGCGCCCCTGAAAATTCAGTGCTAGGGGAATTTCACTCCCTTGCCCACTCTGAATATGCCACTGAGCACAATACACACTCATGGGTACGCGATTCTCAAGGCCGCACTAACTTTGAAAACGACTGGTCTTTTTAAACATAAGGTTGGAGCAATGGTAACCTGCCTGCACTACACTAGAAATATCCGAGACAGCAGTAACTTTTCGCCCAACATACAGAATTAGTTTTCACCTTGATGAAAACAAGAAAAAACAGTAGAAAAGTATCTTGCCTCGGTCCGTTATGATTTTTTTGTTTTAAGAAAAATGAGAAAACTCTCCTTGGGTTTTGTACATGTTTCTTTCACTTGTTGTTACGCAAGTTCATGCCTATAGCAACCAATGAACATGCAAAGTGTTGCAAACTTTCGCAGCATAGTGTGAATAGCTAAGGTACAATTTTATCATTAAGCCATGCAGTGTTGCCAGATGGTTGTCACCTAAACCTGCTAAATCGTGTCACGAAAACTGCTGGATTCTGCTAAAGACCATGTCACAAATTTTCAGCTAAAATCTGCTAAAAATAGTTAAATTCTGCTAAAAAAACTGCTATTTTTGAGGTGTTTAAAATAAACTTGTAAAGGTTTGTATTAATTTTTGGTCTTGCACTCACCATCAACCTTCCAGACATTAGGCCTTCGACTTCCTGGCGTAACTTAACCACCTAGAAAAATCATATGTGTCGTGGGATAAAGATATATTCTGCCACTGTAGTCTTTTAAACCCAATGCGCTCACCAAACACAGAAGCAAATCATTTAGGCTTCACCAAGCCACCCAGTTGCTTATTATTATGCAATTATGTTCTTGTGCGTCATAATAGAAACTCCAGTGATAATGTCAATGGTAGATTTATGCAATGATTACTTCTTATAATATAATTACTTCTTATACTGTAGTAATCACTGATTTATGCGTCCAAATGATTAAAGGCAGCTAGTTGTGCGTGGTGGTCTTTGTGTTGCCCAATACAAAGCGTCAGAAAGACG
>Ga0210059_1012972_pt1 | contig 12510 bp, 8 predicted proteins | sample Ectturendosymbi2_FD_188042 | JGI IMG/M metagenome (GOLD analysis project Ga0210059, IMG submission 188042) | Ecteinascidia turbinata endosymbiont from Florida, USA - Sample 2 (SPAdes) (version 2) | ecosystem: Host-associated > Tunicates > Ascidians > Unclassified | place: Key West, Florida...
CCCTGAAAAACAGAGTTGCCCTGGAATTTTTCACTGTATTGAAATATTTTTCCCTGAAAACAGAGTTTGCCCTGAAATTTTTCAAACCCGGGGGGGCTGCCGCGCCCCCCGACCCCTCGCCTCGTACGCCTATGAAGGAAACTGATGAGGGCGATTGTGTGACTCACTCACCGGACTGCTCGCTGTCAGCCGCTTTGTAATTGGGGTTAGTTGTTTTTTTGCTGTGAAGATAGCAGCTTTGTGGGCTAGCGTGTGCTTGTTGCTGTAGACGGCGCACTTTCTCTAATCTTGCTTTAGTATTTTTGATCATTTTACTGGTAACCTATTACTTGCAATTTTCTTGACTGAAGATGCGTCGCTGACGTGACGTCGATTTCCTGGTAAAGCACTTTGCGATCAGATTCGACTGTGTCTCCCTTGTGGCTTCTTGATGCTGAAATATAGAATCTACATCACGATTCTGAGACACTGGTAAAACAAATCAATTGATGTATGTGTGGCAAGGCTCAACAACCTTTTTGAAGCCGAGAGTTACTGCTTGGGTACCGATTAATGTGAAGAACTACTAGTTTGGCACACTCTTCTGAAATAAAAATTTTGCTCAGTTTTTGTAACCAGCTCGTGGGCGACACATACGGCCCTTGTGGCCAACCTGGTGTGTGCGCACACCCATGTCGGTGACGCCTGGTTTATGGGTGGCATATTTGAAAATTTCTTTGTGAGGGATCTAAGCCTATTTCGAACAGCCCTGTAGTGATAGTGGTTTCTTCAACATTTTACCTCACATCTTGGGAAAGATTTGCATTACTGCCTACCTGCCAACCCTTTTTTGCGGGGCGAATATTTATTTTTTTGGGGAAAGATCTCGTTGAGGTTTTCGTTAAAACAACCTTTCGTATCCTCGGCTCACCTCCAGGGCGTTACTCACCGATGAATACGTTATTTTATCTCTATGTAAAAAAAACAAGTTTCAAATTCGGTCAGCCTGCGCGAAGACGTAAGTTTGTGCTAGAGATATGGAGAATATCCATTTTGTAGATGAAATAACAGAGACGTTTTAATCACCATACTTACAGCAAGAAACCCTAAATTTTCATCTTCTACAATAACACACCTTTGCTAATAGTATTTCATGTGCAGGTTTTTAAGGTGTTTTAGGGACCCGATTCGGGTCCCTAGAATTGAAAATCGGCCCCTAGAATCAGAGAAAATTATCAAGGGAAATATCTGAACGGATACTGCAATAAATATTTTTCGGGTCTTTACCGATCTATACCGGGTACCTAACATTTTCCTTAAAAACCCTGGTATGCAATATTTTAGTTGCAAACTATATTTTTAGTAGTATGGACTGTTTTTCAATTAGTTAGGACTCGAGAAGTTGAAATTCGCCAATGAAAAATCGTAAGAACATCGCAAACAAACAACTGGTTAAAGTGTTTTTTTAAAGGAAATTTTGTCTAAATAACAGGAATTCTATGCTGTGTGTTGTATTCTTACAGATAAGCCTCACAACGACAGATATACAGACGTAACGGCAAAACAGAACCTTCCATTTGCAGTGCCCTCCTAAATAAGACCGCCTGCGCAACCCTGTCCAAAACGTCAGTTTTTGTTAGAAAGCAATGGCGAGACGAAGCGGCACTGCTTCTTGCAGCCGTATTTTTGATCAATCCTGAATTCGATCCCAACCTGCTGAACTATAGAATTTCTGTTGCTCGCTCATGAGTGCCATTTCAAGAATGCACGTCAGCAAAGTGATATTGCGCAAACGCAATGTAAGCGTTTCACTCGTTACAGCTTCCGATTGGAGCAAAATCAAACGCCTGATAAGGGTTTTATGAACATCCTCTGGGAGCACTTTTTGAACAGATAGGTGTTCACATGTATAGCATGGGCCGTAGATGAACAAAAATATAGCATATAGCGCAAAAGCCATAGTCTTGAACTTCCTTTGTTTATATCAATTTAGTGGTGTAGGCAGAAATTCACATATCGAGGACACAAGGAATATACCAAGACTAGCCCAAGACACGAATATTTATGAATCTAATTTAGGCCTGTCAGTTTAATTTTGTTGTTATTCTATTTTCAGTCTTCTTGTCGAAATTACAATATGTGCAGGTGGTCTGTTTTACACTATAATCAAATAAGCTTTGTCCGAATCAGTCAACTTCTATCTTTCAAATTGTAGCATGGCGTTTCTTAAAGTTATGCATCCCGTTTGGCTACCTGGTATGATGCATACTGGGAGGGAAAACGAAACATTTTAATATATGTTGTCAACTGGTTTCAAACAGATGCAGAAGATACTGATATTGTAAAAAATTAGGGATGCAGACAGAGGCAAGAGATGCTCAATTTTTGTAAATATCCTTGTCGTGATTTGATGCTAGATGGAGGCCCTGTTGCAGCGTAGATTTGATTAGGAGTGTCGAGCCATTTTGACACAAATAAAAAAAATATAAAAACGGTCGGTTTTGGTCAAGAAGTCAACTGGATGGCTGTGATGGGTTAAGGGGGGGTGGGGCTGGGGGCTGACTGGGCTGCAGCCAGGGGCCCCAACATTTACGGGGCCCCAATCCCTAAGTCGGTAAAAGAAGTGCAATATGTGCACAATTCACAACACGCTGTAAAAGATACCATCATCAATTGGGACTGACAAGTAGGCGCTCTGTGCTCTCTTACTAAAATTGCTTCGTTGACATAAAAGTAGTTGATTCTTTGGCGTGTGGTCTGGCCGACACTCACTAACAAGTTAGTACTCCAATGTCTAAAAAAGGTATTCCATCCGTTTGTCTTATTTTGGTTTCCGATGCGCATGCCATATCCACGTCATTTGAACACTGGTCCTGCAGACAACCCCGAAGGAAGTTGTGAACTTGCTAAGTAGCGTCAGCAAGCCTCTCAACAATGGCGAAAAGTAAGTAGATTTTAGCTTAGGATAATAAATCATGGTGTTATAACTAAGGCAGGACTGCCAGAGTTGGTACTTTAATACCAATTCTGGTACTACTTACTTCCAAGATGCAAGTTTGGACATTCTGGTACGTATTACTTTTATGTGAATCGCCATTATTTAGTACAATTCTTGATAACTGAAGTGAAACAGAATAAACAAAATAACAAAAAGAAAAGTCGGCACATATCGAATTACTTAAAACGTTAACTGATAACAAAAATTAAACCGTATCAAGAAAGCCTTGGTTCTGTTTACATTTCTTTCAACTAACTCTTAGCTTGCTTACGCTGAACTCAATGATTCATTAGATTTTAGTAAGTCGTAAGATTTGCTTTCAGTTAGGAATTTTGTTGAGTTCCATTTTATATTCTAAGTGCTGTAGAAATATAAAAACAATTCAGTAGCGTTATGTCTTATGAATGAACGTAAAACCATACGTAATAAGTGAAGGTGAGTTTCACAACAGTTGGGAGTGCATGCTACATGCTTTTATTTTTACTGACGTCTTACTGATTTGTCCTTTAATGTGAACAGAAAAATGAAACACTGAATTGCAATGAGTACGATTATTATTTTCATCATATAAATTTAGGACATATCAAATTGGCCTATGATGTTAGGTAGATTATGTTAAATTTTGATTAGGTTAGTTTTAAGGCTAGGTTGGTGTTATTTGGTCGGGATTCTGGTATGAAACGCTGATTTTTCTGAAAATAATTTTTAAAGAAGATTTTGTCTACCCCAAAAATGTCAGTTGGATATATATATATAGTGGAACTCCGCTTGCATGACCACCCACTGGACGGCACACAATTGGTCGTTAACGGGGCTGGGGTGGTCGCGTCACACTTGCATTCCTAAAGGTTTCATCGCGATCACCTCATTTCTACAATTATTTCCTTGATTGAATGTTATTTAGCTTTGCCTTACGTTCTGCCATAGCCCAGTGGTTGTCAACCTTTTTTGTATTGGTACACATTTTTTAATTTATTCGAAAACCTGTGCACTCTGGCCATGCACTAAAATCTTGTGCTGTGAAAGTGTAAAATGCAAGCGATTTTTTACGCTGTAAATGTCGCTTTCTTAGCAGATGTTTTGGTACCTCGTCTCATCATTCGTGAACACCAAATTCTCACCCAATAAGCGATTTGCGTTTTTGATTGTATGCCAACAACCTACCTTTGCGAGCAAGGATTTTCTGCTGTTGTCGAAAAAAAATGAAAAAAACAAACCCATTCAAAGATGTTGATCCTCTTATGAGAGAGGCCCTTGATTCAAGGGCGTGCATAGGGGGGGAGAACGGGGCGCCGGCCCCGGGCATCCAAGGCAGGGGGGCATCCAAAGAGTGAAATTACAAAAATTTGAATGCTGTAACTAGATGATTTTTTCTATTTTAAGTCTACTGATACATGCTGCACGGTTTTAATTTTTCAAAAAATTTTTTTGTCAACACTAATGTTCACTTATTCAAATGCCAGTAATTCTCAGATTTTTCAATACCAGGGACCTATACTTTAATGGTGCGGCGCACACTCAACCACACTGATAGTGACGTGGCTTGTACCAGATCGTGCGATCAAGGGAAAATCACACAAAGGATTGAAAGGCAATCAGGATTGAGAAAAATCCGTTTTTTTGAAAAAACAACCCACCTGTTTTTTAATCCGAATGTTTTTGTTTTTTTGAAAAGAAACAGGTTTTTGTTCTTTTTTTAAGAAAAACAAAGACCCCATTCTGAATTGTTTTTATTGCATCATGCATTATCACCATTTTCAGAATTACACAATAATAACTTGTTATACCTATTATGACCTTCAAATTTGAGGGTAAAGAAATGTGCCCCATCTTTGCTTAATTCACTTCAGAGTGATAAGGCTTGGCAAGAACGCGCACAGCAAACAGAGAAAGCCACTCCCACACAAACTTTGCAGCTTCACGTCAAATTTATGCACATGCCCTGCTAGTTCAACATCTATGTAGTGTATTTTTTCAACAGATGGTTTGGTAAGGTCTAATATCAGAAACAGCTTGGATACAGAGAAGGCAGAAAAATTGATTAAAATATATATTTTACAGAGCTGAAGAAGATAACCAGTAGAATTTACTCAAACTGTTCGAATTCTTCTTCTCTTTTATCAAGTCCTTCAAATTTCGTTGCTGTTCATTTTGTTTCATTAAAAAAATGTACAGTTAACTGTACAAGTGTGCTGCTTATTTTATTTTTTACTTCATGGTACATTTTTCAAAGGAAAAGTAAAGAGTGGGATTTTCGGTGGGTTTTATTGTTTTTTTTAAGTGGGCTTTTTAAAAAATCGTGGTGTTTTTTTTTGGTTGGGCCTAATTACATCAACACTGAACATAATTATGGTAGTTTAATTCAATTTCTGAGCTAAATTTCAAAACTTTCCTATTTGATTTTATGATGCATCACTAGTTCCCGTTTCGTTTTTAGAGCTAATACAGTCGCACACCTGTGCTTACAATATGTGCTTCGTTTGGAGCTTCGCCATTAATTGGCAGTTCAGGCGGATTGATCATAACGGCTCACACAAGCCCGTATGTTTTCTTTCCCCTTAGTAACTATACATATAATAGCCACATAATAAAAAACGAAAATTTTCTCGCGTAATTCGTGCGCATTCTCAATTCTTGTGTTGTTTAGCAAGTTTCAAACTGTCAACCCTGGGTGTCCGCCATCCCAACCACATACCTTCTGATCGACTGCTATTGGACCAGACATTCGCGCAGCCTTGTAGTGTTGCAGTTGAGAACTGCGCTGACGTAGCACTGCGTGTGTTCTACTCCCCTGTTTTAACGCGTTGCCGGACATTTTTGCAGTCATGAACTGCTCTGTCTTAGGAGACCGTTGATAACTTACTTATGTTCACTGCAGTGACACGTTGCAAACGACAACAACGAGTAAAGAGTGCGTGTAGAATAATATGCATAGACTCGCCGGAGAATGGAGGCATGGCGGGGCCTTCCCTCCTCTGACCTTTCAAACGAGGGGCGACGGGGCCGGAGGTGACTTTCATCATAGGTGTAGAAGCAGGCAAATTACTGGGGTGCAAAATTTTGCCCGAATTTCCCCAAACTTGCCCGAAAAGTTTTTGTCCAACTTTTGCCTATAAATTTTGACCCACAAAGATCATGAAGACTTCTTTTTGGTATAATCTCCAAAATAAGGTCTCGTGTGTTTTCATGCAAACATTGGGCGCCATTTTTTTAAGTCAAACAACATTGGGCGCCATTTCTACCCGGATTTTCAGGGCTTTTGCCCAGATTTTCAGAAATCAAGACTTTTGGGGGTGCGCTTGCAACCCCTGCCCCCCACCTCCAACACCACTGCTTTTCATAACAGTATCATAGGTAATTTCATGGTTTATCAAGATCGACTTGAAACAAATTCATTGCAGCTATTCGGGCACCTAGAAAATTCAGAATGTTTTTCTATAGTTTCTAAATATTTTTGAGGTCAACATTGTTGATGAACAGAACAAACATAACTGGTAACGACCTTTTTATAAGTTTCCATTATCCTCAACTGTTTTACTGCTCCCCCTTCGCAACAGAACCGTAGCGAGAAAGTTTTCAATAGGGGGCTCTACGTCTGTTCAGGGGGCTTGAGATTCTGAAATTTGATTAAACTCCACCGATTTGTAGTGCTTCATAATTCAATTTGGGGGCCTTGGAGTTTTTTTGGGGGGCTAAGCCCACAAAAGGGCCTCCGTGGCGACGGGACTGCTTCCCTACCGCTGCTCCTGCGTCCCTGAATATGCACGTTGTGTCAACAAACTTCGCCAAAACGTTGGTTTGCAAACGTCAATATGACGTCATATTGTGACGTCACAAACATCGTATATCTAGTAACAATGACCACCATACGCCACTGCTGAATACTAGAATTTGGTAAGGGGGCATCCAGTCAAGCAGTCGCCCCAGGCATCACCAGACCTCTGCACGCCACTGCCCTTGAAACAGGGTTAAAAAATCACATTTTTCATTACTGGCGAAAGAAATTCAGTGGGAGCAATCACAGTAAATGAGATGTTTTCTTTTGTGTTCATACTGGGTGTTGTACAAACTTCGTGAGCAGGAAGATTGAATTTCATTTAATTTAATGTTACGTGTGCCGTATTCTGCCGTTTTCTGGGTGTTGTTTCAGCTACTTGCGTAAATCCCAAGACAATTTCCTCATATGTAAATGGCTGCACGAGAAATGTAATGTACAAGATTTTACAACTATCACGTCACAGATGTAAAAACAACGTACCAAACGCAATATATAATGCACACGGTTGATTGATGAAACAAGAGCATATAGCCGCAAAATATAATGAAAAATAAGAACGATTGTGCTGGATGACATTCACAAATTTTGCTTCGGCTAGTTAAGCCGCAGTGCAACTTTCACCCTGGAATACTATCGCTCAGTTTTTGTCACGTTAATGATCGGGTGTGCCAAACCCGGTTTTCAAAAATAAAAAAAATATGCTGTACTTTCCTTCAACTGAAGTTTATCACAAAGACTACATTGAAAATATAACTCTCATTGAGCAGTTTGAGCACTAACAAAGTTACTTTGTACTCTGATATCATACGACTTTTGATGAAAAGGGGGGTAGTGTAGATTTCATGTATGTCTGAACTGAATTACTCATAAAAAGAATTACGGGCGTGAAGAAATTCTTCTTTTGCATACTGCTAACAAGACCGTAGAAGCATGCGCTGAGTGTTTCAGCTCTTTACAGCCACCTGGCGCTTTATGGTCAATACAGGGTAAGCCACCTCACATTAACCATAACATCGTGTCAGCGTGACCCGAACTCACTCCCTTTGCAAAATCGAAAAGAGCGAGGATGACCGCATGCGCACCTTTTAACATGTCACAAAAATGAAGGTACTGAAGCGTGGAAAGCGCTCCGACGCGTGCTTACGGAGGTTTCACGAGGTCACCGCATTTGACTAGGGTTTAATAAACCCGCGATAGCATTCCGGGGTTGTGTCCGTTGCGTTTATGTACGGACTTTGAAGTAGCGGCTTTTCTACCGCAAATAGGCGAAACACAATGAAAGATTGGTGGAGCGGCAAATGATAAAAATGATGAATTGAATCCAACGAGCAGCCCTTCGTTAGTCTTTGCTCAGCCTAAAAACATTGAACACTTACTTGTAAGTGACAGCTGGAATTTTCATGCTCAGCTAAGCGAATACTAGCATTGGACCAGTCAGAAAACCTATCAATGAATAGCGCGGCATTAATATTGGAAAAAAGCTTACAACAAAAGTAAAATGTCCGATTTTATCAGCTGAGCATACCAGCCACTTCCTTCGCATCACCTTTCCATTGGATAATTTACGTTGTAAATAACATGGACTTTCTCAAGACAAAAAATATCAAATTGTTGGAATGGCCGGGAAATAGCCCGGACCTTAATCCGATTGAGAATTTCTGGACAGAACTGAAGAATAGAGTTGCTGAGAAGCATCCAAGCAGTCTTCCATCGCTTATTAAGACCATCAAGTCATCCTGGGTTCTCGACATGCCCACAGAGCTGTGCCGAAACCTCATCGAGAGCATGCCAAAACGGATCAGGGCGGTGTTAAAGGCCAAAGGAGGACATACAAAGTATTGAATGTTGATATTTTTTATGTAAAATGGATAATAATATATAAATATGACGCTTATCTATGAAAATTATGGATCGGAAACACCTGTGTACTTTCATTACGCTACGGGATCAAAAAATTATGAAATTTCGCTGTTTGGTCTTAAACTTTTGGCCACGGCTGTAAATCGCTGCACTCATTGGCTATAGGCCTACTGCAGTCTTAACTGGCATTATCATCAACCAAGTTCCACCCAGTGGCAGATTAAAGTTTTATGAGGCCTCTGGTTGAAGCTTAGAAACGGACCCTTTCTATATATATATGGACATATAAAACTGTCCTTAATAGGGCAAAAACACTACATTTGGGTCCCCCAAGACTGTAGCTCAGTCAGCACCCCCCTTAATCCGCCACTGGTTCCATCCATAAAGAGTGGAACATGGTTGAGCGCAGACATAAAGCCCTAGCACGAGAATTGAGCACGTTTGATAACGTTCAATATTAGAGGAAATTGATCGTTTGTTGCAACGAGAGCATATGCTTGCTAACAATAAGACTTATTAGACCCTACTGCTGAATTCTCGAGCGCAATGAGCATTTGGCAAAAATGAACAACCTACTCAAACACCATGGCACGGGACCCCATAGGGCGGGGAACAATGTAGGTGCATCGGTTTAAGGCCGGCCCTGGTTTCGTTAGTTTTTTATAAGCTTATTGCTTGTTTAACGCGTCTTTTCAGAGCTGCTAGAAACATTCGGTTGAGAATGCTTGGGACATTTCCACTCCCAACAACGATAAGACAACACAGAACCGTTGCCAGAAAATCTTCGATACGGGGCTTTACGTTTGCGCAAGTGGCTTGACATTCTAAAATTTGACAAAACCTCCACTGATTTGTAGTGTTTCATATTTCAGTTTGTGGGGGCTTGGAGCTTTGTTTAGGGGATAAGCCCACCAAAGGCCCCCGTGGTAATGGGACTGAGAAGATTCCCCTGAAGATTAATTAACTCTAGGTAGAACAGGTTGCTGGAAGTGCGTAGTCTTGTAGAGCGAGAGTGAGTTGGAATAAAATAGTGTCAAAATGGTTTGGAAGCAGTTTGCTGCAATAAAAAACTGAATGAAAGGCGCGTGGACATTGGACTGCTTCTTCTTCATCAATTGAGCGAGTCCATATCCGCTGCTATCGGCCGCACTAGATCTCGGGGCAGGTGTTGAGCAGCCATTCGATTGCCTCATCATCCAGAACCGTTAGGCCATGCGGTCCATGGGTTGGACCGTGAAGATAACACGGCCAATGTTCTGTTCCTCTGCGCCACACTCACAAGCCGCAGAAAGGATCATAACTCAAGCAGGAACGGAAAACGTCAGACGCCGGTGCGGAGGCGGTTAAGCCGGACACGCGCTGTTTTGACAGTCATTACAGGTGGGTGTCGATGTCGGGGATTAAAGTGCGGAGTCTGATAATGCTCTCCAATCGCTCCGCGTTGCATCGGTGATCCGCTCACAGGGCCGCACTTCTGTTGTTGTCAGATGAACAGATGAGTTGTTGTGCGGCGGGCACATATCAGAGGTGAGCATGGACAGGATCAGGATTGGATATCCTGCAGGATACTTGCCATTTTTTTGGATCACGATTGGATTTGGATATTGATTTTTGAAAAAAATTGGATCAGGACAGGATCAGGATATTTGTTTGATTTCTATAACGAAATTTTCCTGAGAGTGATTCAAGATGTCACAAATGATGGTGCTGTTGTTTTCTTTGCTATGATTTTTATATTCACAAAAAATCAAAATGACTTTGTCAGTATATGCTGCATTCATCACAGTCGATGATAATTCGTGTTACTTCTTCGTAAGTATTTTCCGGAGAGGTGGAAGTAGTAAGCTGCTCTTATATTGCTGGTATTCTGTTTTGTTTTGTTGTGCTGAGTGGCATACAGTATTATTGTTTTGTGTGTGTTGTGTAGGCTAATATAGTCTATTTCATGGGTGGCCAACTTGTCTTTGACTGGGATCGACTAGAATATTTCTTGATAACTCGCGATCGACCAGTTGGTGATATAGTCACAAATACAAAATGCCAAAGTTGAGTATCACATGTACAAATGCAGTGTACCATCGCCTTAGTAAGTGATGATGCACAGACAGAAGGCAAAGTGTCTGTTACACCTAAATCATGATTGCCACGCAATAATAGAAAAACGTATTACAATACCTTCATGGCGTCTGCCGAGCTGGCCTATGGTCAGCCATCAAAAGAGGCACCAAAGAATATACGTGACCAAGATATTGATAGATAATTTTTATGTAGGCCTACTTTCTGGAATATTGATTGAAAAATGTTTAGGCAGCTTGTCAATTCAATGCAAACTCAGGTGCAATCGATCAATTGACACTTGACGATCAACCGGTTAATGCGATCAACCTGTTGGCTCCCACTGCTCTATTTCAGTGTTTAAGCTGCATTTGTTTTTGGTTAGAATTTAGAACATTCTACCTCATGTTTTTATGCAGTCAACCTTTGCTAAAAGACAGTTTGAGCTTGTAGTTTTTCTGAGCTACATAGTTTTACTATATTTTGTACTGTGATCTACTCTAAGTGTTACAAATTTCTTCATTTTATCAATTGATTGAATGCTGGAGCTCTTTTGCAATTAGCAGATGCAGGTGGAATTGATCGTATGAGAAGGACTAGCCTATATCCTTGGATTAGCGGATCCTCTTTTCCATGTAACCTAAAACCCTAATCCAAATTGTAAACCTGTGTCTGGTTTTCAAAACTAATTAAAAATGTGCTGTAGCTTACATCTAAAGTTTTCCCACCTTTTAACCCCATCCTAAACAATAATGCTGAGAGCCAAAACGACGACCACTCGCACAGCAGAAATTCCCTTTCGACCAGGTTCATTGTACTAATTGCTAGTGCCACGAACTCAGTGTTATAAGTGGGCAAAGCCAGGTACACAACAGTTCAAATGGAAAAACAACCACAGCAGAGCTACTGTATACTTCTGGCAGCAAAATATACACTAATTTTCTGTTTTTACATTTGAAAGTGCACATGTGATGTTATTTTTATGGATTGGGTCACAAAATGACAAGGTGTTTTTGTTTGAAAGTGGCTATAGGTCTTCTGGCAGCGACACAGTTAGAACAAAGCGCTGAGTTTGTCACATTAGCAGCACTGTCATGGTAGTCAGGTAGACCTGTCTTACTGTGTGAATGGTTTTCATGCTGAATCTTGTCATAATCGGGCACCATTTGTTTTGGTTGCAGTAGTTGCACTTTTCATGGTACCGGTTTTTATTTACTTTTTTCAAAACTTTCCAAACTTGTGGCCAGATGTGTGGTTTAGGTTTAATAAGTGTTAGGTTTAGGTTTACTAAGTTTCTACCAAGCGTAGTCCAGCCTGCTGCACACTTGCAATGGATTAGTGTCATGTTACAGGCGATGGATGAATAAGTTTTCAAAAATAGAGGTCCACTGGTGGACGGTCTATTCGTTTTGTATTTGGCCAGTGTCGCATTCGGATACGGATGGATATCGGATACTAAATTTCAGAAATTTTCGGATAAGGATTGGATATGGATATTCAAAAAACGTTTCGGATATGGATCAGGAGTCAAAAAATCAATATCCGCTCACCTCTGGCGCATATGGATGTCTCGATTTGAGATGCCGTTCGCGAGATTCGAACTAACTTTTTGGGAAATCACAGGTAACGTGTGCACTGTACTGTACCGCACTGTTTTGTGTGTTGTAAGCAGTAACCAGGCTCAACACTTGCAGACAGGTCTGCGTCTCCGTGACAGAAATACGACAATGGCGTCGAAGAAGTGGAAGGACTCTTATGATATTGGTCGTAAGTACAGGAGTGACTACAAAAGACTCGTGAAAAAAGCTTCCGATGGATCAGTATGCAAACTGTGGCACCA
>Ga0210059_1012973_pt1 | contig 12510 bp, 6 predicted proteins | sample Ectturendosymbi2_FD_188042 | JGI IMG/M metagenome (GOLD analysis project Ga0210059, IMG submission 188042) | Ecteinascidia turbinata endosymbiont from Florida, USA - Sample 2 (SPAdes) (version 2) | ecosystem: Host-associated > Tunicates > Ascidians > Unclassified | place: Key West, Florida...
CCCCTCCCTTGGTTCCCCCCAGCTCCAGTTCAGTGCCGGTGGTTTCTGCCGGCGTGACCATGAGCTCGAAGGCGTGTGAAAATACGCAGGCAGCAAACGCCTCCCCCGCGCTGGAACCCTCCGGTCATGTGTTGTCCTACCCGGGCCTGTCGTCCAAGTCAGTCTCGCACTCGTACATAATGAGCGTGACAGGTAAGAGACCATCTTTGCTTCATTGTACTCGTCTGTGTGTTGGAGCCGTGACGTGAAAGTCACTGTCGTGTTTGTCTCTGCGTGCTCCGCTGAACCAAGTTTCACTGCTCTGGGTTTACAACAGTCGCGTCACTTCTGGAGTGTATGAGAATGGGAAGCTGAGAAACGCGTGATTTGAGCGAAACTTGCCACAGTGCCTGCAGCTGTTTCGAATTACAAATCGACACGTAGGCGATTAGCAGAACTGGCCCGTTCTTCCTGAATCACCTACGCAAATTTTAAAGTATTGAAATGCTGCATCTTCTGAAACATCGAGTCCCCCTGCATACCGTTCGTTGTTACGGCTGTGTAGCTGGGATATGCTTTGAACGGTGGTGCTCGTGTTTGATATTTCGTTGTTTGTTAACGTAATAATGCCGCTTGTGTTCTTTCCAGGCACTCCTAACAAGAAAAATGGCGCTGCGGAGACTGTTGCCATAGCCACCGTTAATTCGTCCGGCAGTAGCGTCGTCACGCTCGAATCTCCAAGTGATCACGTTACAAGTGATCCTGTGAGTGGCCGAGAAGCGCGTTGCGGACTAAATCAGAAGGTGCGCGCGTCAGTTGCAAGAGTTCCGGTCATGTCGGAATCATTCCCCCTCACCGCTGGCACTGTTACCCAGGTTTGATTTGAGCTTCCTGATGCGCAGGCTGTAAACTAGACGTTACGCGATTTTCCAGACTGGATGCTCTTTGACGCAGAGGCTACTAGCGTTGTTTACTGCTGTGTACTAGCGTTGTTTTATCCCGAGCGGTTAGTTAGTTGTTCGTTCGGGATCCCCGTCGTGTAAACTCAATACAAAAAATTGATAAATATTGTTACTGGGAAGAAACGTTGCCGAGCAACTTTTGTGAAGTCAAACCTTTTCACAATTTTTTCTGGTCGTGCCTAAGAGCAGAAGAGTTTATGCGTAATGACATTATCGTGGTCGCCACAAAGCTGGTTCTGTCTGGCGTGGTACTAAGGTACTCACCACAAGTTTTACCCAACGTACCATGCTAACTTCATTTACAGCAAATTTGGTTTGCATATGTTTTAGTCTGATAGTCGACTCGACTCTCATCGTTCTCCGATTACTGCCGCTGGTTCCTTGACAACATATGAAAGTTCGTCGACTGAATCCAAAGTACGTTAAATCGTCGTCAGCTTTAAATCGCTAATGCGACTTCATTCTTGTGTTTTCAAATATCAATGCCTGAATGGAACCATCTTTGGTCATTCACAGCATTCCGCTTCATTAGGTTGTTATGTGGAGCGTTTTACCCCGTTTATACCAGAGCAGCATTTCGCAGATGCTGATTTTAGTTAGTGTACAAATGTACCGCTGTAGAAACGCTTCCAAAGAAAAGACGTTTGCTTGGCGCACCTGGCTTATTTCCCTGTAAACTGTGGAGTTCTGTCGAGATCCACCATCCAGAAAATACCAAAGCCCTTTACAAAGGGATCGCTTGCGACGGTAACGACGCACGTCATGCGAGCAGAGATCTATTTGTTACCGCATCACCAGTTAAGGGCTGATCGTGGAGCGATGCAGGTTTAAATCAGTTGGCGTCGGATTGCTTTTGCATTATCGATGAATCTGAATAGCTTCAAGCAGTCCTTGTTTTCCTGCTTCTCTAACATGCTGTGCTGGCGCCTTCGCGCAAAGTTCATGTGCTGCTTTCACCGCAACAACGGTGGAGCTCTGAAAAGCGACCAGCATGTGGGCAGTGATCGTTTAAACACGCTGTGCGATACGAGCGTATTCGACAAATCCTATTCTGGTGCCAACCACGATGACGCTTGTGTTGCAGCGCGGTGAAGCTTCGTGTTCGTCCATCGCGAGCACATCGGCGTCCGTTCTCAGACTGGACCCTGTCCCGAACAAATTCCCATCTCGCAGACGCCAGAGTCTCATGCGTTCGTTTTCGGAATGCTCGGAGGGCGATCCCGGAACGCCAACAAGGTCTTTGAAAATAAGTTTTTAACGCCGTGTCCTTTTATAAAATAAAAGTCAGTCGCTCAGGAGTAATTTCAGCTGCAGTTTTTCAATGCTTTTCTCTGTTCATTGGTTGCTTATGTATGGTTCTTGCTTAACAGCAATTCGTGACCAGCTTGCAGATGATAAGCTTTGATTTTTATCCAGTGAGTCAGATTGTAATAAGAATTGATTGGTTGATTGCGACCCGTGTTAAGTTCTAATTCTCTCTTCAATTCATTCGTGCAGCAGGAACGGCGAACACGAACATCCTTCAAATGACGACTCGAAAACGTCTGCTTTGACCGATGACGTCATTAGCGACAACGTGGATCAGAAAGCGACCATGAAAGAACAGGATGATCAGAGAGACCGGTGAGACATGTTCGGCGTTTTGCGTGGTATGGGTAGCGCTGAACGTGAACAAGCCATCTGAGGTGCATTGTTGGAAAATGTGTCGTCCAATAGCGCGTGATTACTGGAAGGGTTTGTGTTGCATTAACGGTTAGAGGGATTGTGCCTATGTGGTGAACGGACTAAAGTTACCTGCTATTTCTCGTCACACACGCCGAAGTGTGGTCCTTAACCTCAGCACTTTTGTTTCAGGATTCTGGATCAGGTTAACTTTAAAATGCAATTCAAGCAATTGCCAAAATTTAAGCCTGAGCTCATGCCGACCCCGGGCACTCCTAAAGAATTGCCAACAACTCCTGACGCGGTCTTGTCAAGTTACAGGAAGAAACGTAAAAATTCTACAGGTAGGCAATCAAAGAAAGCTTGTTTCTACCCGAAACACCCTGTTTGCCATTATCTGCGATGTCGTATCGTTGACGCTGACCGTGCTCGAAAAATTGTTTAATTTGAACAACCTCGTACTTTTGTTGTGATCTCAGTTGGTGGTTTTATAAGACGATGTTAACTGGAATTTCAAATCTTCATGAACTTTTTTGTCGATGCCCAACAGCACATTTGTGTTTCTGACTCTATCTACCCGTCAACAGACTCGCCGCTTAGTCCAAACTCGCCATCCACGAAACGTCGTCGGGACCACAAGCGCAAAGGGAGCGCCGCCACTGCCGGAGACGTCGTCCCGCTTACCCCTCTTTCTGCCGCGTCAACCCTGCCGTCGGGCACTGCTTGCGAGGGGGATGTATTCACTTTTGACAACGGAGAGGCGATTAAAAAAGGTTTGTTGCGAGTTGCCCGGTGTTGCAAAGATCAATGCAAAGATACTTCGATGCATTTGCTTGCGATGTCGATAAATGCTGCGATGTCGATAAATAGTATCTTGTATTGCGGAAAATGCGTAGTTTGTTCGCTTAAAATGCAATGAATCCAGCTGTGTTCACTCAGTCGTGCGTGACAGATTCAAAAGCACGGCTTATCTTCGCCTTATTTCGCTGGAAATACCATTTCCGCCACTCACTGATTGAAATGTAGTCGTTCAGTGTGTTTACCGCCAACGTTCACTTTGCTTTACAGTACCTGTACGTTTCATGTGCAATTAACGATTTTGCGAAACTGCCTGACATGAGTCGATAATAAAGTAAAAAACACCTGTGCAGTGCAAGTGTCGGTCGTTGTTTGTGCTGACCTCCGTAGCAATTGATTAAATTGCAGTTTGCGATTCTTACTTGCCATTCCTGATTTCTTTTTACCTGGAGGACAATTTTTCAAGCTTTTCGCAGAGTGATTTATGACGACTGTTGCGTAACAAACATCTGTGCTGTGCGTGCAGATGAGTCGGACACATCTGAACCTCCAGACTCGAAAGGCAGCACTTTGCGTCAGATACTCGATCAACGCAGGTTACTCGTTATGCAGCTCTTCGACAAGCACGGTCTCTATCCCACGGGTACGCTGACCGCGGTGTGTGTGCGATAGTTTAGTCATTCGAATTGCATTTTAAAAACACACGTGTTCCACAGGTGACGTCACATCCGCATTTCAAGCCGCTCACGACGATGTCTTTACGTCAAAGAATTGCTTACAACTTAAAATCAGAGAGGTAAGTGAACGAGTGTAAAACCGAAGCGTGAAATTATGTCGCTCTGCCTTTCCGGCTCTTGCCCATATTCATGTTTACGCAGTAACAGAAGTAATAACGCCGTCAAAAAGGGATCTGGCCTGAAACATGGACTGGTTTTGCGCGAGGGTGCGATGGATGAGTGTTGACCGTCAAAAATAATGTTTGTTACTGAGGTAGATCGGCGTGACGCTGCCCAAGTCCATTTCTACACTGGAGGCCGGATCAAGCTTGCGCAACACAAAACACTTGTTTTGCCTGCTCAGGTACGTCAGAAGATGATGCAAGTCCAAGACGAGGAAAAGCAGAAGCAAGCTGCTGGAGCCGATCAGTGACGTGCTGTCTGTCTGGCGCGCGTCTCGCGGCCGGTACTGTTCGCGCGAGGTACCCGCGCGAAGCTCGAGTCTCCCTGTGAAGGTGTTGTGTCATTTCCGGGATGTGACGCGGCCAAGCTGGCGTGCACATTGCTTTTTTACTGACTTTTTTAAAAATGGAAAACGCAGGAGTGTTATGCAGAGGTCAAGGTGACTCGCCAAACTCTTATCGTGCCCGAAAGCGGCTGGTCCGTTGCACACGCTTTACTCGCATTTGCTCATCGTACCCTATCCCTCTTTTTATCTGAAACAGTGCAGAAGGTGACGCGAGAGAGGGGGGTGGGCAGTTGTTTTTGTTACGGTTGATTTTACCTGTTCCTGCGCAGACTCTGTGTCTGAAGGCTTTTTGTACTGTTGCTTTGACAGGGGGGGGACGTCCTGAGGCCGGGGTGCAAAAACGCGCACAGTACTCGCTTTATCGCTTGGCGCTTAGTTCAGTTCGTTACACAGGGAGACAAGGCAACGTCGTCTTGTCTCTCGTTGCAAACCGACCCTGATGAGCAACGTTCAACTGCGGGTACGCATTTCGCGGTCGCGTGCACTCTGGCGCCGACGTGCGTCGTGCACTGGTGTTAAAACCGCCGTTCGCCGTCACTGCCTTGGCGCGCCGCACACACGCGTGGTCAGTGTCGTTTCTTTGCTCTCTTCAAACTTGTTAATACTATTTCCGCTGCGATTTGTTCGTTCCACCGCTCGCTCGCTCACTCGTATTGAGCGGCGCGTTCCGCTCATCGATTTCCTTCGCGCCATTTTTTTTTCTTCCCGCGCGCAATTTTTGCGTTGGTCCGCTTGAGCACTTCTCTTTCGCATTGCGTTCTTTTCACCGCTTCAGTCGCAAGACCAAAACTTCTACTGTTGTCAACGGCCGGCAACTCCGCGTTCCGAGCCGTGCGATGCTTTTAATTAGCCGCTTATGCTTTGTACATAGCCCTGCGTTTGTGCCCAGACCGAAAACAATTGATTTTAGGTTGCTTTCGATACGAGTTTTAATGGTGGGAAAGGTACGTTGTGTTTCATCGTCGGCCTGCTGCAGTGTAGTTAAGTAAGTAGTGGACCATTTGTTTACTTTTAAATGGGACACTCTGCTGACAACTTCCCAATCGTTGCATCTCTTCAAAATCACGCTGAATTAAAAAAATCAAGTAGATTCGGTAACGAGCGTTTCTGTTTCATCAAAACGCATTGTTTTTGTTCTGTCGTGGAATCCTTTCATTTATTTTCTCAACTCTATGTGCATCGAATAATGAAGAGTTAAGGGTTATTTCCTGTGCTCCCCATAGTGTTTGTGAATTTGCGGCTAGCGACTAAAAGTGTGTTGTATTTGACCACAAGCAAACAGTAGTCGGACCAAGAAGTTCAAGTAACCTGCAGCAATGCTGGTGACAAGTCCGCTTCTGAGCTCAATCGCTCAATAATTGTTTCGGAAGAATCATCCACAACAACATCTCTCGGGTTGACAGTGCACTGCAAACCTACGAGTATGCTGCGATGATTTCTTTGCGCCAACTTCTTTTGGTAGCAGAAGTTTCCAATGCACCACCGCTGCCTTTTCGGTTTGTTCAACAACGCCCGGCATCAAAGTTACATCTGTTGGGGACGTGATAGCGTTGTTAGGGATCAGCGCGAATGTCGACTTAGCCAATGCGACAATTAGGGCTGGGTTCAAGTAACAAAAATTTATTGTTTAAGTAAGAACGTAATTTCTAACAGATTACCAAAGTAACTTAACTAATTCAAGCAAATATTTAGATTTAAACACATGCAAGCACATCAAAATTATTTCATTTTTAAAATCACATAATGCGCGGTTCAGACAAAATGCGCACTTGTTGGGCGCGATTCAATTTGATGAAATGAGCTTCTAGCTCCAAATCATAATCAGGTGACAATTAACAATAGTGACTCACAAAGCGTTCTGCACAGGCAAGAAATCTACTCGCCTAAATGGCTTATTTTATGTGTGATGATGCATTTCACGTGTGAAGTTGCGTTTACAGCAGCAGACGTGGCAAGATCTACTTTTCTAAAATAAATTTACTTGAAATATCAAGTAATGGAAAAATTACCTAATCAAGTAATAAGTAGAGGTTAATTACTTGAACCTAGCTCTAGCGGCAATGGTCACAAAACAGCAAAAATGTCTCGGTTGTTTATAACCTCAGTGTGTCGTACTGTAGGTAAGCAGATCAAGGTATGAACAATAAAACGTTAGCATGTAAGGTTGCGCCAGAAAGAAGGTTGGTTGCATGTTGGCGGCAAAATTAGCAGCAGTTGTTGCTTCTGCGAATGATTGAAACAAAACATAAAAATCAAACTTCGCGGAGTCGTGCACGGAGCACCTAAATATGGTGAAGCGCAGTATCGTAGCAAGTCCAAAAGTTCTGGAGGGGCAAATATTTTGAGTTTAAGCGATCAATAGCATTTTGTTTGGGACACTGCCTCTCAAAGCACAAAACGAGAAGATATGCTAGAAATTTCGGGGGGCATGACCCCCCTAGCAGCACCTGCGGTGAAGCGTACTTTCCTCATTATTATTCCAAAGCCAGATTGACGAACTGCTTCAGTTGCGGAATGACAAGTGGTATTGTCCAAGATACAATCAACTTGTTTTCCGCATGTCACTACGTTTTCGCAGATATCTCCTGCCGTTTAAAGTTACAGATTGTAGGTGTGAAGACGAACCAAGATTTTTTACGAACTGTTCATCCAATCCATTGGTGTGGTGGATATTCGACAGGCTTGTTTGCAAAAATTGAAATCACGACCTCTAGTTGTTTTGAAATGCGACACAGTTTGGCGTTGAGTTGAGCAGTGATTGGGTTGTGAAAAAGGTAAAAGTAGAAAGTTTTAACGAGTAAATAGTTTCATGAACCTCGCAATCTTTGTTGTGTCTTAAACGGTTCCCAACATGGCTTAACTCCCTTGCGTGTGTTTTACTATGAGTTTCGTTCTTGCAGAGATTGTACAAAGCGTGATTTAAAAAAACAAAAAAACATTGGGGTCTCAATAGCTTGTTTTCTTTGCATTTGCGTTGTTTTATTTTTACCTTTTTTTCTGAGAAGCTGTTCTTGCTGCGACAAATGTACAGGGTTGTCGTCAGTGTAGCTTTCCGTTTCCGCTCTCTTGCTTTTTTTACAGCCTTCACGTGTATGAGTTACCGGTGGAGCGCGCGGCGTGACTTTATGCCTTTGTCCGCGTAGCCTCGCGCTCCGTATGAACACCCTTTCGGAAAAGCACGCTCGAAGTGGACGTCGCTGCTTTTGACTGTTTTGAAACAGCAAGCTTTTGATATTCAGTATTAGTTTGAATGTTACGTACCCACCCTGGCTGGTCCGCTGCCATTGCGTCAACTGGGCGAGACACCGCATCTTCGAATAGCTCGTGTCATTCCTTTCGCACCGAACTGCATTAGTGTTACTGTTCGTGGAGCAGCCAGACCGCTTGTTGCGCATTTTCAGATGACCAGCGTGCTTTTACTCCTGTTTGCGGTGGCTACGAATCGTACGCAGCCCACTGCACATTCAGGCTGCACCTACCGTATTGTCCTGAACTGGTGACAGAAAAGCAGCTGTGACGTTATTCAGTGTGATATCTGCTGCGTCGTGATCGACAACTGCATCAGGCCGTGAACAATTTGTTGCTAGTTTACAGCTGAACGATAACAATTCAGTGTTTCTCGGGTGCCCTTCCCTGTCATATCTAGTCATTCTAACGTCTCTCGATCGCAGTAGCCGGTCTGTAAATGATTGCAAACTGGTTTGTTCCAAAGAAGGTTGTCGATCGCTGGGGTAAGGCACGAAATCACACTGCGTATAAAGCACTATTTTCATGACTTCTTCGAAATGAACTTAACGCTGTGGGAAACGAGTCCTCCACAATGAAGATTCATTTGTCGATGTGCTTACGTACTATCGGCTTTGGCTCGTGAAGTCGTATGTACATTTTACCTTTCATCGTTTCCGCTGCATCCAGACGATCGTGGAGCTACCGTTGATGTTGCCATTGCAGCTGGTACATTCACTCCCTGGAGTCGTGTGTATCATCCTGCTGCAAGGAGGCAGCGTGTGAACGTGAACTGGGGTTGCGCTGTTTTGACGATCAGCGCTCGTTTGCCTTTGCGATACAAAGCGCGAGTTCATAAAATAAACCAAGTTGCGCTTCACTTCAGTTGTGCGACTTGTTCAATATGTCAAGCTTCTTCGTCGTTTCAGCGAGTTGTTACTGTCCACTGCTTGGCCGCACTAAATCTTGGGACAGGTGCAGGCGCGGACACGGGTGGATGCAGGGGATGCATCCCCCCCACCAGACCTAAAGAGGTATTGACATGACACTTGATTTCATTGAAAATCATCGCCAAAAATATTTTTGTACTGCACATTACTTAAACGCTAAAGATGCTAAAAATCTTACGCTAACAATCAGTCAAAAACGTTTCTTCGTTTCATTAGATGAGCTGGCTTTAGTTTGTGGAACCTGATATAAAACCCTGGAAATTGGGATTAAAGAACCACATATTTCTGGAAAAGCCTGAAGTCGGCATTTTAATTCCGATTAATTGATTTGCTTCTTGCAATGACAGTTGTTTTGTCGGTATGAAACTCACATTGCACAAGAGTTAGGTTCACTGTTATAGGTTATGCAGTGATGAACTTGCAGTTCAATCATACCCCCTCCTTTGTCTGCAGAGGCGGTTGCGAAAGTCGCGAGCGGATTATTCTACAGTTGGTCTTTATTGCGTAACAATAACATGGCAACAAATCTGCAAAAGTTCGCTTTATTACGGTAGCAGGCGTTTTGTTGCGTGGGACTGTTGAACCACACGTCTTGGCAGGTAATACAGCGAGACAGTGACATGCTGACAGCGGTAAGTCACGTACATGTGTACTTTCTGAAAAGAAGCATGAGTAAGTCTATTGCAACGCTTCCACAAGTTTGAAACATCCAAGTGCGAGTGTGATCGATGTGCCTGAGTGTCAAACTGCACCCTGCAGGCTTCGTTTCATGCAGTATAAAATTACGTGACTTGTTAGAATGCATCTGTGCAGGCTTGTGGGAATACGTCTTAATCGTTAAGGTTTAGTTCTGATATCTGAGTGAATACTGAATGCAAAGTTATATTTGCTGTGGCGAGTTTTTATAATTCATCTGGTCAATTTTGCAAAACCTGCGTGGTGTTCTAATTCTAGTAAGTTGTCCGTAGTCGTGTTAACATACTGGTCTAGTTAATTGTCCGGTTTGTGTATGAGCATTCACTGTGAAACAAATACCAAAGGCAAGCAAGGTTTTATTGATCGCATTGGATGAGATCCCAGACGTTTGCAGCTCCTGTTTCTAAGTGATGCTGACAAGTCTTGTTAGCTGATCCCGCAATCAGGGGGAGAGCAAGCGGGCAATTCCCCCAAAAAATTTTCAAAAACATGTTCTTCTGTTAGTTCAGTTGAAAATATCAGCTGGCTGCGGTCCTTGCGAAGTAAAGTCATAATTTGTGATTTCATTGAAAACCATGGCAATCCCATGCCTCTTTCCTTACAGATCATGGCAATGCTTAGTTGAAAAGAAAGGCCCTGCGTTGAATTTCTGTAGATAGCCTACTGTGTAAATTGTATCGTAATACCAATATACCTGGGTATTGCTGCCAACGAAGCGTTTTTTGTGATTGTTTCCGCAACATGGGGCATTTTCTTTGTGGTGTAGAAAGGGTAAAGAGTTTTGTGAATGTCAATTTGCATTGCATCGTCAGCAATGTTCCCTCCAAGTGGCGCAAATACTCAGGACCACCAGAACTGTTGCGCAGTGAAACCTCATTCTCGCGCACTTGCAACATTTCAAAGCAATGGAACAGCACGCAAACAAGTAGCTATTTGAATGAAATGTGTATTTTGTTCGTATTTTGACAAGATTATATATTTATTATATAATTCACAAACTTTGTAATTCATTGAAAACTCCATTACTCAGCCCTAAAATAATAACGCTCACTAAAACAAATATTTGCTCGTGTAAAATTATCTGAGGGAACACAGATCGTCAGCAATTTAAAAATGATAAACAAAATGTCGACGTTGCCTCCCCCTGGAAAAATTTCTGCGGACGCCCATGAATGATCGTGCTTTCTCGCTTTCGTTTTTTCGTTACTTCCGTGCTTTCACTCATTACAAATTACTTGTTTCTTTCCGTTCTCTTAATTTCGGTTGCAAAATAAGTAGAATCAACCCGCTTCTTGTTATTATTTCATCAAAATTACCTGCAATAACAAATGTTATACACAAATTACTATGGGTGTTGCAGACTATTCAAAACGACAATTAAAAACTATAAGGTTCCGCATTTGAAGAGTACTAATCTAAACCGTATCCAAGTGACTACGCTCACTTGCTGCGCTGCAACATACAAATCAAACAGCACTACTACACTATGCTGGTTACTGCTACCGGTAATTGTGATGTAACATACGTAACCTACAGTGAGAATAAGTATTATGTCGTTACGTGAACTGTTTATCTCGAGTCCTCGATGTACCTGCGCCGACGCTAGTGGCTACGTCAGATGTTGGTATCTGCACATTGCTTGTTGGTTCCGTAGCGGTGCAGTGTTGAAGTTTGACCAGTTTTATCAATCAAGCTTCTTCTAAAGCAAGCTTAGACTTGTTTCCTCGTAAATTAGGGTTGCCAGATGCGTATTGTAAAAAGACCGGCCATTTTGTCAACAGTGACTTCTACGAGTAGGTTGCATTCGTATGCGCATATTTAATGGCACCGGATTCTCGAATTAAAAAAAACGCTTTTTTGACAATGCATTTATTTTTCTTGTTATTTTCTTTGCAATTTCATGAAGCTCCCACGATGGTTGGTTTGAAAATGTTTCAAACGGTGTATAAACGTACGCTTTGTGAGCATAGTCTATAGCCCAATGCTAAGCATTAGCAAACTAACCGACTTTGAATAAAAAATGATAACTGCAGTGTTTAACGTGAACGGAGGCGCTTTCTTAAACTCTACAAAAATAATGCACTTTATAAAATTCCAATTTTACATGTTGCATATCAATTCCTGAAGTGAATATCTTTCTGTACAACAATCCAATGGTATTTGCTTTTCTTCGGTAGTATTGCCCGTACGAACACCATAACACAACTAATAATTTCTTGCGTGCTACATTTTCTTCAGTTTGCAACAAACATTTTCTAGCTCACCTGAAGCTCTTCAAAAAATTTCTCACTATACCTTCTGGACCACTACGACTGGCTGAGAGATGACCTCTCGATTGATTAACTGGCCCTTGCTTGAGCCAGTGATAGTCCGCTGACGAAATAATGCGTCTGTTCAATGCAGCTGGCGTGACTGCAAAAGGTTCGCTATCTCTACAATGTCACTGTCGTCCTGTCCATTTCTCTGATTTTCCTGCATTCTGCCTACAATAGCCTACCGTAGTAATTCAGACAACAACCCCACCTACGCCAGTTACACAATTAAATTGCCAAAAAAAATGCTCATACAGATCACGTTCAGGATGACGGAAGATGCTAAGTATGCTACGACTAAACAAAGAAAGGGGGAAAACGTATAGACGATGAGTGTTGTTATGGCACAAGTAACAATTTAACCTTATATGAACGTTGCTGAAGGAATTGTCCTTACAAGATTCACTGCTGGAGTCATTTTAATTTGAGAAGTTCTGTGTTAGTTCTTTTTGCACTTACTGCAAATTATTTGTTTACCGGCTTCAGGCACTGGTTTTCAAAATACCGCGGCTTCTTACCGGCCTCTGCTAAATTAGCCGTAAAATAGCGGCCAGGCCGGTGAAATACCGGCCATCTGGCAACCCTATCGTAAATGTACGTATGGAAAGTTTGATTTACGCAACATGGTCCTGTGAAGCATTGGGTTCATTGCAAATTGATGTCGCACCCCCCCACCAAATT
>Ga0210059_1012974_pt1 | contig 12509 bp, 6 predicted proteins | sample Ectturendosymbi2_FD_188042 | JGI IMG/M metagenome (GOLD analysis project Ga0210059, IMG submission 188042) | Ecteinascidia turbinata endosymbiont from Florida, USA - Sample 2 (SPAdes) (version 2) | ecosystem: Host-associated > Tunicates > Ascidians > Unclassified | place: Key West, Florida...
TGTTCAGCGTCTTTTTGATTCCATGTCCTGTTTAAGTGTGCTTATCTCTTAAAGATATGTCTGCACCGTTTTTGTAGATATATGTAGATCTATATGAAATTTGTAGACTGTTGGTCGTCTCCTGAGCAGTTCGACTTGTGTTTCTTCTGAGCAGTTCGACTGTGTTTCGAGGGGGAGGATGACTCGAAGACCTTGCGGTCATTCTCCTCCCCCTGATATCTGATTTTTTCAGATGTTAAATAAAATTGTCTGTCTGTCTGTCTGTATAGTCATAATGTTCAATCGTTCACAAGTTAATATCGGCAGAGCTTCCACGCCACGATCACTCTTTCATTGCTTGTTCGCGCCATATGTATGGTGTTGTTCTTCACGCACATCCCGTTCGTGGTGAATCACACATTCAACGCAACACCACCGGAGAGGTTGCAACAGATGTAAAAGCTGTTTCTAGTAAGTTCAGGTACCGCCATTGTTGCGTCAGCGTTATAACGCCGCCCGCGGATTACTTCATAAGGCTTCATGTGGCCCACGGATCAATTTGAGTTTGAGCCCCTGGTTTAGACCTTGCAGTAAATGCACAGCAACAAAGGCTGTAATGATCTGTTGCAGGTAGGAAAAATATATTAGACGACAAACGCAACTATTTCGCTGCATTGTTCGAGCAGACACTTGCGTTGAAAATACTTTGCATACTAACCTGACATTGTCTGCAATATTTCTTAATTTATATGCTTTTTCAATTGGGTTGAGTGCTTCAGAAAGCTTCGGGCAATCACAAGCTAATCTCTGTTCAAATGCTTTAGGAAGAAGTTTTTCGAGATTGCTTGCTCGTCTCTGATGGCTTGGATGGGTGGAAATGTACTCAAGGTCGACCATGCTATCACCTTCGTAAGCCACCCATGCTTCCTTCAAACAATAATCGCAGCCGAAGTTTTGGAAATGCGGAAAAAAAATCAGCTCATGAAAGCAAGCATCATACATCAGTGCTCACTGCAGTCAGAAGTTAAAATCTACAAAATAGTTTGAAGTGAATTAATCAGGCAGGGCTTTGGCAATGACACAAATGTAAATCGTTCTTGCAAATCAGATTTAATATGAGTTGTAGATTATAAATACAGAAGCACAAGGAAAGAGGTCAAGCAAACTGGAAAGAAAGTTTCATTTCTCCTTTTGGAGTATCTTGTCACCACTCACCAGTGGTCTACAGGGCCCAATCTTTGATTACTCTGCACCACGGGCACACAGTGAATGCTACGCTGATGGCCACACTGCGCGTGAATCTTTCCCTTGCACCCATCCAGTAACGCCGAGCACGAGGCTGGACTGGCCGCAAGCACTGTTTAAGTCTTCGATGTGACCCGATCGGGAATTGAACCAAATCTACCAGCTTCGCACACTCTCGCCCGCTTTAAGTCACTTAGCTGGTTGAAACCCAATATACTTTGAGTAGTCCATTACAAAAACAGAACCACAAAAACGTGAAGCAAACTAGGTAGTTGTACATCTGGCATGTGTGTGGAAACAACAGTTGTGTTGGACGCAATTGTTTTTTGTTTTCCGTTTCATCCAAAGGACAAAACGTTTGATTATGCACTAAAAAGCGCAGATGTCTCACAACCAACTTGTGCATTGAATAGATACATTTGAATGTTACTGCCAGATTATTTCAGGTACCACAACTACCATGTTATCAACAAAGTCTTAAAAGAACCAACTGGCTTATGAAATTTTGTAGTGACAAACAGAAAATATCATATAGCTTACTTTGAGTGCCATCTTATCCCATAGCAAAACACTCCACCTTGGGTCATAGCATGCTTTCGCTGCAAGCATCAGACCAACTTCATCAGCTTCTGTCTCAAGCTGGCGGCTAAATGGTAAACTAAATCCAACTTCAAAAATGAATGGATATATGAACTGCTGAATGGAATAAGCAAGAAAGGCAGCAAAATCTTCCAACAGAAACCAAATAAATGTCAGGAGTGGAATGACCAGAATTTCTCCAAACACAGCAAAGCTCTCCTGCTCCTGCAAGAAACAAAGGTTCATTCACTTGTCCCGCAATGTTCAGTGAAAGAGAAAAACTAAGCAAATTGGACTACATTTGAGCAGAACAGACAAATAAATGAAAACTAGAGAAACCTTTTCCTGACATCTTTCACGTTGGTGCTATGCAGATAGTGCAGTTTATGACAAATATTACCTAGTTTCATCTGTTATGTTTGGTTCACATGGTGCAATGGTCAGAGATTTGATGCAGATTTTGCTGGACTTTTTACATTTTGTGCTCATGTTATTTTCTTGTCATTTTCATTAAAAATCTGCAAGCATAACTTTCACATCCATAGATTTTTAAGTGTGTTGGGAACACAAACATGTTTTGTGTATCCAGGAGGCACAGCATTTGTACAGTATATATTTGGAACAATGATCCCTATGCAACGCTGGTACATGTATATGCCATTGGCTACCAAGATTTTTTCGAAGTGATCCAAAGTTTAAAAAACAAATTTTGGTAAAATCTTATCACCCCAGCATAGCATAAATAATCTTATGACCCCAGTATAGCACAAAAATCTTATGACCCCAGCATAGAATAAAAAATCTTATGACCCCAGCACAGCATAAAAATCTTATGACCCCAGTATAGCACAAAAATCTTATGACCCCAGCATAGAATAAAAAATCTTATGACCCCAGCATAGCATAAAAATCTAATGACCCCAGTATAGCACAAAAATCTTATGACCCCAGCATAGCACAAAAATCTTATGACCTCAGCATAGAATAAAAAATCTTATGACCCCAGCATAGCATAAAAATCTTATGACCCCAGCATAAAATAAAAATCTTATGACCCCAGCATAGAATAAAAAATCTTTTGATCCCAGCATAGCATAAAAATCTTATGACCCCAACATACAATAAAAATCTTATGACCCCAGCATAGAATAAAAAATCTTATGACCCCAGCATAGCATAAAAATCTTATGACCCCAGCATAGAATAATAATCTTATGACCCCAGCATAGAATAAAAATCTTATGACTCCAGCACAGAATAAAAATCTTATGACCCCAGCATAGCATAAAAATCATATGACCCCAGCATAGAATAAAAAATCTTATGACCCCAGCATAGAATAATAATCTTATGACCCCAGCATAGAATAAAAATCTTATGACTCCAGCACATAATAAAAATCTTATAACCCCAGCATAGCATAAAAATCTTATGACCCCAACATACAATAAAAATCTTATGACCTCAGCATAGAATAAAAAATCTTACGACCCCAGCATAGAACAAAAATCTTATGACCCCAGCATAGAATAAAAATCTTATGACCCCAGCATAGAATAAAAATCTGATGACCCCAGCATAGAATAAAAATCTGATGACCCCAGCATAGCATAAATAATCTTATGGCCCCAGCATAGAATAAAAATGTATGACCCCAGCATAGGATAAAAATCTTATGACCCCAGCGTAAACATCTTATGACCCCAGCATAGAATAAAATAATGAAGGAAACCAACAAAACCTTTTGTGACCATAAAATCAAACTACTGATGCGAAAAGAAAACGATTTCACTCAACATTTATTCATCAGAAACTACAGCATCTCCAAGTCATGCTAGTGAGGAACTCGTGCTTGTGTGGTATCCGTGTGGGACATGAGTTTATTTAACACCTTTGCTGCTGGTTGTGTAGGCCTAAATTACTGCTTTTCAGCGTGTCTTAGCAACAGCATAACTCGCCAGGCGATTGTGCTAGAGATGCGTTTAAACCTTCAAAAGATTTGGCAAGTCTCAGAGTCTACAATGAAAAAAAATTTTTGGTTTTGGATTTCGGATTTTTTGTGGGTGATATCATAAGTGGGGTAGGTTTTAAGCCATTTTGGCTCAGCTTACCTGGCTAGATCAGTGGTTTCCAAACTTTTTCTGATTGCATACCATTTGTGGGTCCCATACTGACACATACTGACACCACGTACCACCTTGTTCCAGGAAAAGTGAATCTAACATTCCATCAAAGATTAGGAAAACTGGAGTTGACAAAAATGCGACATGAAAAAAATGGCTGTGGGAAATTATAATGGCCATTTTTCAAACCAACAAGTACACACAAATTCAGGAATTTATGAAGAGAACCCGATAAGTAAAAGCTATAGCTGTGAATACATCTTTTGTGAAGAAAAACAGAATTTAGGCCTATTCACGTACCACCTTGAAGGCCTCTGTGTACCACTAGTGGTACGCATACCACAGGTTGGGAACCACTGCACCAGATGGAAGTATTTTTGCTCAAGTTTTTATTGGAAACTAGGCTAGAATTCAAGTCTTTTGAGTCTTTGATTGGCTTTCCTTGGCTTTCCAGGGTTCCGGGTTCAAAACTTATGATCTGAAAACAACAAATTAATTAATTAATCCCTCAATTAGATAATTAATTGATTTGTTGCTTCAAGCCATAACTTTTAAACCAGAAATGCTCTTCACAGAAATGGTGAACCTTTGGTGCAAAAATACTTCAACAGGCAAATTACTTTGAAGTGGACATGCCATCAAATATTGTACTGTGGAATACATGGCCCATGCTGTCGCAAATGCAACGATCTGAACAGCGAAGATAAGCGAACATCAGCAGAAAGTTCTTACACAATGCAATTGTGAGCACAAGATTACATCTGTGTGACTGCACAACACAAGAACTGTCCTTCGAGTGCCTTCGATGATCGCCTGGGCATAGTTGTTTAGGTTATTGAAGAGATCGCACATTTCTCAACCGCACGCACTTGGTCTTTGACAAAGCTGCTCCGATGCAAAGGCAGGAAGCAACACGACCTGACACTAACAAAGATTGCATCTGCATTGGTAAGTTTCCCTGCTACAGTCATTGCACCATGGAATAACTACATGGTGATGCACAGAACAACACTTCAACTGTTTCCTGTTTAAATGTGGCTAATTGTAATCTCACCTTTGAGTGATTCCTTGCTCAGATGAGGGTTGAAGATGCTAAACCAAAATCAGCTTTGACAGTATTGAAAAATGTCTTGACAAAAATCTAGTTTGCATTTTGCTGAATTATAATGTTTTATCAAAAATTTTACATGAGGTAGTATAGTATCACATTATTCTTTCTTCACTGTCTGCAATTTGTTTCTTATGAATGGTTATTGCACATTTTTGATTTGACAATTTAGGCAGTTCTACTGCATCACGTTATTCAAATGAAATCCCAAAAACAACTTGTTGGAACTGAAGGAATGCTCTGAAAATTGAAGTGGTGCATTCTGTTATGTCTATGGTCGCTGTGGCAATGCTGTCATCAGGAGTGATTGATAAAAAGCTTTGTGGAAGTGATGAAATAAAGATGACTTCAAATTCCTAAAGAAAATATTTTCACAAACAGCTGGTGCCAAAATATTCAAAGACATTTATTGGTGCACTAACTAATTATGCTTGTCAAAGCCAGGTCTTTAAAGAGTTGCCTACAGGCCAAGAAACAACAAGGCTTGCTGTTGGAAAGGTTGATGCAAGTTCCATCAAGCTAACCCCAGAGCTGCAAACTACACTGATTTGATTGATAACATGCTTCCAGCTTACAAAAACTCAAATGTGACATGTTTTCATTTGCATTATAATTTCTATCTTGCTGATCTTGGTGGATTTTTTATTTTTTTATTTCATTTGTTTTTAATTGCCGATAACTGATGCCAATACTGATATTTTAGCATTACTCCAGCAGTGTCTGTTTTGTCTCATGAGGCAAAATAAACACTCCTAGAGCTAGTTTGCTTTCAGCCAAACATGATTGGTTGAACTGGTCACATGACAAGTTTGGGACGCATGACTTGTCCAGTTGATTGTGATGTCTGTAACATGTATTATTTTTGGTAACACATCCCAAATAAATATTTTGTAACACTGCTTTAGAAGTATCATAGTGACTACCACACATAATGCTACATTACAATGCGTATTAACACTTTGAGAGCCGGCATATGATATATTCGTACTTTGAAATCGGTCTAAAAGCAGCAGTTGTCTGTTGCCTTACCAATGCCCTACCTCCTCCGCCGATTGCACTAGACAGCTGATCACAGGCTCAAACTGATAGGCCAGTCTTCTAGTCTGCACTCAAAAAAATTTCTTTGGTTGGAGGTGGCGGATTTTTTGTGAGTGACGTCATAAGTGAAGGAGTTTTTGGGCCATTTTGGCTCATGTTGCCTGGCCTAGGGCCAACCGCTAGGCCAAAGTATTTCGCTAAAGTTTTCATTGGAAACTAGGCTCGAGTCCAAGTCTTTTGAGCCTTTGATCAATTTTCTAGCATTACTGGTTCAAAAGTTATGATCTAAAATAAACAAATTTCTAACTAGCTAATTATTTATCTAACTAGCTAATTAGTAAAATATTTTTACTAGTTTAGATCATAACTTTTGAACCTGAAACCCCAGCAGGTCATCCAAAGTATCACAAGACTCGGGTTGTAGCCTAGTTTCCAGTAAAAACTTCAACAAAATACTACCACCTAACAGTTGGCGCCCAGGGCCAGGCAAAGTGGGCCAAGGTGGCTAAAAAGTCCACCACTTATGACGTCACTCACAAAAAACCTGCACTCCCCAAGCAAAAAATTTTTTTTTGAGTGCAAACTACAAGACTTGCCGAGTCTTTTGAGTTTTTGACCAGGTCTGTAGCGCTTACCGGAGAAATTCCCGTGCAAAGCCACGTGCGATCCAGCTGTTTTTTCGCGAACCACTTGAATTAACCTGGGTGCGAAAGTGTTAAACCAACTCACAACATGTTTTCATGCACAGTTACAAGATGTTTCATCCTTCGTGACTACTGCAGTCAACAGTGTAACTCTAAATCAAGTGTGCAAGCGAATCCACAAACAGGCAAACATGTGTTGCATATAAGTACACCCTTGTGTAGGCCTATGTGCCTACGCTCAGACGCACATCTCACAAGTAGGTAAACAACAATGCACGATGAATTATTAACAAAAACCATCACTTCACTGCGATGAAGAATCGTACAACATCGATTCTACACAAATCTGGGTCAGGCACATTTATGACGGCCGCTGAAGGCCTTGTCTCGTTAGGTGGCCTGCTAACGCCAAGTGAAACAGTCGACCACCACAGCACATAGTCTACTTTCTTCGCAGGCAGTAATCCGTTTGCCATTCAAAAACCTGCTAGCGAATGTTACGTCATAGAGCAGTTCATCAGGACAATTGTGCAGGGGTCTGATTACCTTGGTCTATTGTGCAATACAAACTACTTGATGTAGTCAGAGGGTTGCACGCTGCTAACAGAGAATTTCCAGAACAGGACTGAGAGTTTGCATTAATCAGTGGCAACTTGGGTTTCTGAACATTTCATGCAGAACAATAACATAGCGCCAGGTAGCAGGTTTTATCAGCAATTTTTTCCAATATAATACATCGGCAACATCGTCATGCCAATGCTCTAATCAATACCATCAGGAAGTACAATCACCTGTTCACCAGGTTCATAAGCATTGTTAGAGGTCACTCATCAAGATCATTCCATCGGGATCACTCTATTATTGCTTGTTCGTGCCACATGGGGATCACTCTATTATTTGCTTGTTCGTTATTCATTGTGTACATCCCGTTCATGGTGAATCACACATTCAACACAACGCCAACCATGAGCAGGGTTGGCAGATAATAATTTCAAAAAAACACTAAACAATGCTAAAAAGAAGCCAAACCAATTGTTTAAAAGGTAGTGACCATATGTCTGCCAGTGGGCCTTCACGTTTAAAAAATAATTTGCCCGTCACCCATCATATGACACCATTTGAACCTCTTCAAATCACATCGTCTTTTGTGAGATATAATGCTGAGTTCATCACATTACTGGTACGGTAAACCTAGTTGAGGAGATGTGTCTATGCCTGCTGTGCACAAGGTTAAGGAATACCCTTTTTTTTTCAAAAAAACAACCCACCTGGGTTTTGTTGTTTTTTTTCAAACCCAGTTTTTTTTGTTTTTTTGAAAAGAAACAAGATTTTGTTCTTTTTTTGAGGAAAACGGAAAAATTCCATTCTGAATTGTTTTTATTTCATCATGCAATATCACTATTTTTAGAATTACACAATAATAACTTGTTATACCTATTATGGCATTCAAAACTGAGGGTAAAGAAATGAATCCCATCTTTATTTTCACAGTGTTGTTGGTCAGTTCACTTATAAAGTGGAATAAAGGCTTGGCAAGCATGTGCACAGCAAACAGAGGAAAACCACTCCCCCACAAACTCCGCTGTTTCACGTCAAGTTTATGTACATGCCCTGCTGGTTCTGCATCTATAGAGTGTATTTTTTCAATTCATGATTTGGTATGGTCCAAAATCAGAAAAAGTTTAGATGCAGAGAAGGTAGAAAAATTGGTTAAAATATACCGAGTGTGCAAAGCTGAAAAAAATAACCATTAGAATTTACTCAAACTGTTCGATTCATTTTTCTCTTTTTTTCAAGTCCTTAAAATTTCATTGCTGTTCATCATGTTTGATTTAAAAAAATTAGTTAACTGTTCAAGCACGGCTACAAAAAGTGTGAAAATCGGGAAGGAGCTTCCTGGGAAATCACAAATGCTCGCGGGAAATTAATCAGCTGCAAGCAGGGATGTGGAAGCGGAAGCTGGAAGCGGTGGAAGCGGTCCTTTTCCTGATGAAGCGGAAGCGCGAAAATTCTACCGCTTCCACATAGGTTATTTGACTGGAAGAGTAATTTGGCGAAACATTTTTGTCCATCTTCCGATGTGGATTAAACGGTGAAGTTGCACTATAAGTCTGAATGTACGTGCCATATCAGTAGCACAAGAGAACGAGAAAGAGCATAGGCGAAAGTCGGCACATACGAGCCACTTTTTATGATATCGAGCGTAGCTACAACACGGTGCAATATTTTTTGCTCAAATTTTTCCAGTAAGTGTCTTAGGGTTGTGGCATGCTTTGTGGGATTTTATGGAGCAAAATACCTGCAACCTTAAAAGTTATATGGATTATTTCATTCGTCATACAAGTAGATCAAGGATCCCCATGCGTCGGGACCTAAGAACCGGCTTGATGGACCAATGAACCATGCTTCAAACTGTACGAAACTGTTGGTCCACTGCTGCACGGTTTACGTGCACCATTCCTTAAATTGAAAATCGAACTAACGAAACTTCAAGCAGCTAACTGAAACACATTAATTGGTTTATTATCACTGGCTATTACCAATTTATGGAAAGTAGATCTTGGGTTTAAATATTTGAGGGTGAATCAAAACGAAATGTTATTTCAAAGATAAATCCGGAAAATTGAACAATACTATAACAAGGTATGTTTTCATACATCTGAAGAAAATAAATAATCAATGTATATATCCAGTGAATGTTAACAGCAAATTTTTTAATGCCAAACCTCTTTTGATTGAACTTGATGTGAGAAAAGGGAGATACGCGTCTGCATGAATATCTTTTATGTTCGGCTCAATAAAACTACATTCAACACTGCTGAGATGTTTTTTAAGAAACCTTTCCTCTAGATAGCTATATTCATACTTATTTTCAGCACCTGACCAATATATAAAAAACTTTTATTTTTGCAACTGATTGCAAAAGCACACAGCTCTTTTTTGGTTCTACTGAACAGGACCTAACTATTGGGGGCACAAGTCCCCTTGAAAAATTTTTGGCCGTCCGTGGAAAAAAGTGTTGAATATAGTGTGAAACAATTGTACATCTAATTGGTCCCCCTCAGAAAAATCTTCACCTCATCATGGTGTCCCAAGCTTTTTACAGGCCTGCTACTATAGCATCGCTGTCTTCATGAGATGATTTACGGACATCTGTGCTGTTACTATTACAAGGGCCCTAGGTCTGGTTCTGACAAGGCTTCAAAACAGTATCACAGTCAGAATGAGGTCGAAAAAGCCATGGGCCGGTGAAACAAACTTGCTAAGATTACTGGCAGTTTTATATCAATTTTCAACTGTTGCAAACTAAAGGATAGAACAGTTGGACCCAAGATGCCGTCAGTGACTAACGATGTCATTGACTGTCCAAACAAAATTGGTTGTGCTACTGCTTCAGAATGTTGTTATCGGGAATATTTTCGTTTGTGTGTTAACACTTGAGAGCCGGTGTACGATATATTCGTACTTTGATTTCGGCCTAAAAACAGCAGTTTTCGGTTGCCTTACCAATGCCCTAGCTCCTCCACCGATTGCAATAGAGAGCTGTTTAAGGGCTAAAACGGATCAGCCAGTCTAGTAGATTGCACACACAAAAAATTTTGTGGTTGGGTGGTGCGGATTTTTTTTCAGGCTAGAAGACTTTCCACGTTTTTTGACGCTTCGACCAGGTCCGTAACCCGTACAGGAGCGGAGATCTTCCCGCACAAAGCCACGTGCGTTTAGGCGTTTTTTTTCCAAAAATACCCGAATCCACCCGGGTGCCAAAGTGTTAATCAAACAGGAATATTTTCATTTTTTCAAAACTAGCCAAAATGTTGGATGGAATAGGCTCAACCTATGGAAAGAGTTGAAGCAGGCAAGTCGCATATTGGATCTGGGGTTGGAAACCACCCTCTTGGAATTTACGCAGCTTTATCCGCGGTGTGTATGCCAATAGCTTAAGCCCTTTCACAAACAATACTACGAAATAAATAGTAGAATTACAAAGCATAGCAATCATGCTTTTTCTCAAGCGTCTGTATATCTAATAAGTTAGGCGGGACCATTGAGCCACTGTTGATTGAACCCTACACATTGCGGCTCATGGGTCACTTCTACGCCATTTCGAATCAAAATCACATCCTTAAACCCGGCGAGTTGATTCTTTTTTTCTCTTGCTAAAATGCATATTACGTTGTACTAAGTAAACCACATGAAAGATGCCAGAAACAACAGCGTCAAAACGAAAAGTTCAAGACCCAATAATTTTACTTCAACCACCAGAAAAGTAATAACCAGTGACAAAAATCTAAATGCTGTACTTGCTTGCATCCTGTTAACATGAGAAAAATAAGTAAGCATGAGGAATATCTAGTATTGATAAGTGGCACTAAGCCTGTGTAGTTTCAAAAAATCTAGGTGATTCAAAGGTCTGGTTATGATCACAGGAGCTGACCTTCCTTTAACTAGCATCCATGGCGTTCTTCATAGAAGGCCTAGTCTGCTAAGGTCAACGGTCGTTTTCTCGTTTTTTGTTGGTGGAAGCGGAAGCAATAGGTGTGGAAGCAGAAGCGGTTGACAAAATAACCGCTTCCACATCCCTGGCTGCAAGTCATGTAAAATCAAATAATATGCCAAGAATTGCAAGAAAACCACAAATTGGACTGTACTAATTTCCTCGCTCAGTCACGGTGGTCCAACATCTGGCCTTGTGACGAAACAGTTACCCCTACCTAACAATGGTGGTCTCATATAGTCGGTGGTCGTGTGCAAGGTTGCGAATTTGGCATTTTTGAAATCAAATTTTGAAATTCAGGCTTTTTTGACGCACTTGGCTTTTTTCGAAAATCAAAAATATCAGTCAAAATCTGGCTTTTTCTTTTTTATTTTTTTCAGTCTGAAAGGCTTTGCTAAACAATGTATGAGCTACACATTCAATACAAATCTCTTCTGACGAGAGTCTATGACCATTGCAGGGTGCAAAGACTGTTGCAAAGATTTTACTCTTGCCCTAAAAATTTTCAATGTATTTAATAAGAAACAAATGTAAGACAGTGTAGTAAGAGGGAAATCAATTGCTTCTAAAAATTGGAATTACATTTTATCGATGTTTCTGATGACTTTTAATATCTTTTGTTTTTTGGGTTATGCATGTTTTACTGTATGTGCAGCTTATGTCTTAGGACTGCTATCTGGTTTATTTTGCCTTTTTTTAAACAAGGTCTGCCTTTTTTGGTGAACCTGGTCGCGTGTCGTAAACTCGTAATGGCGGCGGAAAGCTGTTAGTTTTAACACTTTGAGAGCCAGTCTATGATATATTCGCACTTTGATTTCGGCCTACAAAACAGTTTTCGGTTGCCTTACCAACGCCCTAGCTCCTCCGCCGATTGCGCTAGAGAGCTGTTAAAGGGCTCAAACAGATCGGCCACTCTAGTAGATAGCACTCGAAAAAAATTTTTTTGGTTGGGGGATGCAGATTTTTAGTGACTGACGTCATAAGTGAAGGAGTTTTAGGGTCATTTTGGGTCATGTTGCCCCTGGCCTAGGGCCCAACCGCTAGGCCAAAGTGTTTCGCTAAAGCTTTCATTGGAAACTAGGCTCGAGTCTGAGTCTTTTGAGCCTTTGATCGACTTTCTGGCGTTTCTGGTTCAAAGTTATAATCTAAAATAAACAAATAAATTAATTATCTAATTAGCCAAATATTTTTACTAACTTACATCACAACTTTTGAACCCGAAACCCCAGCAGGTCATCCAAAGTATCAAAAGACTCGGATTGTAGCCTAGTTTCCAGTAAAAACTTCAGCGAAATACT
>Ga0210059_1012977_pt1 | contig 12508 bp, 5 predicted proteins | sample Ectturendosymbi2_FD_188042 | JGI IMG/M metagenome (GOLD analysis project Ga0210059, IMG submission 188042) | Ecteinascidia turbinata endosymbiont from Florida, USA - Sample 2 (SPAdes) (version 2) | ecosystem: Host-associated > Tunicates > Ascidians > Unclassified | place: Key West, Florida...
CGTACACACGGTCTGTTTTGTCTAACTTCAAAAAATTCGCAGCTCGTCCAGGTCAGTTTGACAAACAGTGAAGTGCTGCACAAATACACTTCTCGCGCGCACGTCCCAAAGGAACTGATGCCTGATCCTCGTGCGCCGTGAACCCATCGTAACTGCGACAACATTAAAAACATCGCAAAAGTGGACCTTGTTCAACTAAAAAAGTGATTGCTTCCACGCTTCCACCGCCAGAAGCTTCCGACAACGGCGTATTCCCGTTCGCGTCTTCACACTCGACCACTGACATCAAATGTTGCTGACGGACAATGTAACCGATGTCATCGGACGGAACGCCGTCGAGATTATCGCGGTCGGCAACCTGCAAACGACGTATATGCAAACGACGTATAAGCAAACGACGTACTATATGCAAACGACTTATAAAGGCATGCATGAACGCGTGTAAATGTAGATTTTATTTTTCGCAATACAATAAACGATCAGCTGTTCTCTAGTTGGGAAAACGTTTTGATGCCATTGTAGTTTTACACACAAATCCCAACGAAGCTGACGTTTTTCCAGCGCCACTGCCACGCGAACCACTGGTTTGATCGACATAATTTTTCATGATTCAACTCATGTTTCTTTCAACACTGACGTATTTTGATTAATTATATACGTTTCGATAAATAACCACCGAAGCATTTGCACTACCGCTGTGGGAACAAAAAAAATATTACAGCAAATAAAAACTTCCTTAGAAATAAGGGTACCTCCTTTAAAACAACTTTCATTTCATCCACATCACCATCAAAAGCAGCTTCAAGCATTCTTTTCCGACGTTTCGCTTCCTCTCTTTTGCGTTTTCTTTCTTCTTCTTCTTTTTCTAATTGTCTTTCAGCAGCTTCCTGTTCCGCTTTCACCATCGCTACAAAAGCCTATCAAACACAATTTCAAAGCGGAGGATTCGTATTGATCAGTACCACGACGTTTTACTAAGCAGAGTTCTTAGTTGTTTTGCTTTTTCTTCATATGATTAAGAATGCACATCAGCGCCAGGTTGTTTCAAGATCAAGACATAACAGCCACATTTGTTATCTTAGATCTTGCTTGTGTTTCTCAAAATGTGTGAATTCTCACCTTGCATTGCCTCAACCTGCAGTGCCAGCAGGGCTACTAAACCAGTTTTCTCACCGCCTGTTACAATGTTATCTATCTTACCTCCCTTTGCAGTTGCTCAATAGTTTCTTCATATTTCTGTTTTTCAGCTCGCAGTTTCAGGAGCTTGCATTTAGCCAAAAACCTAAACAGTGCAAAATTTGTGTTAAATGGTTGTAAAATCAGCGTTAGGATGTAACGTACATATTTTAATTTTACTTCTGTGCAAAACCTCCTACGAAATTAACAAGAGCAGCCAAGATGCAGTACTGGTAGAAAATTATATACTGCTGTATTTGTCCGTATATATATCGTACTTTCAGGGAGAAAATACAAAAATCAAAAACCTTTTTGGGAACCAAAATCACCGCGGCAAACAAGACCAACCAACGTAAAGGTTTTTCCTGAAGCAGTTTTCCTTAGTTTTTCACCATTTGTGTCACATATTTTCACAACACCGCACACCACGCCACTTTTTGTAGCCTATATGAATTCAAAGTTCACATAGAATCCACATAATTTTTCAAACCTATTCAGAATTCAAAACAAAGTTAGGCGCATGCATTTTAAAGCTTTAACAGCATGATAATACGCAACCATTTTCATTCTGAAGCGATAAAATGCATCATCGCTTCTTACAAAAACATGGGCTGCAAAATACCCCTACAACACTGGGTTTTTGCACGCCGGCATCGATACACAATTCTATTTATAAAATATGCAGTAATGAAATATTTCATTTGCCAAATCATACTTCAGTTCAAGTAATTACAAGAAGGTTTGCGACATAAATAACTAGGTGTGCGTGTGGTTCCTTCACGGTTAGTTAAAAGTTTTATTATTCTAGCAAAGTAGCTCAAACACCAGGTAGAAAATGTCTGTCAACATCACCAGCCACGAGCGCTAGAATCAACACCATATCAAAATACTGTACTTCATGGAGGATTTAGCCAATATTTGTCGATGGGTGCAAAGTAACAATCGCGGTTTTCATCCCAGCATCGAAGTGCATCTGCGCGTATCACGCGCTGCTGTCCGAACGCAACAGATCGGGCAATGGAAGGAAAACAGAGTCGAAGCTAACGACGCTTTGCTTCTTGAATATTTTTGCAAGATATGGGTATAGCTTAGGTGTGCGCTGCATGCTACCACAAATCGTATTCACATTAGAGTAAAATGATGGCTGAACTGTAGCCGGCGAAGCTAAAAGCGATGGCCCTCGTACGGTGAAAAAAGCTCCTGTGCTGAAAGACCATATCAATGATGACCACTGCGCAAACACTGGCCGAAAAGTACGGGTGAACTCGCTAAAAAGATTGGGCAGAGACTTTTTTAGTTGTTCATTTCCAAACATGAGAAAAGGTGGAGAAATGTGGGCTACATTTCTGGTGCAGATTACCCAGTTAAAAAAATCAGTAACAAGATGACGCCTCTATCACTATATTGATTGGACAAGACAAAAATATGTCACTTTTCCAATATAAAAACTTATGGAATCTTATTTCTTATTTTTTCTTATTAAAATATATAGCTTTTAAAATTAGTTTTAATTTAATTTTTTCAATAATTCTTAAGCACTTTTAATTATTAAAATAAGAGTAGCATTTAATGACGAAAGTAGGTTTCCACACATTAATAGAAATTTATTTTATATTTAATTCCATTTTCATTTTCAATTCTATTATTTTATCAGTTTCAAAGGTTTCTAAATCTTGTATCACTTTTCATTTTTATCTAGGTTGTCTTGCTTTTATACATGCCTATCCAAATGGTGTGTTTCAGTTCATTTTGTTTTAATAAAACAATAACTTGAGAAAGAAATGCTGCAGTTACATTTCGAAACATTGATGATTATTGATTATTGTTTAAATATTTAACCAGAAGAGTTGTGTCATTCCTTTGTAACTGTGTTTTCAGTATCAGTAAAAAACAATTTTTTTCACTACAAATACGTATTAAATACTATTATTGAATAGTGTCAGGTAGTGATTGATTCATGCAGTGTGAATGTAGTGGGAGGTAAAACTTGTGTACAGTCCATTTCCTGTGTTTGAATTCATAGTATTTGCTGTTTTTCACATTTTTAGGAACACCTGTTTTTAATTTTTCGCACTTCTGAGATATAACTGTATACTAGTAAACTGAGTTAAGAAATCCTGATGTTGGAATGAACAAGCTTTACTGACAATGGCTTGCAAAAATCATGCTGTGGCCAGATTAGCAAAATACTTTGTCAGTGTTTTTTTGCATCAACTGCTGGCTGATGTTATCTTACATAACTAGTAATTGCATCAGTCATCAGGAAAACTTCCTCTAGCACAAAGGTATACCATGATACTTGATCCACCAAGATAATGTATTTTTGCTGCAGAAGTTTATCATTATGCAAAAAAGCATTATATCTGACTTCCTGGCTGGATAATGCATAGAATGCTTGTTTATACAGTTGTTCATAAGGTATTCTAACACTAACCACTAGATAGCTTAAGAAGATTATCTCCAGACATGAACCACTGACAACAAGAAAAAGTGGTTTGCCTCACTAGTGGCAACAAAAAACAGTTTTAATCACAATTTCAGTTGGCAATGAAAATAGGTTTCATGATCCAAATATTTTGCAATGCAGAGAAACATTTTATTTACACTCACTCACAGTTCATGAATTGCTGTGACAAGAACTGCAATGTTAAACTGGATCCTTTTGACAAAAAATAAAAAATATTAGCATTGTGACAAATTTTAAAAAGCAGCAACTTGTTACAATGCAGCTTAGAGTCACTAATCAAAAGAAACACTTTTAAATGAAAGAAAACTTAGATGATGAATGCTAAAAACTACCACTCAATTTTTGTCTTACTACTTTTCATATACTGGTAATTATAATACTATACTGCTTATGATTTTATAGATCTCATCTCTAAACACTGAAACTTTTGCTGTATTGTCATGAGTAATCTTCACTGATGGAAAGGTTAATGTAAAAAAACATCTGTGGTATGGCAGACACAATGTATTTGCAAAATTTAAAAATTGCATTTTATTGATGAAAACACACAGAAAAATTTTGCCAGCAACTTTATACTCACTTGCAACCAAACACACCTTCGAACATATTTTTGAATACATGTTGCTGCCAAGTCCTCAGCTGTGGGTCCTTTCTTTACTTGCTTGCTCTGTTCGTGAGAAGACTTTGGGGCAGCTTTTTTTTGTACTGAGGTATTAGAGGGCACTTTCTTAGATGGACCTGAGAAGCAAGCACAAAGTTTTATTGAGAATATTGCTAAGCGAAGTTGCTCAACACTCATGTTAGTGTTATAAAGTGTTTATTCTCACATAGGGATGACTCCTCAGTTTAGAAAAGCACATTGGTTCATTCCTTTCACAAAATAATGTAAAATGGCAAACCTTTACATCAAAATCTGCATTAGGTCTGTGTTGTCACATGCAGCCTCATGTTTTTGAAACAACAAATTACAATCTACATAAAAAGCAGCAACATGTGCATAATGTTATTGACAAATAAAACTTTTTCAAAACCATCTTATGCAGGTTTTTTTTTAAGGAAAATGTTAGGTACCCGATATGGATATGTAGTTGCCCAATTTCTCTGATTCTAGGGACCCAATTTTCTCTGATTATAGGGACCCAATGACAATTTTCTGTGATTCTAGGGACCCGATTTGAAATTCTAGGGACCTGATTCAAGTCCCTAAAACGCCTTAAAAAAAACTGATCTTATGTTGAGTTGAGAACATAGTCATGAATAGCTGCTACCACACAATGTTTTTCATCTAAGAAATATTGTATGGTGATGTGACAAAGTACAAGTACAAAAAATATTTGTACAATGGTGTATTGGTGTATGTGCAACCAGATGTTAAAAGCAGAGGACCGTTTGGTATCTGCCTGTCTTTCTCTGTATACAAAGTTTATCAATGAGAAAAGCTAAAATGATTTTACAACAGAAATGCTTTACCCACTCAGATTTTTAAACCCTGGTGATAACATAACACAACATATAGACTATTCATCAAAAAATGTTAAAATATTTGGCTTTGCTACATGTGCTGCAGGTATGCTTCTGAAATGTGGCCAGCAGTTAAATATTTGAGGTCATTTTTAGGTTAACACAATAAGTAATGTAAGAGAAACTAATGCATTCTGCAGTTTCATAAATAAATACTATACATAATTCATACTGGAATGAGAAGCTAAAAATATACCAAACACACAATCTATTATGTGAATTCAATATCACTACCACAAAAGAATGCTGTACTAAATGTAAATGCAGAATGCAAAACAATGGTTACTGTTTTAAAACCCAACAGATGTGGCATTTTTATTTTTGTGCTGAGAGGTCGGCATTGCATTAAATATATGATAAAAAAGTTGGTAAGCCAAAAATGTTATGAATTACTGGTATTTTTACAGCCATTGGCCCAACTATATGGAAAAGTATATACAGGAATCAATGCACATTGGATAGACTGTTCATTGAGCCCAACAATAGATATCACATGACGTGCTCACTCTGTTACTGTTTGCTCACACCATATATATACATATAAAGTAGGTGCTATCAACAGTGCACATCCTCGTTCATGGTGCATTGCGCATGAGATGCTGTGCCAAGTAATCAGAATCAGCAGTATACAGTACACTACATTACAATGCAACTATTATGCACCATGCAATGCAACACAAAGTGATGTGCTCTATATAGATAGCATCTATATGAGCTCTAGATGTTATCTATGTGCTGCATAACACTTCTGTAAAACATAAAAAAGCACAATACTTTGAATACATGGATAATAGCCTATATTATATATTAAAACCTATCATTCAACAAAATCTACCCAAAGCCTCATAATCAAGTGAAAGCTAAAGTTAAGGCCATTAGAGTGATTTTTGCAATGTACAGCTTGATGGTAAATACATTTAAAAAAATATATGAAAAACATGAATATATCTAAATATATATTATACTCTGTGTCTCAAACAAGCTTGCACAGTTGTCTTAAATTTGGCTCTGCAGCTGCAGATGCACTTAGTAATTGAGTCTCCAACCCATTCTGTAACTTAGGATTACTGTTATAATGAAATCACAATGCTGTTATAATGAAATCACAATGCTTTAAAAGTAAAAACTGCAGCATAAGTATCACTATAAGCAGAAACCTGCTGTTCTTCGAGAATTAGTAGAAACTGCTCCTTTCTGTTGAGGCTTTCCTGGTGCTTTCTTGATAGGCATTGTACAAAGAGAAATCAAAAACCAATGTTAGCATGCACTTTGACATCAAATTGAAGAAGTGTTCTAAATCCTCATCCAACTAAGAAAAAATGTTTTATAACTGATGGCTTAAAAATGTTTTTTCCCTAAACCTGGTGGAATATAATGGTTAAACTGTATCTACCAATATTGAACTCCTAATGTAATCTACCAACATGGCAAACTTGAGCATTATTTAGCCTATGAAATTAATTCACAAAGAACACATTTTGCAAAACAACGTTTCAATTGGTATTCTTCATAATCACAAAGGATTTGACAGCATTGGGTTTACTTACAGTTCATGTGTATTGTGTACCTTTAGAGGATCCATGAAATGATTTACATTCACATGTTCAGTTTAGTTTCATTTATATTCGGTTTCTGTGCTCTTTTTGGATTGTCACTTAAGTGGTCTGTTGTGCCCATTTCCATTTTGCATCAAGGGCCATGCGGCTGCTTTCGTAGTGGATGATGCACTGACAGCGAGTCACGGGCAGCACTGCATGTGAACTGTTCCCTTGCACCCATCCATCAATGCCGAGCACAAAGCTAGACAGGCCGCAAGTACCTTTTCCAAGTTTTCAGTATGACCTGACCAGGATTTGAACCTAGTCTACTAGCTTAGGTGGCTACTGCTCAACAAACAAGGCAATTTAGCCAGTTACGTTTACATGTGAAATATTTAAATCTGAACATTACCTTTAAGTGATGAATCAACTTTTCCAAACACAAATTAAATTAATAAAATTTTTGACTTGCTTTTTTATTTAGATTCTATTTGAATAAGAGCTGATGATGCCTACGTAGCAGGCAAAATATATACTCTGTAAGATCTTAATGTCTGATTCTTAGCTGGGAAATGATCCCATTCTATAGACACTTTTGATTTGCCCTATAGATGACTAGTGATGCGTGTATCACAAGTGCTTTACAGTGGTTACAGACATGACAAGAACACCATGCAAAAAGTTACAATCTTAAAGATTTGATAGCACTCACACTGGCAGGCAAAATCCTAATTTGTTTTCAGTAGGATTGCATATTGCTACTCAACCACTTTGTAAAATTATGGAATGTGAAATCATAGCATGATCTTAAGTAACCATGAAGTTTACCTTCGGTTTTATGACAAGTTATTTACGGGATTTATCAGATTTTTGAAAAGGTCCACCATCAAAAGAATTTATCATCAAAGGTTTAAAAAAGAAGTACACAAATTTTCAGGTTACCAAGCTTTCTTAAGTTTTTTATAAGAATAAGCTTTGACTTTCAACATCAAAGCAAAAAGCCACAAAAAAATACAGACCTCAGCTCTTTTCATTTAAATAATCATCCTTTGCATGTATTGAAAATATAAAAAAAATAAAAAATATTTATTCGCATGACTGGAATAGGGAAAAAAGCTTTAAAATCTCCATTGTCATCTTTCTGTTAAAAATTCCTTTCAGTACTAGTAATATTGAAACCAATGAAACTGATTTATCTAAACTGATCAACTGTGGGGAATAGAGTCTATGGTTGTATCCAACTACCAAACTCAAGAAATGATCTTCACAATAGAACACTACACTGATAATTGGAAATACAGTTATGGCTTACTACATAGCTTAATACAAATAAACTATATTTTTTAAAACTTAAAACAAATCAAAGAATGGTTCGTCGCCATGCTATTGTTGCTTTCAATCAATATAACAACAATAACATTTATTATGAGTCAGAATCATGGTCCATATCACAAGGGTAATTGAATAACATAAGAACACAAAAATGTTTAGTCAGAGCTCACTACAGATTAGGTGTTAGTTGATAAAGACAGTCAACAAAGAGAGGGGCAAAACATGTGGTCATAGCCACACAACCGATGGATAAGAGGAGTTTAAAATGGCCAAGGGATTACTCAAGCCTCAACTATATAGACAATGTTCTTCATGAATACATTTGACTAGCAAAGCAAGTTAGATGACTATGCTTTATAAAAAAAACAGTCTTATTGTACAAACATTATGAAAAATTATATTATTTGTGTAACAAGTTATATGCAGACAAAAATATGCAGATTGCAGATCAATGCCCCAGCCCTGCTAACAAATTTTTGCATATAGATAGTTTGCTTATGAAGGCTTAATTTTGAAGTGCAATTAATAATAGGCCATGCCCTTTAAGTAGCGACTAACATAGGTTTATTTGTTTTATGTTTTTATTTTGATGTCATTTATCATTGTTGTACATTTAATTATGAGAACTTTCAGTTTAATTTTGTAAAAATACAAAGAAAGATCCATGGTTGTTAAATTTCTCATACTAATCAGATCCACTCCTGAAGTTTCTTACTGTAGTAAGAACATCATGGTATAAACTTTTCTTTTTGTTTCATGTGCTTTATAACAGAGCATTGTTACAATAACCCACTGTTAATTGAATGAAAAGGTCCACTTAACCCAGACATTATAAGCTTTTTTGAATATCTTTGATTTATGCGCTTGAATCATTAAAACCAATCGGTATTCAAGTTAAAAGGATTTTTGCCAAAAAACATTAAGTTAAAATCATAATGATGGTGCCCTTGTATATGATGGATATCCATCAATAACAGAACTTGTTGGTAGATATATAATGACAAAACATGAGTCATAAAAACAAATATTTTATGAGGAGCTGTGGTGACAACAATAGTAAAAATAATATCGTAGAAAAGGTCATAACAATATCACAAAAAACGTTATATTTTTAACCTTGGGAATTTTTGACAAGGTGAGTTTCATAAAGAATTTAGAAATGTTATAAAACTAAGAAATTCAAAACATGAACTGTTAAGTATTTGGAATCCTGAAGACAATAATATGAAATTCCAAAGAGGAATTATTTTTATTATTGAATTTTAAAATTCACTTATGGTAAAAAGATAATATTTTCAAGAAATAGGCAATGTAATCTAAATCCACCCTGAAAAATATCCATGTTTTATATTGCACCTACAATCATTGTGCTATCCAATTACAGCCCATGTTGAACACCGAAGGTAAGGAACTTGGATATGATATGTTTGTCATGAGCAATAATGTTTCCACAAAGTAGCAATTTATTTTTAACCAGCTATATAACAGTCATAGTAGATCTAATTCCATTTATTTAGCATTTCACAGAAGTGGTGAAAGAACCAGTTTAAAAGCCAACCAATTAATTAATTAGATATTTATGGAAAACACATTAAGAACAGAAGTGGCTACAGAACCATCACAGACCTTCTTATTTCAAAACTTATTCTACCGTGCTGCCTTGCATGACACGGTTCGAACAAAGTGGTCAGTTTGTCACTCAAACGGCATTGTCCCGGTAGCATAGCATATGTGCTTCAAGTCTGCTGTACAAATGGTTTTCGGTTTGCCTCTCACCTTGGTACCTTACGTTTTCGTAATAGTGACTGGTTGCACGTTTCAATTCATGGGGGTAGTTTTTCTTTACCTCTTTCAATACTTTACAAACTTTTGGTTAACGGGTTAGGTTTAGGGGTTAGTGTTAAGTTAGCATTAGATTAGCGTTAGTTTATCATTGGTTAGGTTAGTGTTAGGTTAACATTAGGTTAGGGCTACAGTCGTGAGTTAGGGTTAAGGTATGGTTTCATGTTTACCTTTTACAATTACTAAGTTGCTACCAACCCTACTGCATTCTCCTCGTGTGTTACTGTCACATTACAGGAGGTGGTTGAATAAGGTTTCAAATTTAAAGATCCCATCCGCAGGCAGTTTGTAGCCACTGACTTTGAGAAACTTTGTTGTCCTCTCAGCTCAGGGATAACTAGATTGACATTTTTTGAATGCCTTTAGATTAAAATAACAAAAAATTTGGTAAATACTTCATACTGCAAAAAAATTGCCCAACTCTAAAGCACTGCAGCTTGTTATAGGCTAGTAGCATATAACCCAGTAGTATGTGTTAGCTAAAAGCATTAGCCAATTCAAAGGAAGAAAGAGCCAGCAGCTTAAAAAACCAAACACTAATCTAACACAATGCTATTATTAATTACAGTTTGATCCTAAAATAAGCAATCCAAGGAGCCAGGAGCAATTACATAAGAATGTGCCTATTTCAGTTTGGTGATTTACCCATAACACCAAACTCTACTTCGAACACAGCAATGCTAATGACTGACCCAACCACATGCAGATTGCAGACCATAGCGTGAGAGGTAGCTGTTAGCAACCAAGAGCGCAAAGTGACCACGGATCCGACCAAGTGCCGGACAGAGGTTTGCTTCGACACGACTTTCGATTTTTTGGATCCGGTGTCAGGCGAAATTTCTGACTTGCGAAATTTCTGACTTCACCCCATATGCGCATGTACAGAGTAATATTATGCATATCAAATGCTCTGAAAAAAATTGATGTTTCGGGCTTAGGGATTCGTGTGTGGGTTTGTGTGTCGGGTTAGGGTTTGCGTTAGAGTGAGAAAAAGAAAAAAAACTGAGATCGAACACTAAGTCCAATAGTTTTCAGTTGTTAAACTTATTCCCGTACTATAGCTTGTTGTTGGTGCCTGACATCTAACCAAAAAGTTTTAATTTACACAACACAGATCAAAAAAGTAATTTCCAACTTAATTTCTTTATTCTAAAAATCAAAATAATTGACAAACAATAACAGATCAGAAATTTCGCAAAGGTCAGAAATTTCGCTTGACACTGCACTCCTGCTGCCTCCAACAGGATCAGGAGTGAGGTATTCTTTGCTGTAGCCGGAGCCGGATTGGATTTGGATTTTGTATGTAGGCCTACTGAAAACCGTTACTGTTATTTTTGCTTGACTTGTATTTATGCGGAGTCAAACAGGAGTGGGATATTTGGCACCGCATCCGGAGCGGATTGAAAATGCGAAATACATGACTGGATCCTGACTTTAAAAAATCAGAGCTCGCACAAGACAAAAGTTATGTATCATTAAATTGCAATGTGGTTTCAACCAAGCCAGTGGAAATACTTCAGGCTATTCCAAAACATACCATTATCATCTTGCAAGTTTGCAAAATAAGGGAGATAAATGAACTGTGTCAATGAGGTTGTATGAAGTGTTTTCAATGTAGCCTAGCTATGGGGCTATATTTGTGCAGGCTGATAAGCGAGGTTATCAGCAGTAGTTATTTCATTGTGACTGTGCCCAAAGCACAAAGAGTTAAATGAAAAAGTTAAACGAGCCTTGGTTCAGGCGAGAACAACATATGATTCTATTTCTTGGTTTTATTGTGGCGCAGGGTCAAAATATGAATAAATTCATGGGCCTTTATTAAAGTTTGTTTCGTTACTAAAATTGATGCAATTGCCAATTATGCAAACCAATCTGCGCAGTGCGGACTTTGCGATGTTGTATTGAACGCTATGAACTTGTGCTAAGTGAACCACAGCAAGAGCTTTGTGACATGAAAACACTACACTTGACTAATTGTCTGTGACGGAAAACATTCCAGCGAGCACAACTGCATCGCAGCTTTGCAGAACCTTGAAAACTCATCCTATATGAATTATGCTCTCTTCCAATAACGCACGTTTCGAATAAGGAGTCTCTGCGGGCAGTTTACCTTCGAATCGCCTTACTTTTTATCAGTGATGTACTTGAGACCCTTAACTCCGAAACCGAAACCTGGTAAAAATTTTGAGACGAGACCGAGAAAGAGACTTGATCAAAAATTCCGAGACCGAGATTCGAAACTTGAAATTCGAGATTGAGGCTCGAGACTTCAAAATTTGTGTAGTGTGCCGAATTCTTTCGAAAAAATGTCATCATCGCTTCTGACTTGAAGTTTTTTCAAATTTCTGGCATTTTCCCGACGTGCTTTGGTTGTTTCTAACCAGTGATTACTAAAACCATAGTTGTGACCGGAACCGGACTACCGGAGTCGACTCCGGCAGGATTCTGCGTTTTTCATTCGGACCCTGTGTGACAAAACGGCCTATTGATGCAAATATCCAGCGGGTATATTTACTAGGCTTTAAAGAACTGAGTTTCAACATACTAGAGACCAGAAAATAGTCATGACGATAGTCGTACGGCAGAAGCAGCCAGCTCAAACGATGCAGAGAACATAACTGAATACGAGGCA
>Ga0210059_1012978_pt1 | contig 12508 bp, 8 predicted proteins | sample Ectturendosymbi2_FD_188042 | JGI IMG/M metagenome (GOLD analysis project Ga0210059, IMG submission 188042) | Ecteinascidia turbinata endosymbiont from Florida, USA - Sample 2 (SPAdes) (version 2) | ecosystem: Host-associated > Tunicates > Ascidians > Unclassified | place: Key West, Florida...
TGTTTAATATATAGAAAGGTTAACTATTTCCCTATGACAATCTGGAAAGAGAAAAATGAATAAGGTCATCGATAAAGGTTTTAGAAGCTGCCGCTTTGTTTCAACAATTGTGAAACACCCTGTATATTGAAGAATGTACGTGTGACATTGTTAGGATTTGTTTGGCGCCCTCGCAGTATGTCAGCGCCCCCAGAGTGATTCGGCGCCCAGGTAATTGCGCCCCCTTGCCGCTTCATTACGCCCCTACTGATTGAACCATAATGCAGCCTGTAAAAAGCTACAGATGTTTACGTTAGCAAACAACTTGCCGCTATGTGACAAAAATGCATTAATCGTTCTCGATTAGCTCAAAGAATTATTTATGACTTACGTAAATATGCAACTGTGCAACTCCTCACTTCATATATATGGACAACACAGAGGAGTTTTGAATTACTGCCAGGGGCGTAACGAGGTTAGATGGCGCCCGGGGCAAGATGCAAGTTTGGCGACCCATATTCGAACCTGAGGTCTTTCGGATGCAAATGTACTGTATTGAAGAATGTTCGTGAGACATTTTGGGATTTTTTGGCGTCCCCGCAATCCTTCGGCGCCCCCGTAGTGTTTTAGCGCCCCCACAATTATTCGACGCCCGGGTAATTGCGCCCCTTGCCCCTTCGTTACGCCCCTGCTGATTGAACCATAATGCAGCGTGTAAAAAGCTACAGATGTTAAGTGTTTACGTTAGCAAACAACTTACCGCTATGTGACAAAAATGCATTGAACGTGCTCGATTAGCTCAAAGAATTATGACTTACGTAACTATGCAACTGTGTAACTCCTCACTTCATATACATGGAGAACGCAGAGGAGTATTGAATTACTGTTAGGGGCGCAACGAAGTTAGATGGCGCCCGGGACAAGAAGCAAGTTTGGCGTCCCTATGTTCGAACCTGAGGTCTTTCGGAAGCAAATGTACTGTATTGAAGAATGTTCGTGAGACATTTTGGGATTTTTTGGCGTCCCCGCAATCCTTCGGCGCCCCCGTAGTGTTTCAGCGCCCCCACAATTATTCGACGCCCGGGTAATTGCGCCCCTTGCCCCTTCGTTACGCCCCTGCTGATTGAACCATAATGCAGCGTGTAAAAAGCTACAGATGTTTAGTGCTTACGTTAGCAAACAACTTACCGCTATGTGACAAAAATGCATTGAACGTGCTCGATTAGCTCAAAGAATTATGACTTACGTAACTATGCAACTGTGTAACTCCTCACTTCATATACATGGAGAACGCAGAGGAGTATTGAATTACTGTTAGGGGCGCAACGAAGTTAGATGGCGCCCGGGACAAGAAGCAAGTTTGGCGTCCCTATGTTCGAACCTGAGGTCTTTCGGAAGCAAATGCGCTGCACTGAAGTTCGTGTGACATTGTAAGGACTTTTCGGCGCCCTCATAGTGATTTAGCGCCCGGGGAATTGTGCCGCTTGCCCCTCGTCGTTACGCCCCTGATTGCTGCGCGCAACGACGCGGCTCAAATCATGATACACAACTCTAACCAGAGGCATATGGGAACCTTGGCCTTTAGGCGGGGCAAAATTTTCAATTCGCCAGAATTTTTGCGCCACTTTGAGGAAAACAAAATAGGAGAATTTTGCATGGCGACGGTTCTGTTTCAGAAACTTTCCCAAAAATATCGGCAAGTTTTTCCTGAATTTTTAAAATCTTGTCCGAATATCCCCCCCGCTTCGTACGCCTATAGCTTTGACGCAGAAACGCTGGCAAAATACTAGCTATCTACAGCTTAGTGGATTGAATAATTGGTTTTACGTGGTCATAACATTTTTGCTCAACACCTGAATATGTGCAGTCCAAAAGTGGTGGAACTTTTACCCCCACCTGGCGACGCGTCAGGCAACATTTAGTGATGCTGTGTGGTTTTGAACCTTTTGTTGCAATTAAAAACCCGTAGACGACTCACGCTGGCCATGAAAAGACAAATTTGGCATGGTTAGCGAAATCTGCAACCGACAGAAAAATGCTTAGTTTGGTGGTTGTTAGATCATTCCGCTTGTATCATATAAATTTGAGCACAAAAGTAATCTTCTGGTGAATCTTTAACTCATTTACCGGTGATCGTGGTGTTGGCGAAGGTTCGTGGTTTCAAATTGGTGATAGGCTGATTCTCCTCTGTTTTCTGGGCTGGCTGGACAGAAGCAGTTTTTAAAGCACTTATTTTTGTTGCTACGTCTCACTAAACTCACTACGTTACTTCTGGCGGCCAACAGGAACAAAGCGAGAATTCGCTGCAAACACGTGCTTGCCGATGGATTATCTGGATTTAACGCACACAGACGGCAAATGGCCTCACCTCAAAAATAACCATAACAAACGATGATAAAGTAGAAACCCAGCCACCACAACCGTGGTTCATCGCACAGTGATGTAGGGTGAAGATTTCCAAGTTTAATCGCGAAAGTAATCGTCGATTACGATTAAACTGGCAATGTAATCGAATACGATTACACCATGTCTGGTATGGGCGTAGAATGGGAATTCCGTCACTGCACGCCAGAATTTGAGCAAAATTACTGTAGCTAAAAGTGGAGCTGAAGAAACCTGATGACAGTTCCGCGAGACCTTCAAAGGAAAACTTTTTTTAACATCGACTATGTAACCGAAGTAGCGCCGTGATTTTCGAGCAGCCTCTTATCATGTCAGAGCGGCTCTGCCTAATCTCTTGAGCCAGGACGACTCGACTCGCTGCTTAACAATCTTGAGAGATTGCCCATACGCGATATTCAACCTTGAGTTCGTCTTTTTTTGTACGACGATGCAGGCAAGGAACATTTAACGATGTATTGTAAGCGTACATGATTAGCAGATTGCACGTATCATGCTCAGTTCCTTGAACAAGAACACCATACTGCGAAAAATCAAACAACAAAGATGAGAACAAATATTGCACGTGCGCAACAGCACGAAGTGGAAGAAGTGGTGGTCTTTTTTACACACACAATTACGTGCTTGTTCATGAAATCTTCAGTAAGCTGACGATCGATACTTTTTTTGACGAACGTTTTCGAAAGAGACGCACATTCGAAACAACTTAATGAGTATCGGGTGAACCTTCTGACTAAACTGCCGTTCTTTTTCCACTTCCGCGACCGTACACCAAAAAATAGACTGCATCACGAACAACCTAATGTTGGTTTTGCACGAATGAACTAAATACTGGCTTGAAAACACTGGTATTGAATAAGATAGGATGGTTATCAAAATAACGGCAAACATCAACAATAGCGGATCTATTACTGTATGAACTTCATAATCGGACATATAACAGTTTCGCAAAGTCCTTAGTAAACACGCCTGTAAGCATTACACATATAAGACGTTAATACTTCAGCTTCAACGAATACGCGGCCTGGGTTCAATGGGCTGCTCTTACGCTTCATCAATTAAAATAAGTTACTCTTCTTTTTCGACACGTTTCATGGATAGTTCAAAGACCATAATAGATAACACTTACTAATAAAAATCGAAAAACTGAACCAAAATTCAAGTTTGGGGATTGCTATTTCAGAAAAAGCAATCACCGCTTTGATCGCCTGGGTGCGCGTCTGGCGCAACACGACGGTCTTAATTTTGTTTTGAAATATGGGAATATTTCAGAGATACTATTTTTTTATTCAGATCATGAAAAAATTGCAATAGTCAGTCAACGATGCAGCTAACCACACGCAAGTTGGAGTGGATTGAAATTCGCCAACGCAGGGGTTTTGGGAGCATTTTGACGTTGAAGGAGGCAGATCTGACATTTGGCAATAAAAGTGAGCAGTTTGTAACGAAGCTTTGCACAGATGTGACGATCTAAGCAAAAAGCAAATCAGGAAAATCTGAAGGAACACAGGGCAAAAGCGTTGTTCAACATATCCGATGCAATTAATGAAAAAACATTTGCACAAGCAATTCACAAAAAATTGTTAGGACATAAATTACAATTTGGGAAAATATCGTGCAACAAGAACAATAATAACCTGCGATTATTTCAATTGGCTGAGATAGCAGAGCTCAGAATACCATGGTGACTTCCAAATTGCTCTCATGACACCACGAGCACAATTAGCAAAACATTACACTGTAAATAGACTTTACACAAAAACATACGTATATTTCTATATTTATAAAAGTTAGGTACGAAAAACTGCAGCTTTGTGAGACTGTGCATGTGCTTGAGCTGCATGATCAATTGAATTTTGCTTTGGAATGACGAACACATGCATTTTTGAACGTAGGTGGATGGTTTCCTACTCCAACACCATGTTTCGATATGACTCAACTGTCTCCTGTAGAGTTCCGACAATCTGCGAGGAAGGCGAAGCATTTGTGAGTTGGTGATGCAACAAAACACCTGCACTTGCTGATAGAACCTATCAACCTATCGAGGTCACCCGAGCGATGCAGAGACGAGTTCAGTGGTTCCCTACCTTTTCAGTGCCATGGACCCTTTCGACGATTTGGGTGAAAACTGTGAACCCCTTTATTATAACTAGTCGATACTATTACTTACAAGTGGCCTCTACCAGAATTGTTCACGGAACGTATCACCTATGAAAATGAGATTGTTGCATAAAAAATCAAACTGTCTAACGAATGGAGTTGTGTGTAAAAAGCGGTGCTAAGGGCAAGATAAATGCATATAATTTGCAGTAGGTGGAAAAAGATGTTAAACGTGTGTTCACCAGGCATTGAAATATTCAGCAACAGTGTTGCTCGTTAGTAAAATGTGCCACCAAATTTTCAAAATCTTGTGACATTGCAAACAACTTGACAAAAAAGAAGCTTGAAACCAGACGTAAATCTGGTGTAATGTTATAGTATTTTCCAGTGCATCAAAAAATTTTTCCAGAATAAATCCAGCTATTTTTTTCGTTTAGCAAAAAGGAATTCGGCAACATTTTTTTATAGCCTGCTTTCTCATGCAGGACTGTGGAGCCGGAGCCAAGAATTTAAAAAATGTTTAGATATTTGAAGCCAAATCCTGAAACTTGGGTTCCGGCTCCATAACCCTATGCCTCAGGCGTCATGACAGGTTGGTTAGCCCCACCAGCCTGCAGTTTTTAGTCAGTGTGAAAGCTAGGGTCGACCAGGTTGTGGTTAGTTTATTGATGGGGGTTAAAAATATGTATTGCTTTGCTACTTATTTTCCCATTCATTTTTTAGATTCCGCGCAGCAGTATTTGTTGGTTATTTTGGCAAAAATGCACGGAGTTGCTGTAGATTCTTATTGCGAACAAAACAGCCACAACTATCGAAATATTATTTTCAGTCACAATAACCGAAAAAAAACAAAACCATATTATTTATTCCTGATGATGGCTTACACATAAGCCGAAACGTTGAATAAAATAATGTTTTCGATTATTGTGGCTGTTTTTTGGTTATCGTGTTGTCACGAACCTAGTGGACAGAACAGATGTCAATAGGACAATACTGAACAAACTGTGAACAATCCCAAGCAGCAGAGACATATCTACCCTGGCGTTTTCGCAAACTCTGATTCTCGTGATGATCCTAATGGTCTCAACTGGTGTGATCCTGTTTACCGCTGACGATGTCTTTACCAGGTATTTAAAATTCAGCTTGCATGTGTCATAACCAATGTTAATTTTCTTGCATCCGACAAGTACTGATTTGCAAACGTGGAACAGCTATAAAACAGTGAAGCTTGCATAATTTCAACACTTGCAGTACAAGTCTCCCATATAAAGCATGAAGTAAGTAGCCTGTAGGATAACTTTCCAGATCGTTGAGCTCACTAGGATGCAATAAGTGGTACAAAAAAACAAAACAAAACGAAATAGACTTACTTTTTGATGGAAAGCGATTTGTTCGTTGAGAAAGTTGAGCATGTAGGATGCAAAGTCTCCGACACGGTAGTGTTGAAAGTGGTTGACCTCAGCTGCAAAGATAAGTTGGTTCACATAATAAGAAAAGGCAACAAGTAATTCAGACTCCGATGAAGTAGTTGAAGAACAACATCATGCGCAGTAAAACACTGATCCATAAATAAGTTCGCACGTACCTTGCGCCGAGTAGATAACTTTTTCAGTTCGAAGGGCCACGTCGTTCATTTCTTCGCTGGATACTTTGTTTTCAAGCTGCAATCGGCGAATTTCAGTCTGCTTGTCGATTGCGCTCTGAGCCCAAGCAAAAACAAAACATGAAAAGGAATCTCATTCGTTACAAAACACAGGGAAATTTCAAACACCATCTGGGTCGCAGCCGTTAATAACACAGCAAGGTGTTGGACAGAATACGCATCCGGTGCACAGCGACAAAAACTCGCAATAAAAGACGTTCGATGGCGCAGCGATCCAGTGCCAGCCCGTTTCACAGATGATTGGATATAGCTCTTTCAACGAAGATTCACATCGGTGAAGACGAACTTATTCTGAGCGAGAATACCCGATTCTAGACATACCAAATAAAAAGAAAAATCGCCTGAAAAGAACAACTTTCAGTATGGTTGTACTAGTCGAAAATTGCCGCATAAAATCGGTTTGTGATTGGTGTCCAAAAATATGATTTTAGTTTAAATGGACATATTCGATGCTTTTCCTACCCTTTCGTTGCCCAATATGTTCGGAAAAGTGGCAAGGACACCTTTGTACTCATTGATGCCCTCCAGAAACGGATACCAATCTTGCCGTGGCTGTTCAGCGTAAATCTTACTTACGGCTTCGTACGCAGCGCCGGTGTGCCTCAGCGCCTGAGTTAGGGACGACGACACTAAAAATCAAACACAATTGCAGTAAAACCATACCAAACAGAATCTTTACGTCCAGTTAATGCAGCAGTTACTCACTTTACCCTGCACTGTTATGGGATTCGCGTAGGATTGGGAATCCCATAAATCACTCAAGCACGACCGTGAGTGTCGCACCGAGCTGCTTGAGCGCGCATGCTTTCAACCACATGCGATTCAGCAAATCCAACTAGCAGAGGTAGGTTGGGAATCCGATAATAAGGGATTCGATTGAAAATGAGGTTGGGTGGTTTGTATTAAGTCCTGGACAACCTTTTCTGTACTTGTTTGATGTTAAAACCACTACCGTGTAACATATTAGCCTATTCAAGCTAATCATTAACAAAATGACGGATTAATTTATTTAATAGTTTGCCTGCAGGCTAACTACACCTAGTTATGGAAACATTCAGCAAAAATGAATCGGTTAAGAAAACTGAAAGATTATTCAGTAGGTTACAAGACATCAGATATTGGACTGAAGGACTACTACCCCAATACTGATTAATAGATTTTCATTACATCTTGGTATAGTAGAGTGATTAAACCTCTGTGCAAAATATGTAATATTGGAAGTGGATGGCTTCATTATAGGCTACACTTTGAACTTTGTATCCCAGTTATGTGGCTATGATTTCCTCAGTTCATAATGGAACACATGGAGTAGCATAAAATGCGTCATAAAAGTTTGTGAAATAGGTTATAATTGCAATTTGGTGAATTGCAGTACCTACTGTTCATAGATTACGACTTACAAAGTGCTGTAAATCCTTACATTTGACACTCTGTTGTATTGCACTGCAGAGAATAGACTGGTTAATGATCTTGACTGCAATCAACAAAGTGACTTTGCAGTGTAAAAACAAACTCCCATTTCCTGCCCTGTCGAGAAGCTGTTCAAATTCCTTTAAAGTCCCTTGAACAGTGCATTTACGATGCGACGCGGTTTTCATGACCTCATCGCCCAGCAGTTCTCCACGATTTTCTCTGCTGTTATTTTTCGGACTACGCTAAATAAAACCACATCTCGTCGATTCCAACTACACCTACGAAAAGCACCTTTCTGTAGTGGAATCAGCTTTCACCTTTTCATTTTAAACTATTCCCCAGCTTTTGCAATACCGTAGTAGGCCAATCGCACGAAGCAAATCTTCGAAATCTTGCAGTGTAAAAACGCCCCAATATCGAGTTCGCAAGTAAGTTCACGAAGGCAAGCCAAGGGCGAGGAATCGCTCACGCGTCAATCCGATAACAGTGCAGTGTAAAGTGGGTAAGTGTCAGGACGTTCAGAGCCAATCACTAACGATCTATTTGGCAGTTCACGAAAAATGTAGTTAAACAAAAGTTGTCAATTGGTCTGCAAGTTACGGTAAGGTTTATAGCTAACTGTCACTTAGTGCACGAACCTGGTCTTTCATCCAATTCAAAAGACTGGCTCAAGGAAACCAATGCTAGACCCAGCCTTTGATGATCATTTTTGTAACCTGTGTAGAAAAAAACGTGCGAAAGACTACACAATAAGAGACATGCTGTTCGACCGGAAGTGACTCAAATGGGGTGTCAGACCTTCCCATCAGGCACTATAGAATTTCCACCACAAAAGCGACATGCAACAAGTTTTTTTCAATGATTTTTACTTCAACACCGAACTAATGCACTATGACCCACAGGCATATATTTCCCCTTCAAGCATAATCACAGAAAGCAAAAAATGTGTCTTAAGTTGCAAAGCGTGAAGTAAACGAAGTTCACAAATTATGTATAATTCACGACGAAAGGTGGATCATCAAAGCAAGCATGTTGCTTGAAACATTCTTTAGATTTCGCGAGCGCTGCAAGATTTTTAATTTAAAAAATCATTTTCTTTGCCATTGGCTGATAAAACTTCACCGCTTGTTTTGGACGCGGCATTTCAGGTATTCAATCACGCGTAAATTTTGAATAAAGTCATGCATTTTCTCTTTAAATCCCAAATACATGCAACCTAAGTAAAGAGAAAATAGATTGTTTTACACCGCACAACCAAGTTACAATCTGCCCCTGCCTTTTACTCGTCTCACAATTACAGATAGTACATAATCTACTACGCACTATGACATTTTGCACACGTAATAACACATTCATAAAATTTCCGTGTTTGTCACACAGGGTTACTAACTTAAGGTCCCGGCCTGTTAAATTCATAGACGTCGATTGCTTTTCCCGCAACATATGTAGAGACAATACATTCTACGGTGATGTCATCAAGTTTACTCCTTCCATTTATTACTACATATAAATATACGTTTTATCAACATAAAACATGTTCTTCGCTTTTGGAGAAAAGTTCTCAACAAACGATGAGTCACAACAGCTCGTCTCGAGATTGACATGAGTCAGCAAACAAAACAGCCCGCCCATGCATGGGTTTAAAACAAGAAGCCGCAAAAATTGATTTCCAACTTTCAGTTGAAGCGAAACTGTCTCTCAATAAAACTTCCACAAACCTTTTGAAAACGAATAGAAAAACGCCTTAATTGTTTTGTTTTTTTTGTTAGACACCCCATCGTTAGGGATAGAACGCAGATTCAAAATAAAGTTAATGACGCAGCCAAGCCCCCGAGGCATTGAAAACAGAAACAGCAGTAACTGCAGAAATATTCTGATCACGACGGGATCTCTAACCCAGGTTTTTTTTTAAGGAAAATGTTAGGTACCCGATATGGACCTGTAGGGACCCGATTTCTCTGATTCTAGCGACCCGATTTTCTTTGATTCTAGGCACCCGATGATGATTTCTCTGATTCTAGGGACCCGAATCGGGTCCCTAAAACACCTTAAAAGAAACCCTGCTCTAATCGCAAGTTAATGGCGCAAAAGCGGGGCTGCGTTTCATGCAGCACTTACTAAGCACAAATTCTTTGCAGAAGGTGATCGTGCGATGAAGAACCCTCTTGTATACAGTATCGTAAGTTTGTACGTCGGTTCGAGAGCCTGAGTCACATACCGCCCAAACCAAAATGCTCCTACATTTTTTCTCTTCTTTCAAATTTTTTGAAGCGCGTGCGCTTGAAACAAGTGGAAAAAATAACGTAAAAAATATCGAAAAAACATTCTCATGTTCGACCTTAGGCTCGAGAGCTCGTGGGCCAAATACCACACTAACATATCAAATGATTGGACACTTCATTCCATTTCACTTCTCCGACGCGCTGATATACCTGTCGAAGGTACAGCTAAACTTCCCAATAAAAGCAGTCGGTGTTTTACCATAAGCTTTTGCAAAACTCTGTTTACCAAAAATGTGAGTCGCTTTCCAGTTTTAGTTTCCTTCATTTTCAGTACATGCAAAAAAGTTTATTGCGCATTCGTCGAAGCTGAAGTGAAAATAGTTCACGGAATTGATTCTTGCTTGAAGTAAGCAATTTCATACAGGAACTAAAAATAACATCGGTGTAACTCCATAATTTCAAGTTTTCACAATTATCTGCCCCCAATAAAAATCACTGCACCTGTGACACACAGCGCAAGATCAATCCAAATATTATATGTAAACGCGTACGTGGGTATGGCTTTCGACGTCAAAACAAGTCCATTTACTCAATTTAGGATAGCTTTTTGCCCTTGCCTCAGCCTTGGTTTCAAGACACGCAAACAAAGTGAACAAAGTCATGACGGCGCAATACCACATACTCACTTCCAGCGAGGTTCCTGACGAAATCTTGACCGACCGCAGCAAGCTGCTTGCAAGCATCATCCATACTTTTTGTAAATTTTAAATGTGAGTCCAAAGTTTGTTCTCTGCAATAATATGACCTTGTTTGTACAGTTGCATGTTTTAGCAAGTCAAAGTAATGGAAGAACTAAACAGTTCATTGAAGTTGGACCTTGGTGGATTCTCAACAGAAGGCCGCCAAAAGCGCTGGGTTCTCATGGGACGTTTAAGAAAGTCTGAATCAAAGAAATAAGTTTTTCAAAACCCTACGAATTTCAGCCACAAAAGGCATCAAATTCAAGACTCCACAAAAAAATTTTAAAACTTCACAAAATAGCAAAAAACAAAGCGGTCAAAAATGATCAACCCTCGCTTCTTTCTTAACCCTGCATCTACTGGAATAGAACAAACAGTTTGAGAAGTTGTTTAAATAGTTTAAATGGGTCAACTGACGACGTTAAATAGAAAAGCTAATTTTGTTGATGCACAACCTCCCCTCACCGAGTACGCAGTAGTCCGTATATAGACGTTCAGTGACAATCGGTGTCACTTTTTATCCAGTTTCTGTTTTCACTCCGACAAAAGGTGCGTAAATACCATATTCAGTTATTTCCACGCAAAATAAGAATGCATCGATGCTGAAAACAATCTTTATTGTACACAAAGTCTTAATTTAGCTAATGGGGGGTGCAACACACCCCAAATAGGGTGTTCAACACACCCCAATCACATAATAAGGATGTCGACAAACGTAATACGTCGATCAATCAAAGCAATAATTGTTCTTGCGCACCGAAGAATGGCAGTCAAGCTAAGATATATACAATGATCCATCTGTTAAGAACAGTCAGCGCGAATGAAACGGCATGAAGCATTTTGCACAGAACTGGATGTTGTATTTGATGCATGTTGTAACTGGTCGAGCACTGCAGTTTCCGGATTTCCGCTGGTGGTTGTTGACAACAACAAACAGACCTCTTTCATCGAAGCGAACATCTCTTGTCGCAATCTCACTCAGGGCTGTCGCCAGCGGGGAGGGCAGTGGTGCCCGCCCCCTCATTTAAAATATGTGCCTCCCCATTTCATGTTTGGCCCCCGGTTGCTGCATACATTCAATATTGTGTTTAAAAATGTGGCCCACCTTGTGGATTTGGCCCCCTGCTACGAAATCCTGACGATGGGTCTGATCTCACTTCGATTATGTGATGGACCAGGGCGAGAAGGAATAGGTCGGCTGCCTTGGAGGTAGAATAAAACGATTTCACGACGAAAATCGAGGAAACTCACGTCAGGGTGATTTTGCTCCTTATTATGCAATTGGGGTGTGTTGCACCCCCCCTTATCTAAATTAAGACTTTGTGTATAATAAAGACTATTTTCAGCATCGTTCCATTCTTGTTGTGTGTGCAAAGAACTGAATATGATATTTATGCCACGATTTGTCAGAGTGAAAAAAGAAACTGGATAAAAAGTGACACCTATTTTCACTGAACGTCTATATATAGATGCATACAGAATAGGGGTTATAAAAAATATAGAATGCTCTTGATTCGAAAAAAGGGAATTGTAATCGACAGTTTATGGTGAAAAACGTAAAACTTGGAGCTTGAGAGCAAAATTATTTGCTAATATAAGTTTTACGAAAAACTTACCCTCTACATGGTAATGGGGTTCTTGAAGGAACGGCCGTGGATGTCATCTCCAATGCAAAAATTTTATCAAATCTCACCAATTTTCACAAACGGAGTAAAAAATACTAACTCACTGTACTTTGTTGCAAAATTCTATAAAAACAATACCCCCCAAAAATGCATCATATCCCCTAACTCAGGGGTTCTCAACCTTTTTAACTTCGTGGCCCACGGCGGCTTTTGAAAATATTCCGTGGCCCACTTCTCAAAATTCTGCTTAAATGGTTATAATGGAATGGCTCACTTGTAAATTTACTAAGGATCTTAAAAATAACGAAAAAAATCCAAGCACTTTAATGAGAAGGCTGAGTTTGTTTGTTCTTTGCGAGGAGAGAT
>Ga0210059_1012979_pt1 | contig 12508 bp, 8 predicted proteins | sample Ectturendosymbi2_FD_188042 | JGI IMG/M metagenome (GOLD analysis project Ga0210059, IMG submission 188042) | Ecteinascidia turbinata endosymbiont from Florida, USA - Sample 2 (SPAdes) (version 2) | ecosystem: Host-associated > Tunicates > Ascidians > Unclassified | place: Key West, Florida...
ATCCTCATCACTACCAACATTGGTGGGAGGGGCAAATGGTGGTTCAGAGATTGTTAAAATGTGGAAAGACTATTTTAAAGGAATATTAAACTCTGAAACTCTGGCAATGGGTCTGCAGAGTCAGTGGAACACAGCATAGACTGCAAGGAGAACTATCTGGGTCTTGAAATGCCCATGTGTTCGTTTGTCTCCTTGGCAGCACTTCTTCAAAAGCTGCCCTTGAACAAATCTCCAGGGCCTGATTGTATTTCTGCAGAGCACCTGTATGGGGAGCCGTTTGCAAAAATATTATATCTGACAGATTTAGCACAAAAACTGCTATCTCTGGCAGAGATAGCTATCTCTGCATGCAGAGATGTTGTTTGTGGCAGAGATAGCTATCTCTGCATGCAGAGATATTATCTCTGGCAGAGATAGCTATCTCTGCATGCAGAGATGTTATCTCTGCCATAGATAGCTATCTCTGCGTGCAGAGATGTTATCTCTGGCAGAGATAGCTATCGCTGCATGCAGAGATAGCGCTGAAGCGTGTCGAAGGGCTCGCTTTCAGCGCGCTCTTTCTGTAAGAGCATTCTCTTTTTGCACCTGAAGGCGCAAAAAGAGGCGCAGCTCACCACCTCTGAGCGCCTTCAGGTGCAAAAAGAGATAGCTATCTCTGTCAGAGATAACATCGCTGCATGCAGAGAACCTTTCACGTCTTGCAACGGGGTTTCAACGGGGCGAACCTTTCACGTCTTGCAACGGGGTTGAAGAACCTAGCCTCTACAAAGAATTGAGAGACATTTTAAAGACTACATGTTTTGTGGCAAGCGTCCAAAAGCGGGAAGCGAAATAGGGTCTAGAGTCTTAAGATAAAGATGTCAGTGCTTCATCTCTCTCTCTCGGGTCACAAATACATATTCGCAAACCCCCTCAGCCAAGTTCCCATCAGGTCCATGCAGCGTGTGTTAGTTACTTTACAATGCGAAGAAACACCTCGTACCAGTATTTTAATAAAATGTATATTTTGTGATTTAGCTCTTTGGATGACCTCTTTCCGGGATGTCCGGAGTCGTCGCTCCGTTTAACAATCAGCGTTATCGTGGAAACTAAGAACGGCCAAGAAAGTCCAGTGAACAAGGTTGAAAGTGGGAACTCGAGTTACTTCCTCTGACAGGAGCGGAAAACAGAAGAGCGAGAAGAGAAGGAAGAACTTATATAAAAATTCTGAATAAGAAGCTTGATTTTATCAAACTCAAGTAAAGCCTTCCGTTAACACAAGCGGCAGTTTGTTGCATTTCAATCATTTTCGTGCTGAGTCTTCACGCAGCTAAAGTACAAATCCAAAAACATGAGCGTGTGGTTGACTAGGGTAATCAAATCATAAACCATTCTGACAGTCTCCAGCTGAGGTCCTAGTGGCGGTTTGCTAACCTAATTGAAAATGCGTATGATACTTCTTTCAAACGACAAAGCAAAATATTGAAATAGTTGCGAGAAGGATTTTGCAAGTTGTTGCTCTATCACATGATTTCAGAACGTTGCATATTTTGAGTCAGTTGCTCAGTGTTAGTTTTGTTGTTTGGTACCGTCCATGAAAATCTGAACTAAAATAGCACAAGTCTTTGAGGCAGCCACTAAAACTTTAAAAATTTTTCTACATTTTGACGATGTTTTATGTCAAAATTACCTATCTTTAAGAGGGATTTTCTGTTTAAGTTACTGACAAAAATTCCAGAAAGTGGATGCAAATTTCGAGGCCTCAATATAATAAAACATAGGCGGTAGGAAAAGTCGTTAGGTACAAAATTGCATCTTTAGGAAAATCTGTTAGAATTACCTTACCGGGAGTAGAAGGATGATTAATACAGTGTGTGGGCAGAAGTGATGAAGAGTCAGTTTGACAAAAGCGTAGGTAATAGAAGGAAGCGAATTCGTATATATGTGGATAATTTGTTAGAACTCATTTTATCTGTATTGTCAGACGTATAGCCTCGATATTGCTTGAATAAGCAGAAAGCAAGCGATCATGAGAATTTTTCAAGTGGAGTACAGTCTCATTGTTTGCATGCTTTCGCAAGTACGAGCATAAGATGCCACAGGTAAACACTGGAGAAAATACACAGTGGTAGCTGGTATTTACTCAGTTTCGCTTGTTTTTTTCTGTTTGAATAACAGCTGAATATAACTGCTTAGCAGGCAAAATATATACTCGGCAAACGTACTCATAATAGTGTCTGATTCATTGCTATTGAAATGTTTTTCCATAAATCGTGTTTCCCTTTCCCTAGGCGGACATCCCATTCACATTTTTCTCAGTGAACTATATATAACTTAGTTTGCTTTGAAAACTGTACAAAAATACAAAATTTGAAATTACATGAATAGGTGTTTCTTAAAACACCTTGGGCTCTGCATTGCATTGTGGGTTTTCACCCTACCAGCGCCGGCTTTTATTGTTACATCCGGGATAACATTGGGCGGGGTTCGTCACGTCTAGCAAATGTTAGCCCGAAGCGCTGTGAACAGAGCCCGGTTGCTCAATTCATAAATTAATAACTCCGAAAGTTCTTGAAGAATTGAAAACAAATTTTCGGGAAAGACGCATAAGTACAATAAGAACATTCGTGTAAGTTTTGTTTGCAAAAACACTAGTTTCAAAAAAATCATGGTGCTTTATAAAAAAACGTTTAAACTCTGTTCAATAGGATAAACGTTTGTAGCCTACGCGGAACTATAGTAACGACGCGATTGCATGGATCTTTTAAGCCAGGATTTCTCAAATGGGCCCTCGCCCCCCCCCTTGGGGGACAAGGAGCGGTTCTCCAGGTGCCACGAGCAGAGGCCTTTACTTAATAGCTCTGCGGTGGTATTGCAAAACCCATTGATGAGCAGGGCCGCAAGTGTTGAGAGTCTTTGGAAGGGGGGCACGAACCGTTTATTATTCTTTTATTTTATTTCACGGCAAATAACGGCAGGCCAGAGCCTGGAGTGCCATCTGCCGGGACCAGCTGCGACAACATGATGGCAAAAAGTTAACATATAGACGCAAAAGAAGATACATTAATAAAACAGTAACAAATAAAGACGCAGAAAAAGAAAAAAATGATGATACAGCATTAACAAGGAATGTTGGTCCCCCAGCGCAAGAAACACGAATCGTTACAAATACGTCAAAGTTTTTGAAAGAAAGTCACAAACCGCATCGTATAATTGCAAAATGGAAGTGCGATTTAGTTTAGCGTGGCCAAATAAGAGAATACACTTCCATGCAGCTTGACTGAGTCCGTTTAGTTGAGATAATGTGAACACCTGTTCTTTCAAAAGAATATTTCTAATAGAATTTAACATAACCTGACGTGGAGCTCTGGTTAGTTCGCATTCTAGTAAAATGTGAGTCTCAGTCTGGGAAAGGCCGTATGAACACAAGCGATAGTGTTTGGGTTCAACGGACTTCGACTTCAATGAAGCATACACGACCAGGACGTGGCTCACGGACTCACGCAACAGAGATGCAGCACTTGATGCGACTTTCCACAGATTAAAACAGTTGCTTTGGAGCGAAACAAATTTGTTCCCAGCGATTGAACAGATGTAGGTAGAGAATTCCACAGTCTTGAAGTTTTTAACACAAATGAACTATGTAACAATGCAGTTAGACATGACGGTAGTTGAACGTTCATACCATGACTCAGAGAGTGATAACTTAGTTCACGAAAGAGTTAAGGGGTTAGAGTGGCTAAAAATGTAGGGCATGGTCCAAGAAATCATGTGCAAACAGGACTCTTTGAACAAAACTTAAAAGTAGGCCTAATAGCAGTACGTCAATACTAGTTTTACGGAAATTTTGCGTGAAACAATAACCATAATTATAGCAATATTTGAGCAGTGTGGTGTTTCAAAAAAGCCTGGAAACTCTTTCAAATATGATTTTATTCATAAAATAATTTATTTTTGTCTACCTTAAGGTTGATTTATAAAAAATATCTGGATTACAGACGGCCATTGTATGAAGTGCATTTCCTTTTTTTCTCAAGGCCATGAAAAATTTGCGTGCTGGAACTTTTCAAGAATTTGTAAATACTTTTTGACAAAAGAAAAATTTCAAAAACTTTGCATTTCTGATTTTATCGCATTGAAATTGATTTCCACACACCGTGTCAAATTTTTTGACCACGACAGAACAGTTATGTCATGCTTGTTACCAACTCATTTGTCCCAACAAACAGAAGTTTTGAAAGAAACCTCAAACGTTTTATAAAGGAAGTGACAAGATATTGAAAAAATAAAAAAACAACTTATGCGGTGTTTAACTTTTCGCAAAACACGGAGCCTCTTCAAAGCAGTACCTCTTCAACACGAAGTATCACTAGGACAACACAAGACCCGTCCTTAAAGTTTTGTCAAATGACCTTTTAGTAGTATAACAAAGCTTAGTGATTTTGCAGAAGAGCTTTTCTCACAGCAAATTTCAGAAAAGAGCCTTATTGAACATCGTCTACTTTAGGGTCTCCCAAACTGGTGTCCGTGGACCATTGTGAGTCCATCAGGAATACACAAGGGGGCCTTGAACACATGACAAAAAATGAAAAAAGTCGAAAATATTCGCCGCATTGTGTGTTCACCGTCACAAATAAGTATCGCACTGTTCGTATTTGAAATGATTTCGTAAGATTTTGTGATTGTAAATTGGTTGTTGCGTCATCTTAAAATTCGCAGTGATCATAAACAATGATTCTCGCATTTTTCGTCTATGACGTAATAATTTATCATGTGACTTACTGCTAGTCGGGAATGATTGCCCTCAGCTGAGATCATTCCCGAATTTCCATTCTTTTTATTTTGTTGTTGCGTGAACTGCAAATGTCATGCATAATGTTATCCAATTGGGATTTGGCGAAGTTTCTGGAATGTGGCAAGAGGTAAATAAGAGTCGTTCTGCGAGTGTAAAACGATAGTGAAACGACGGATAGTGAGTAAAGAGTTTGTTATGAGTCACAGGTATGAAACGCAGTGAAGTTATCGGATAATTTAATTTTCTGATTGTCTTGTCGGATTGAGTTAGCTGTGTCGAAGCTGCTAATTGTGAAGTTATTACTGTAGTAGTTGACAGTTGTGCATGACTGTAAAGTTGATTGTTGTCTCAAGTTGACTATATTGTTATCCTGGCATTTTTTGATTCGTTTGTTTTCTTACAGATGTGCTTAGAAATTTATTTCTCTAAAACATGCGCTTCTGAAAGAAACTTCCTATGTCCCCAGTGGCGTGCAGATGGGGGGGCCGAATGGGGCGACGGCCCCAGGCATCTAAGGAAGGGGGGCATCCAAAGAGTGAAATTACAACTATTTAAATGCTGTAACTGGATGATTTTTCCTATTGTAAGGCTACTAACACATGCTGCATATATTTAATTTTTCGAAACCTGTTTTGTTGTCAACACTATTTTTTACGTATTCTAATGTCAGTAATCCTCAGCTTCTTCAATACCAGGGACCTATACTCTGGGTGTGCGGAGCACATCCAATCAAACTGATAGTGGCGTGACTTGTTCCAGATCGTGCGATCAAGGGAAAATCACAAAAAAGTATAGAAAGATAATCAGTGTTGAGAGAAACCATGTTTTTTACAAAAAAACAATCCACCTGTTTTTTTAATACAGGTTGTTTGTTTTTGAAAGAAACAGTTTTTTTTGTTAAATACAAAAAACCCATTCTGAATTGCTTTTATTGCATCATGCAACATCACCATTTTCAGAAGTACACAATAATTGCTTTTTATACCTATTATGGCATTCAAATTTGGGGATAAAGAAATGTACCTCATCTTGTTTTCGCATAGTGTTGTCGATCAATTCACTCCAAGTGGTAAGGCTTGGCAAGAATGCGCACAGCAAATAGAGAAAAGCCACTCCCGCACAAACTCTGCAGTTTCACGTCAAGTTTATGTACAAGCCCTGCTATTTCAGCATCTGTAGAGTGTATTTCTTCAACATATGGTTTGGTTGGTATGATTCAAAATCAGAAAGAGCTTGGATGCAGAGAAGGCATAAAAATTGATCAAAATATACCGATTTTACAGAGCTGAAGAAAATAAGCAATATAATATATTCAAACTGTTCGAATTATTCTTCTCTTTTTTTCAAGTCCTTCAAAATTCGTTGCTGTTCGTTTTGTTTCATTAAAAAAATTTACAGTTAAGTGTACAAGCGTGCTGCTTATTTTACTTTTTACTTCATAGCACATTTTTCAAAGGAAAAAAAACGTGGGATTTTTGATGGGTTTTATTGCTTTTTTTAATGGGCTTTTAACCAAACAGGTGTTTTTTGGTTGGGCCCAATTACATCAACCTTGAAGATAATTATGGACATTTAAACGATTTTCTGAGCCATATGTCAAAACTGTCGCATTTCAACGTGCATAATTTAGATGCTTTTATGATGCATCATTAGTTTCCCGTCTCGTTTTTCGATGTGGCAACCTTAGGTGTGCGCTAATACAGTCGCACATCTGTGCTTGCAATATGTGCATCATTTCGAGCTTAGTCATTAATTGCCAGTTCAGGCGGATGGATCATAACGGCTCACACAAGCCCTTACCTGTTTTTTACCACATAAAAAAAACGAAAATTTCTTGCGTACCTCATGCGCATTATCAATTCTCAGTTTAGCAAGTTTCAAACTGTCAACCCTGGGTGTCCGCCATCCCAGCCGCATACCTTCTGATCGACTGCTGTTCGACGAAACATTCGCGCAGCCTTGTATTTTTGTAGTTGTGAACTGTGTTGACGTAGCACTGAATGCGTTCTACTTCCCTGTTTTAACGTGTTGCCGCATATTTTTGTAGGTATGAACTGCTCTGTCTTAGGAGACCGCTGATAATGTTCATTACAGTTACACACAATACAATAGCGATTAAAGAGAGTGTGTGTAGCACAATATGCTCAGGGATGCCGGAGAATGGAGGCCTGGCAGAGGCGTTGCTCCCTCTGACCTTTGAAAAGGGGGACAACAGGGGCGAATGTGCTTTTTCACTACAGTATCATAGGTAATTACATGGTTCATCAAGAGCGACTGAAACAAATTTATTGCAGCTATTCGGGCACCCAGAAAATTCAGAACGATTTTCTATAATTTCTGTTATCATTTTTGAGGTCAACATTGTTGATGAACAGAAACAAACGTAATTGGTAACGATTTCTTTGTTTTTTATAACTTTCCATTGCCCTCAACTCTTTCACTGCTCCCCCTGCCGCTGCTCAGGCGTCCCTGAAAATATATGTTGTGTCAACAAACTTCGCCAAAACGGTGGTGTGCCAACGTGAATATAACGCCATATTGTGACGTCGCAAACAGGGTATATCTAGTAACAATAACCACCATATGCCAATACTAGAATTTGGAGAGGGGGAATCCAATCAAGCAGCCGCCCGGGCATCACCAGACCTCTGCACGCCAATGTACATCCTACTGATGTTGCCAGTTTTGTGCAATACAAAATTATTCAGTGCCACTTATCTTTGGGTTTTAATAACTCTTACGCCCAGGTCATAGGCAGAAAAATTGTGCGAAGTAAAATCGGGGTAAGAAAAAAATCAGATTTGCAAATGGGATCCATGGCCCAGAAAGTTTGGGATACCCTAGTCTACGTCATATCAAAACATGATTTTTGAAATAAGTTCAATGCTTTCGAAGGGCTATAGTAAATGTTGCGAAATAAGGCAAGATCATTCATATCAATCTATCCAATGGCAACTTTTGTGAAGATAACACTGTGAAAATACAAAACTTTCGATTTTTTTCTGCAGCACGAGTTTAGTTAAATGCCCAATTCTTTTCCTCCCGAAAAACGATATAAAACTTCCGAGAAATGTGGTGAATGACAAATCCAAGGAATTTGGTGATATATTAAAATTTTTAATTGGAACCTCCTCAGATTGGCAAAGTCAGGTCATATTTAAAGAATTTTTGACAGACTGGTACAACGAGGTTATGCTTCCTGAAAAAGTTCAAAAGTGCTATTTTCACGTTTCAAACTTTGCTTTTGGCGGAAGTTCGTTCTCGTGAACGCCTTTCCTTATTTTGCGTGCACCATTGCTCAACCGCGATCTTTTTTGAAAATTCTGTTCTTTATTTTGGCCTCAACGGGCAAGAGAAAACTTGATTGCTTATCGAATCTTAATATGCTTGGGTATGTCCTGCAGTTTTAATGCCAGCATCTATTTTAAAACATGCAAAAGTGAAGCAGCTCCAAGCAAGGCTGTGTTTGGTTGGAGTTTTCTGGCAATAATTCCGAAAACCTTGAAACAAGGTATTGCTTTTAATGACAGCTTTGATGTTTTTTTATGGTAAAACATGAGCCCAGCAATACAACTACAGGTTTAATTCTTCTCCAAACTATTTTACTAACTTAGACATTGTGTATTTCAGGGCCACCAACGCCAGTTTCTGCAACTCTGAGTTACGTCAGCTCTGCATCAGGGGTGACGTTAAACGTTTCATGGGAAATGCCAGCTGGTTCCTATGTTCTCAGCGGATTCAACATTTCTTTGGTACCATCATCAAGCGAAAAAAAAGTTTGGACGTATCTTACAAGTGTTGCACAAAGCAATTACAAATTTAGAATTGCAAACATGACCGCTGGAGAACGTTACAGAGCAACAATTCAAAGCTTCAACTCTCTTAATGCTAGTACTTGGTCTCAGCCAACGAATTATGCAACCACAAGTATAGTATTTCATTGTTTATATAAGCTGCAGAGCTAATTATTTTTTTGACGCTATGAAGTTTCGTGGAACAGTCCACAAATTGATTTTGCCGTGATCCACAATCAGCAGAACCAGCAAAAGTGCAGTAAATCTACAGTTAAGTAATAATCCTTTGAAACTTGCCAGATAACAGATCCCACACGTGAAACTGTTGCGGGCGCTTGTTTTTTGCTAACTGTGGATGATGAGTACTCACAACTTTTTCAACGTGTGCTTGGCAACCTCTTGCATATTCTCACATCTCACGAGTTTCGTGCAGCTGCAGTCTCGTAACTTTGTATTTCCTACAGGAATTACTTGTGATGACAGAAAGGTAATTAGCGCAAACACTTGTTACAACAAGACAAGCTTCGAATTGCTATCGGCCGTCAACGAAAGCTCGCAGAGATGTCTCTGTATCATTTGCCAACCCTCATATTATCATCCTAAACCCAGCTAAGTAGCACCTGCCCCAGTAGGTTAAGGGCCCGCGGTCACAACCCAGAGGAAGGGACCACATCTAGTTAGCGCGATCGCATTCTTTGTAGACATTTCTTGAAGTAATATATTTCTACTTTACCACAAGCAATTATAGATCCGAAGATTCGTTTTTGTCGATTACATTTATACACTAAGGCGTAAAACGTGAAGCGACGCTTGTAAATTCGAACTCCTTGTCAACACTTGTCACGCATGAAGACAAGAGGTATAACTGTGCACACTGCGAATTCTCAGATAAACCATGTAAAATGTAGATAAACTTTTTTCCAACGGTTTCTCAAAATACAGTAGGAAGCTCGCTGCATTATCACCATCAAAATACGCTATAACCATGCTTTACACCCATCTCGGTATCTCAAAATATCTTTGGGGTCAGCAAGGTCTGACGACTCTCACCTCAAAAAAATTGACTACGTCAGAGACTACGTCCAAGTGAGCGGTTGGCATCAGTTCATCCTCAGTATAAACAATGCAAACTTGAACTTTGGTCCGTTGGCACCATTATAAGTTTCCACCAACCAACTCTCTTAAAGTTACCTATTTCTCTACCAAACCTATTCTGAATCTGTGTTGCGTGTGTAAAGGAAATTACAGGCGAACTGTTTTGCAAACTCTCAGAAGTCGTGTACATGAAACAAAGACTTGTGCTACCTTTCAAGCGACTTGAGCGTGACTAACTGAAACAAACGTGCGAAAATTCCATGCGTTTTTTTGCTTGTAGCCACGCGAAAATTTATTTCATTGTTCTTTATCTCGCGACAAGCTTAAGTTGAGGTTTTGGTCGCAAGACGGCGTGTGACTATCTCTAACGATTTGCTTAATGCAGTTTTACAGGTGCACCACGCCGTTGTCAGGGCAACGGTGATATTGCGAAACGGGGGTGATCACAGTTACACTGGGGTTACTACAGTTACAGCACACTTCGTTTCGAGGTTTCAGAACTCATCAGTTTATGCTTCCGTCTGGCGGTTGGTATTGTCCAGTATGCTAGTTCACGTTGAAGTGTGATGCAACAATGGGTGCAGGGATCTTTTTCGCCTCTGTATCGAGTACGGTTTCTGGAAATAACAGAAACGAAACAAGACTGCTGCCAGCGTGGATGAATTGCACAAGTCGGGATACACTATTTAGTGCAAGCCAAACGTGCAAATGCGGGACTAAATTATTTGCTGTTTAACAAAACCACGCAACTGCAATACTGATTCCATTTGTCAACATTAATAAACAAATTGCAGCTGCAAACTACTCCTCTGATTGCATACAATACTTATATAAGTAGTTACCTTCAAGGAAGGTTAACTTCAAGCAATGTCTGAACGTGTGTTTCATCTTTTGCAGAACCTCCTACTCCAAAGATCTCAGACATCTTTCCAGTTGAATTTAAGTTAGCTTTGCCCTCTGTCAAGATTTCCTGGGTAATGCCTCACAAAAACTTCATAATAAGGTACTTCATACTTCAAGCATTGATTCCGTCTTGCAACTCGTGGAAATATGAAACTTATTACCCAAGCGATGTAATGTTGCGGTACAATTACACATTTGCAAACTTGATTCCTGGAGAAAAATATGAGTGGATGATGGGAGCTCGAACTCCACACAGCTATCAATATAATTACACACGTATGCCTTTACGACTTGGTAAGTAAAATTCTTCTGAATTAAAAAAAAATTTGTCACATATTTAAAAAATGAAAATAGTCGTAGTTTGCTTCGTCAAAGTTTTCGCAACCCTTTTAGGAATGTGAAAAAATCAAGAATCATTGACAAAAAACACAGATCTCAGTTAAGAAACGAAAGGTGTTGTGTTCTTGTTTTTGATTGAAAAAATGATTATTGCCTATAAATTTTAAAATAATATTAGAAGGGTAAGATGCAAAATAATATTATAACGTTAACCAATAAATGCGTTTTAGCTTTGTTCAAGCAACTAATGCAAAAAAGTACATTTTCTGAAGCATGGTTTCCAACAATTTTGTGCTACAACGTGATCGCACTGTATTTTTTGAAAATAAGATAGAACTATGTTGCATGATTCCATTAGAAAATTGAAAGTGTATTACAAGCAACCATAACACACTTCTGACAATCTATCCAATAATGTTCTGCTTTCCTGCAACGAGAATGCATAAATCGATGTAGCAAAAGTTGCTGCATAAATGGCACGAAAGCTACTTCCATGAAATGCGCAAAATGTATCAAACCAACCGCGCGTAGGTCGCCACGCTCGTGACCAAGGAGACCAAGGACTGGTGGCAGTCTTCTCCATTAGCTATCCACAACTCAAGGCCCCACGTTGCGTATCTGGGTAGGTCAATGGAGACAGGCTAGAGTACTTTTATGCTGAGAACCCCTTTAAATCCCGCTTGCGCCAACACATTCGACCATCACTGGCCAGGCGTTTGAGCTAGAGAGCTGTTCAAACCCTATATAGATGCCGAAAGGCTTGTACGTTTGATTAAAAAAATTGAGTAATTTTGAATTTGAGTTTTTTGGGGGTGACGTAATCAATGGGGGTAAGTTTGTGCTTTCTTGCCTCAGGTTACCTGACCCTGGGCCCCAACCCCCAAGCGGCAGTGGCGTGCAGAGGGGTGGTGGCAAACGGGGTGACGGCCTCGGGCATTCAAGACAGGGTGGCATCCAAAGAGGGAAATTACAAAAATTTAAATGCTGTAACTAGACGATTTTTCTTATTGTAAGTCTACTAATACATGCTGCATGGATTTAATTTTTTTAAACTTGTTTTGTTGTCAACACCAATTTTTACGTATTCAAATGCCAGTAACGCTCAGCTTCTTCTTTACTAGGGACTTTGACTCTAGGTGCGCGGCGCGCACCCAATCAAACTGATAGTGACGTGATTTGTCCCAGATCGTTCGATCAAAGGAAAATCACAAAAAATGGATTGAAAGATAATCAGGGTTGAGAAAATCCCGTGTTTTTAAAAAAAATAACCCTCCAATTTTTTTTAAAGAAACAGGTTTTTCTTCTTTCAAAAAAAAAACAAAAACCCATTCTGAATTGTTTTTATTGCATCATGAAATATCACCACTTGCAGAAATTCACAACAATAACTTGTTATACCTATTATGGCATTCAAATTTCAGCGTAGAGAAATGTACCCCATTTTCGTTTTCGCAAAATGGTGTTGGCCTCGGGCTACGAGATCCGTTTCCTTTGGGTTCCTGGCCACCAAAATATCCCTGGAAACGAAATGGCTGATAAACTGGCGAAACTTTCCACTGCTGAAACTTCACTCTCCCCACCCCAAGGTGTTCACTACGAACAT
>Ga0210059_1012980_pt1 | contig 12507 bp, 9 predicted proteins | sample Ectturendosymbi2_FD_188042 | JGI IMG/M metagenome (GOLD analysis project Ga0210059, IMG submission 188042) | Ecteinascidia turbinata endosymbiont from Florida, USA - Sample 2 (SPAdes) (version 2) | ecosystem: Host-associated > Tunicates > Ascidians > Unclassified | place: Key West, Florida...
GATGAGAGTTGGTTGGTTGAGCAAGCCGGTGAGAAATATTGATATCACTATTACAGATGTTAACACCAATTTTCTGTGCCAGTTCTATTATGAGTTCATCTGTAGATTCATCCTTGGTGTATGGTATGCCTTGAAATTCAAGGCATGGTCTTCTTCTGTATTGTTCAAGTTCGTTCACAGAAAGTTCTAGAGCTTCATTTTGTGATTTCAGGCCAAGCAGAGTCTCTTTGAGATACTTATTTTCAGTTTGTAATTCCTTGTTTCTTTGTTTGATGCTGCTCATTTCATTCTTCATTTCTCCATACTTCTCATTCAGGAACCCTTGACTTTTTCTGACTTCTTGGGTTTCATTTACAAGTATTGAAAGTTTATCAGCAGTATTTCTTTGAAAGAGGCTTATAGTCTCCGTGAGCTTTTCTAGCTTGTCAGACAGACTGGCTATAGTCGGTTTTCTTCCACCATCAGTTATTTTCAGATTCAATAATAATATAACAGGCCTACAATATTTAGCCAATATTACAAAAAATGAATACCCCTAGTCTCCGAAACTTATTCAAATAGAAGAGTGTTAGCTAGAGTTGCCTACTACGATCTGTAGTCTAGACCAGCTAGAGCAGGCTAACTGTTTCAAATGTGGTCTGTATCTACACTAGGCCCTGTTGTTTTCACGCCTAGTAGGCTAGTTTACGTGAGAGTCTGCCCTCTGCACTGACTGGTTCTTGGACGATACCAGGCCAGTTACCTTTTTTCGTCTGGAACACGATATGCAAAATTGTTGTTTTGTGACACTGACTTGTTAGACTGAATTTTCGGTGAGTCATTTCAAAATTTGAGAGAGCTTAATCCATTGTGTTGTTTCAAATGCTGTTTTGGATTGCAGACTAGTATTGTTAGTTATATGTGATTAAAAGTGCATCAATGAGTGGATTAATTAATGAAATTATGAATGTGAAATCATGGATGGTGTTAAAATTGACTATTTTTACTAATCAAATGACTATTGAAAAGCTTGGTGTGGCAAAACTTCAACTTGCTTTTTGATGCAACTGACTCTAAAAAGCACTTAGGTTATGTGATATGTCAAGCTTGCAAGATATGTCAAGCTTGTTGTTCATAGACATAGGCATGACAAGGCTTAAAGTGGCATAATGCATTTAGGTAGTGTCTACTGCAGCGGTTCCTAAACTTTTTCTGATCGCGTACCATTTGTGGGCCCTGTATTTTCACTGCGTACCACCTTGAAAACACCTTGTTCCAGGAAAACTTGATCTACATTCTTAGAGTTTCTGAGCTAAGGTGAAAGTAAGTTCATCATAATACCTAGGCTGAGTGTCACTTGCTGCAGTTGCAGAGGTACCAATGAAAACTGTTACGTTTCCTAAATTACTGTTATTTAGTTGGTGCATAAGTTTGTTGATCGCTTCAGCACTTATCAAGGATGGTAAGTTTATCTCAGTTGATGGCGATATATGGAAATTAACTCGTTGTTCTGTTACAATCTTTCATCATGTACTTGTTTTGCTGTTGAGCTACAATTGTGATTGAGGAATATTGCCATAAATTGCTAAATATGTGTTCATGTGACTTTGTAACTACTGATAAATTTGTAACTACTGATAAATAAATTTATCGCTAAGGTTGTGGCATTGTAGCTGACAAGGTTGGTGTTATGTGTAGAACAACGGTTGTCAAGCACTGCTCTGAGAGCCGCAGGCAGCTCCCAAGCATCTATTGTGCGGCTCTAGCAATCTTTCAGTAACACCTTCAATATTTTGTGTAACAGACTTAGCAGAGATGAGCGGACTGCAAAATTTTTCAGTCCGAATCCAGTCCTGATCCGATGAAATTGAATACGATCCAGTCCTGACCGCAAACTTTTTGAAAATCATCAGTCTGATCCAGTCCTGATCCGCCAAGGTAAAATCATCCATTCTGTGGAAAACGTGACTCGAATCGAGTCACCAACTTTCTCAACGTGACTCGCGTCGAGTCAGAGTCACAAAAAATCGTGACTCGAGTCACGCTATCACTGCCGTTTAGCAAACTTGTGAAATCGGATCACAATTAAAATTTTTGACATGGTTGAAATAATCACAACAAAACAACAAAAATTTTCTCAGTCCGATCCAGTCCTGTCCGGCCAAAATTGGCTTCAGTCCTGTCCGTGCTCATCTCTCAGACTTAGTGCAATAAAAAACGTGTCAATTGGCTTGTGTTAAAAAGTTTTAGTGTGATTCTCAATAACCAAATTGTAGGTCTGGATTTGGCTTTCTTCAGCGAAATGATTGAGAACCACTGTTGCAGAAGCAAAAAAAACGCTAACAGCCATAACATCTTACTTTCTAGTCAGAATGATCACACAGGGTCTGCAGTAATGTAGCGATTTAAAAAGAAGTAAGCTATAATGAGTAGGTAGTCATAACTTTTGCAGGTGTGTAATCATGCTGTTAGCAGGGAGTATGATTAAGGTATGATACCATTCAAGATTCAAGCGGTAAAAGCCATTGCTAAGCAGGAATTTTTTGTTAAACCGAAAAAATTCACTGGGAAGCTTTAAGTTATAATGAAAATCACGGCCAATGAAAACGATACCAACGACATATTGCAAACGTTTCGATAACTCCTGTTATCATCATCAGTGCATTGGAAATTGTTTACGTTTACTAGCAGCAGCCAGTGATGTGCCCGAGTCACTTTTGTCGAGTCAGAGTTATCTAAAATTTTTTCTAGTCAGAGGAGTCATGACTTGGTCGAGTCGAATCAGAGTCGAGTGACAAGAACTGTCGAGTCACTTCGAGTCGTTGGTTTGCAATCTCGAGTCCATGTTGAGTCAAATGAAATTTCAAAATTTTCTTTGACTTTTTTATGCTATGCCATGGCGCATAAAATGTTATAAAGTGGTGCCCGATAAGTTGGAAAACGTTGCCCAATGTTGTTTTAGCAAGTTTGATTGCAGGGTATTTATATCTAAATTTTTCAGTTTGCATTTTACTTGTCTCTTTTACTTTCAGTATTTCAACAAATCTAGTCCAACCTTGTGGCAAGTGTTGCAACCTTTCAGTTAGCGTTGTGTTGAATGTGTGATTCACCACGAACAGGATGTGCGTGAAGAACAACACCCATATATATGGTGCGGACAAGCAATGATAGAGTGGACATGGCGGGTGATATGCATTGTTCCTTGCTTCCACAGTGTGAAGTTTTTCACAGTTGTTGCTCAGGCTTTTCAATCGCAACAAAGTGGTGCCGTTCCTTGCATAAAGGAAGGGATGTTGTTGCAACCTCTCAGTTGGCATTGCGTAGAAAGTGCGATTCACCACGAACGGGATGTGCGCGAAAAGCAACACAAAAATGTGTGTGGCGCGAGCAAGCAATAAATAGAGTGATTTTGTTGGGTGATCTCTACTGTTGCTTGCTGCCATAGTGTGAAGATTTGTGCACTTGCCACTCGAGCTTTTTGAGGTTCCCATTGCATTGCTGCTAACAGTGAATATTTTGAAGTCCATATGATGCCAATCGTTATGATGTCGTGAGCCAATGGTAGAGCATAAGTTGACTTTATTTATTTTCTTAATTATTTATTTGTCTTTGAGTTGGATTACATATGAATGTTGCAGCCACAATTATGCATCGCCTTGAGCCAACCAAAGAGAGAGTCGAACGGACTGCCCTCGGCATAACAACAATAGTATTTCCCCATTCGACTAGGTTCACATTATATATCTGCTACGAATTCATCGTTAGACCTATATTTGGCGTAATCATGTCGCCACATTACTTCCCCATTTCACAAGCTCAAGACGACCTTCAATAGTGGATTGCAGCCACCGACACGTTGGGACCTATTTGTTACAGCCACAAGGCTGCATTGCCCTGAGCCAACCTAAGAAATAGTTGAACCCGACAATCATTCGCATAATAGCAAATTAGATTACTCTTGGACTAGGTTCACTCTTCTATTGCTGCAACTAATTCAACGTTATATCTGGTGTAACACTCCACCGCATGGGTTAATAACAGCGGCAGTAATTTGGATTTAAACAAGATTCGTTTTTCGTATTTGCATTATATTTTGCAATATGATTCTTGGATTGGATTTGAATCTGAAAGACTTAAATCGCTTTACTGGTATCTGGAAACGACTCAAAGTAACAGTATGAGGCCCACTGCCATGAATACGATATGCAAATTCTAGGCTACATACCACGGTAAGGTGTCAATCAGAGGTGTGCGGACTCTGTTTTTTTGACTCCGCATCCGATCCTGTTTGATAAATTTTGAATCCGCATCCAGTCCGACTCCGCCACTACCATGATGCAAGTAATCCGACTCCTGTTTGACTCCGCATAAATCAAAGTCATGCATATTCCACGTAATATCAACTAAGTGAGCATCATTTCATCTCGTTCACTGTAAACACTCCTCTTACAACTTTTTTATATGCTTAACTTAAATTGATGGCAGTGTCTATTTTGCCGCCAAGATGCCGGTGGCAACAGGCTTGACAGAAACGAAGTAAACATAAAAGATAAACCCTAAGCCTAACCTTAGCCTTAACCCTAACTGTAGCTATAACCTAACGCTAACCCCAACACTAACCCTAAAGATAACCCTAATGCTAACCCTAACGCTAACCCTAAATTATCCCTAACACTAACCCTAAGCCCAACACCTAAGCGTAAACTTTGGAAAGTTTTGAAATTAAAGTAAAAAAGGAAAAGGGAAGTCACCAAGGTGAGAGTCAAATTGAAAAGTAATGGCATACCAGGCGTGAAGCATAACCACTATGCTATGAGCAGCACACCGATTGCATGACAAACTAACCTTTTTATTCGAATTGCGTCATCCCACGAGACCTAATCAATGTTCGACTGGTGGCACAATAGCTCCAGCCAATCTGTTGCTGCCAGAATCTTGGCGGTAAAATAGACACTACCTAAATTGATATCAAAACATATGAGGCATTGGTATAGGCCAGGGGCCTCTCACGTATATGACCTGCAGGCCAAATGCAAATTCAATCCACAAAACCATTTCATTCGGCCTGGTAAGACATTTTGTCAATTAGGAAAGTATGATAGGATAACACTAACGGGAAGGCCGGTGGGCCGGGCGGGCTGGAGGGCCGTGTTTCCCAATGAGAAATGTGAACTTTCGGCGGGCTGCACAGAAGACAGAAAGGCAGGCCAGCAGGCTGCACAAAAAGGCTGTGGTCAGGTGGGCTGCAGAAAAGGGCAGCCCTCCGGCCCGCCATTTTCCACAGCCGAGCTTACTGTGCAGTCAGCCTAAATGTGCAGCCCATTGGCCCGTCCTGTAGTGTAGCCTGCCCGCCCGCCCTTCTCTGCAGCTCGCCAGCCCACGGAAAATTCATGTTTTTCATTTGGAAACACGGCCCTCCAGCCCGCCCGGCTCGTCGGCCTTCCGTTTAGTGTTATCCATTATGATAGCCTATATCAACAAAGAACTTGTTAATTTAGAATATAACATATCCCAAAACAATGACATATAATCGATGTGCAAATCATCGATGGTGAATGAGTAGCCTAAACAAAGTCTTGCCAAATGTCACTGTCACTTTTCCCACCAGCATAAGGCTTTTCTGACAGCTATCCATCCTTTAGCAGCTTCAGCACAGGGTTGTGTTCTGCCATATACACTACTTGAGAATACTACTTAGGTTACTGTACAGTGCAATGTTACGCTTACACAGTACTGTGCAGTAGCCTACCTGAACTTTTCAGCACTTCCTGGAAAAAGTAGCCTAAACACGTCTTAAAAACGCAATTCCAATGAAACTAATGCAGGAATCTTATACATATACGTAGGGTGTATAAACTTTTATTGGAAAATCACAAATATAGCACAACAGAAAAGCCAATCCAACATACATGGGATTGTTAAGAGTAGCCTAGATTCGAAAACAGCATAGTTCAACCTGTCATTACACTGCCATATCACTCAGCCATGAAAATAACCTGTGGGAAAATCACTCATGCATTGCAACTGCGTAGTTTACTTTTCTGTCATTGCGTGGAACACTCTGGAAGACTTGCAAAACTATAGTAACTATAGCAGGTTATACGTAATTAGCAATTGCAAGCACAGCTCAGTCTTGCAAACCATTCCTCATCAGCAAATTACAAAATCCAAATCCAGTCAGGATCCGGTTCTTGTTAAGAAAACTGAATCCGGATCCTGCCGGACGCAGCCGGAGTCCGCGTCCAAAAAATCCAAAATCCTGTCCATGCACAACTCTGGTGTCGATATATTGTGCCCTGCTGACCTCTCAGTGAAAGCATAGTCTCAGGTCTATTTCTGTGCAAGTTTGGGACACTTAAATTCTTAAAATGTAGGATAGCACGACTAGACACTCAAAACAGAAAATTTGTGCCAATCTTGATCATCACTGAAGCAAAGAATGCTCATTTTCTTTGTGTGCAAACGTACTGGACTTGTTCATCAGGGGCTCAGAGATTTTGTAAAAATGACTCTGACTCGAGTCTTGAGTCATTGATTGTGACTCGAGTCGAGTCATTTTGTGAAAAATGTGACTCGAGTCGAGTCACCATTTTTCAATTTCATGACTGCCATTTTATAGCATAAAAAGTCACAGAAAGAATGTAAAATTTCATTTGACTCGGGCAGTGACTCGAGCTGGCAAAGCAATGACTCGAAGTGATTCGACAGTTCTTGTGACTCGACCCGACCAAGTCATGACTCGAAAAAATTTTAAGTGACTCTGACTCGAAGGGCTTGTGACTCTGACTCGACAAAAATGGCTCGGGTACATCACTGATTTGTGCTAATGCAAACGTGTGCATGTTAGAAAGGACACGAGAGGGAGGTAATCGACTATGTGTTTTGTGCTTTTTGCATATTGTGCCTGGGCAGCGCTGTTAGTTGGAATTGCCAAGACTGCAACAGGCAAAGCATGCAACGAGTGCAAAACACTTGTTCGATTTGAATGGTCTGTTTTTGAATGCTCGGACACAACTGTAGTTTTCCAAACAGCCATTTGCTTGATTCTGGTCGAAAGAAATAATAAAAGGTCTTCGGCACTGACAGCAAAACCAGCGACTGCCCTTCCAGAATTTGTTTGTATTATCGTTACCTTGAGTTACGTTTTCGCTAGCAGCTGTTCTCTGAATCGTATGAATCTGTGATTTTTTTCGTTGATTTCCTCATGGTAAGAGCGCTGCTTGTAAAAAAACTGCCAGATTAAATCACTCAAAAGTTTGGTATGTTCTTTTAGTTTTGTGTGTTTGATATATCTCATTTTCCATTCAACTTGAGGCACACCAAGACAATTGAAAATGTTAATGTGTGAAAACGAACTGAAGCCGGAGCCGTGTTGCGAAAAAGGAGAACTCCGGAGCCGGACTCATGAAAACCAAGAACTCCGGACCTGGAGCCATGTTCACGAAAAGAAGAGCTCCAGTGCCGGAGCTGTGCCATTTTTACGACAGTTTCACAGCCCTGCTTACGCTCACAGTATTCATTACTTTTCACAAAACTCAGCTTGTTTAAGGATTATGAAAGGCAAAAATAGATTAGGCCAGGATTGCCAATTATTTCTCAGACTGCTGCAATGTTTCAGCATGCGTCAGACAAAACAAAGAGATTATCACAATCCTTCAACATAAGCGTAGCCAGGGTGGGCCCCAGGGGGCCATGCCGTCCCCAAATTTTTAGCATAGGTTAAATGGTTATTTTGTGCTTTTGGAGGCGGTATCCCAAATCAAATGGTGGTATTCGCCTAAAGTGAAACATTTCCCCCCTCAATTGTTTGGGCCCAAAAAAAATTTTGGGTTGGCTACGCCACTGTCCTGTAGATGTCTGCTGCAACACCCAATTTTCTGCAGTTGAAAAACGATTAGATTGCAATCCAGCAAACATGATGTCCTACAGTATAGTTGGAGGCAAACCAAAATCAGCAATTAACCTATATGCAGTGTAATAGGCCGTTAATTTTGTATGTAACTTGCAACAGCATTTCGTATAATTTTTGGGTGCAGAGCTCTATACAAGCGAGTGCTAGTACTTAGTAGTCATCAGTTTCAATGTAACATTCCTATCTTTGAGGCCTTATCAAGAAAAGATGTGTACCTGCTTCTACAAAGATGCCGAAAGTCTAATAACGTAGAGTTGCGTGCTTTGATGCAGTCAGATTGTTTATATTCGTTCATATTCTTCGAACACTACAATCGCATTTTGCTTCATGACTGAGTGCTCGGACATTGCAGTGTTTGTTCGATCGTTTGAGGGCGTGTCATGGGCCTCGACCACTTTAGGAATTAGCGTCCTACTCTGCAGTAGTGTTGTACCAAGTGCTACGGTTAGCGAACAATAGTGTTAAGAATGTGTCTGTAAGCATGGGCGTCGGAAGGGGGGCAGGGATTCTTTGGCCCCCTTGATTTTGATAATTTCAGCAAAAAGTCTAGCTTTCTTAGATTCGAGTCGGAAAAAACAAATTTCACCACTTTTGGCCCCCTTTAGAAAAATTCCCTAGTGCTCCCTCCAGGAAAAAATCCTTTCGACGCCCATGTCTATAACTCTTTGGTTCTGTCTCCAACGCCATTGTAAAACGTTCTGTTAAGAACGTGTCTGTAACCTTGTGATTCAGCCCCCATCGCCGTTGCGAAACGTCTTGTTTTATCTGTTTTTATCAACCTGTGTTGTGCAGACAGTTTGTACTATGGACTTCATGTCTGCTTGCAAATTAAATTCATTCATTTCCAGTGAACAATATTGACATTCAAATACTGCTGTAAAACAGCAGTCTAGCGCAGTGCTTGTCAACCGGGTGTATCGTACACCCAGGGTGTACCTGAATTTTCCAGGGGTGTAGCCAGAACCGTCGCCAGAAAGTTTTCAATAGGGGGGCTTTGCCTTTCTGAGGGGGTCTTTGGGTTTGTGCTAGGGGATTTGACACTCTAAAAATTGACAAAAACTCAACTGATTTATAATGTTTCATGTTTCAATTTAGGGGGCTTAGAGCTTTGTTTGGGAGGCTAAGCCCCCAAAAAAACCCCCGTGGTGACGGTCAGGGCCGGCCTTAGCAAGTGCGGGGCCGGATTGGAAGTACTTATGCGGGGCTCCACTTAGTGGCGTTTGCAGAACTTTTTAAGGGGGCATCACGTCATAACGATAGAAATTCGTTGATGTGAAAGGGAAGTCGAGGACATGATCCCACTTTCGACCTCTCCAGCATAAACCTCACGGATAACGCAGTAACACCCAATAAATACATGAGTTGCTCCGGTTCAATACCTCCAGAGTTGAGATATTTGATGTAGTGCGACTGCACATACAGAGCTAAAAATTTGCAGTAATTTGCAACAGATTCTATTTTCGATGTCGAGTCTATCAAACATGGGCAATCTACGCTTATTGTCTGGCAGTACTCTTTTGCAGGGGAAATTAAAAAAACGTGTCCTATCGCTCTCGTTTCTGGGGAAAACTTCTGTTGTGACTATAGGTGGTTCGTCTCTTTGGGCTAAATAGTTCCTAACATTCCGACTCACGACAACTGGCCATGTAGCGGAATCGTTTGTTAATCCAATAGTTCCGACAAATTTTCCATTTACGCAAGTCTCATCAGATTCACCTGCTTCTTTCTTAGTCAGACTCAACAATTTCAAAATGACTTATCTCACTTCCCGTACATAAACTTCCACTGGACTATTTGCAGGGCAGCAACCAGTTGATTTTTTGGGGAGAAAAAGGATTGTAACTTGTTGTTGTACCAAAAATATAAACGTGTTTTTGAAAATTTAGGGGGTAATTGCCCGGTTGTCCCCCTCTGGTTGCGGGCTTGACTATCTATCTGGCGTAACTTCATCAGGCTAACTGTCTACGCTGTTGCCATCTACACTGTGGTGTGGCTCTTTTTGAGCTTTCTGTACATTTTCTGAGGTATAGTTCTGTTAAAATGCTTCTCCAATGCACCTTTCTCTTTTACTGCTTTGGGCTTTGTTTGCCCTTAGCTTCAGCCTTCTCTTGACTGCCATTTAAAATTTTGGCCTATGTTTCTTGGTATTAGAACTCATGGTATTTATCTTAGTTACAGAAGAAATATATTCTTAAATAAATATCCCAAATCCAACTATTAAAACCAAAAAACAAAACACCGGTATAAAACCTGCCTATCACTATATTTTACACTTGGATAAGGGGTCCAGAGAGTGAAATCTGCTAGAGCACCAGATTAAGAACACAAACCGCTTATTAGAACAGGTCTTGAAAAAAACTTTATCTTCCGACTTCTAAGATGAAATATATGAAATATTGCAGATTTCGCAATAACTATAAACAGGGCTGCCGTACCGTTTCTATTTCTAAGATTTGTCCTTATTGTGAAGGGCAGGGGGCTGTCTTAGCAAACTTCATTGTACTTATTTCTAAGAAATATACTTATTTTTGACTTGCGTGCTTATTTCATCTTATTTTCAGCAATGTTTTCTCATGTATCAGCTCAGTGGACTGATGAAAGGAACAGCCTTCATGAAAGGACAATTAAAAATTTGCTGCAAGTAAAAGTGAACTTAGATCACAGCTGCCTTCAGATATTTTCAACGAATAAGGAATTGATTCAACATATTGTTTTTGGTGAAAAATATGGTACTAAATGACTTGACACTTACGCTGACGTTTAAATAAAAAATATGCTGATAAATGTCATTTTTTCTGGTCGTCCTTATTTTTTTAGTCCAAAGCGATGGTAGCCCTGACTATGAACCTAATTTTCAGAAATTTTTCCAAACAGGCAGTAGCCTCCAAAACTTCCACAAGACTCATCGCACCTTTGTTCCTTTTCAGACTTCTAGTTTGTTAGGCTATATCTCAGAAATTGGGGTACCAATCTGTGTGAGAATGATGCCATAATCGTCGTTTCGGCAGTATTTCATGATGCGACTCTCACCACAAGAACATACTAGGCTTACTTCGCTTAAATCTAACTGCTGCTTCTCTTTCGCCGAAAAAGGTGTTCCCAACATTCTGTTGCTTTGCAAATGGCTTAATTGTCAATAATAATCGTTAAAGAAAGTTTCTGATACTTTTTGAGGAATCGTTATTTTTGCACATCTGTAATAATCTTCAGTTCGCATAATTAAAACTAGGTTTGTTTCAAGCGTTTCCGTCAATCTCAGATTGCCTCATCAGATTTCTACAAGAGTGAAATTGAGTAAGACTGACTAACGAGCATGCAATTGCAATTACGAACTAAAGTTAACCTTCAGAAAACAAGTGACTGTTGAAACAGCTATAACTATCGAACCGTATCTTGCAGATACTATTAAAACTTGACCTGCCAAATACGAAACGCTTGTAACTGAAACAGAAAACAGCTTCAAAACTTAACCTTTCCTATTGTAACTAGCTGCCATTGAAAAAAGTTAAGCTACAGATTGTCGAAAAACAATGACCATTGTTACAATCAAAGAAGGAATTATTATGATTGAGGGCGTTAAAAAACGCGCAGTTCACTTTAATTTTCAATGGAAACGGGCCTCACGCTTAAAAAATACTTTGGGCCCCGCGCCGGCACTGCACACGCAGCTTCGATTGAAATTAAGATAGTAAGCGTTGCGCAAGGTCCCTTTTGGCGTGGGGCCCGATTGGAAGCAATCGGTCCACTCGGCTAAAGGCCGGCCCTGGCGACGGGACTGGGTGTATCACAGTAATGAGGTGTACAGGGTGTACCAGATGTGTGCTCAGTGTCGGATTTACGCATAGGCCGTGGCCTAGGGCTCCGCACTTTCGGGGCCCCCCTCAGCTTCTTCCTATGACGACTCATTATTTAACTTAAAATTTACGAAGCTGCGCAGAGTCATAACTTCACAATTTACTTTGGAACGAGCGAATATGCAAACGTCTCTAGACTCTTATCGGTACAATAACAACACGATAGTATTGTTTGCAACGTTATGTAAGAATGACAATGCTACCTTTCATCAGAGTTCTGCAGTGTCTTGCGTTGTTGCGAGCTAATTGTCAGTGGAAGATTGAACATCAAGTAAGAAAGTCCTGTGTGAAGGCTTAATATTGAGGAACATGGCTGGGCGCGAGAGTGATGCAGCCGGTTTGTATGAAAGTGTTTAAAACCACAAGCAGTAGCGTAGCCAACCCAAAGGTTTGGGTAAGGCAAATACTTTGACTTTAAGCGAGGAACAGTATTTTATTCGGGACACTACCTGTTAAAGCACAAAATGACAAGATATGCTAGAAATTTGGGGGATCATGGCCCTCTTGACTCCTGGATACGCCTATGGTTACAAGAAAATAATGAAAACGTAAGAACAGTACTTATTTTATGTTCAATCTTCCACTGAGAAAAAGCTGGCAAAAACGTAATAACGCCAAACTCTGCAGAACTACGATGAAAAGCAATATTGTCAGTTTTGGATGCTACGTTTGGTTGTTACCAACTATATTGCCCGCAAGCAGAGATTGCTTGTTGAAGCTCTGTTCGCATAGGCGTACGAGGCGGGGGCTCGGGGGCGGGTC
>Ga0210059_1012982_pt1 | contig 12506 bp, 6 predicted proteins | sample Ectturendosymbi2_FD_188042 | JGI IMG/M metagenome (GOLD analysis project Ga0210059, IMG submission 188042) | Ecteinascidia turbinata endosymbiont from Florida, USA - Sample 2 (SPAdes) (version 2) | ecosystem: Host-associated > Tunicates > Ascidians > Unclassified | place: Key West, Florida...
CTAGTTGGTAGTCAAGTCTCATAACGGCATAGCTACTGGAAGAGGGATGAAGTATACTTCATTGTGACAGAACAATGGACGACAAAATAGTCTTTAATCGCGAAAGCTGTTTTCTGAATTGTAGAAAATCATCGTGAATAAAGTTACTTTCTTAAGCTGTAAGGGGGCGATCGCCCCAATCACCCCCCTTCTGTTCTGTATCTGCCTCTGGACACAGCACCCTCCTTGTTTACACTGATCAGCTATTGTGTTTTCATTTGCTCTAAGTCTAATGTAATGTTCGCTAATGGTTGGTTTACTTCATGCGATGGCTTTTATGGTGCTTCTGCTTGTAGTTGTAGGCTGAGTCATGAAACAATAAACCATTTTTACCAGCCAGGCATTTGCCCCATCCGCTTACTGGCGCTCTCATCTGCATATTGAGCTGAAACATGGGTTTGGTTGGTTGCGTGTAACTGGGGTTATGTCAGATGAAATCGGATGTTGAATGGTTCGTATGATAGAGGATGCTTTTTGTAATGTGTTGTTAGAATTGGAGAATGTTATTTAACGTATTTATTGAGAAATAGCTAATCCAGTGAAATTTTGGTGTTTACATCCGCATATACTGGTGAACTGACCTAGCGCTGGCGTACATTTCAAGTTTGGTTTTGACTTTTTTCGAACATTTTATATATCTGGAGTTTTTTAAAGGTAAATTCTAGGGTTTTGCTTCATAAGAGAGTGGCCACTTTGAGTTTCAGCTTGGCACAAATGCCAAATATCTGAAAATTATAGTATCATAATAAATTTCATCACCATTCTGTGAAACGCTTCCAACAACAGCTTACACTTGTGCAAACTGTAATGGCATAGCTCATCTGCTGTGCATTAGGCTTTGTTTGAAGATGTTTAAGTAATTAACAATGTTAATGTTCAAAGGTTAAGAATGTTTGGATTAACCTGTGATAAAGTGTGATAAATGGTTTGATGACCTGTAAATTGTAATAAATGGTTGGGTTAACCTGTAATAAACCATGACTAATTGACATCTTGAAAATGCAGCTAAGAATTTTAAACCAGAGTTTATGACCAGCGTCGTATTTAGTGCATGAATCTATGTTTTCAATGGTCATGTCTTTACAACATGAACCTGATGGCCTTTTGGATACATCACAAGATCATGGTCATTCAACAGATGATCTCTTAATAAATCATACACCAGCAGTATCTCATTCTTTGTCTGGTCTAACCAATGAGGATGAATCTGATAATGAAAATGACGTTGCCAAAGACAATATAAACTTGTCAGGATTATTGGAAGTTTTGGAAGACCATTTTGAGACCCCAAAAGTTCCTTCAGAAAGGGTATGTGAGTTTTTTTAAATACAAGAAAGAATTCTCAAAAATTAATCTTTGGTAGAGTTTGGCATATTCTGTGCCATCTCTTGCTGTGAAAAAGTTGTTACTTATAATGCAGGCAGTGGCTATAGATCTGCCAGCAGACCTTTATTTTTGCAAAAGTTACTCATCCACCACCTGCAGTTGAATGTGACAGCAACACATGATGAATGTGCAGTAGACTACAATATACTTGTAGAAATGTACTAAACCCTAAAGCTAAAGATTACCTCTAAACCATAAAGACAAATGTTCTGGAAACTTTTTAAAAAGTACACAAAAACCGATCCCATTAAAAGTATAGCCCAGTGGTTCTCAAACTTTCATGAGCCGTGGCCTCCTTCAAAAGGCTCCAGTGAATACTTAATATATTGTGACACTTGGGTTATGCAATGAATATCATGGCAAAGTTACCTAATGAAGGCCTCTGCTTGTGGCCCCCAGAAACCACTCCACAGCCACCAAGGGATTCTGAGGACCCTGTTTGAGAAACCCTGGTATAGATTCTACCACCAAAACAAAAGCCTCAATGGTGAGATATGAACCGAAAACCACTCACACAGCAGACGTAAACACTTCCCTTTGACTACAAAGACAGTGCTAGTAGTGTGACAAACTCAGTGTTTTATTTGAGCCATGCCATCACTGGCAGACCTATAGCCGCTACCTATAATGCAGAAATGTACTACAGTGTTAGTTATATTTCAGTCATTAACTTTGGCAGCACACCAAAGCTAATGAATGAAACGTAACTTTTAGAAACACCTTTTTTGCAAGAGTTAACCTCGACTTAACACATGTTGCTGTGGCATTCATACATCCGCTTTTCATTATTATATAATCAATGAACTTGCAGGATGACTCCAAAACCAAAGGGTGTGGTTGCACAAGAAACGGGTAATTAAACATGCTTTGCTGTACATAGAGCAGATTTTACCGATCATATTTCAAAGAAATGGTGCTCGTTGTTATCCAATAGGTTCAACAAAGTTTTTCTCAGCTTTGAAAAAACACATGTGATACTGTCTTGCCACACACTTAAGGGAAGCACTGTTATAGAGAATGTTATCAACATATTAACCTTAATAAAACATTTTGCATTTTCTGAAGATATTTTGCTTTTGAAGACCTTTTGAAGACCTATCAGTGTTTTCAAAATAATTTCAGTCAGAAATTATTTCCTAATATTTTCAAACTTAAGCCTTACCTCTTCTAGCTTGGAATGCAAGTTAGTGATGAAGAAACTACTTTCCGTCATCGACAGCTGAGCATGTTGGTGGCAGAAGAGGAAGAATCTGAATATGTAACCTCGGCTACATGGAGAGACCAACCACGTCATATTTTTGTTCTCACAGAAGCTGGCAAACCTGTTTATTCTCGGCATGGTAGTGAAGAAAAGTTATCAGCAGTTATGGGAGTGATGTTAGCAATTGTGTCATGCATTCAAGATAGAAATGACACAATAAGGTATGAATAGCATTGTTTCAGGTTTCTTTTGTTATCACCATATTTATTTGATTGTTAGTCACCCTTAATTGTAAGCCACACAAAATGGTGTTAAAAGATTAATGTAAGCCACACTTAAACATAGGTTGCCTAAGCCTCTGAGATACTTTCGTTTACTAGTAGTAGCACATTTCGCATTTAATTGGCAACCCTGATAATGATGCTCACACCACTACAGATGCCTTCTGTTCATCATAACCCCTTCTGTGAAGGGTGTGCATGCAATGCTGAAAAGAAGAAAGATAATATGAAAAGAAACTTTGGTTGAAAAAACGCAGCCAAGGAAAGACTGAACATCAACTAGATAGACCTGTTGATAAGCTAAAGTAGAAAGGTAAGCCGCCCTTGATCACAAGCCACGCGAAATGATGGAAAAAAAACTTTATAAGCTGCAGCTTACAATTGAATAAATACAGTAATTAACCCTGGTTACGCTTTTTGAAATTTTTTCTAAATTTCAGAGTGGAAAATTTTTTAAAATATTGAATGAAGTTTGTTCAGCGAAGCTTTGATCATAAAAGCAATTCTTCTTTTAACAAAGGTGCTCTGCATCTGTGTGTCATTTATCATTTCTATGTGCACTTCTTTGCCTAACTTTCCAAAAGAAGACCCTATTAACCTGTATTTTTAATCTGCCTAAGGAAACCTCTGTAACTTTAAAATAATGTCATTGCTGTGCTTAAAATTGTGCCCATCTTTTCTGCTGCAAATAAATGTGTACTGATTTAAACCTTTGCCCATAAGTATCTGTATACACAGATAGTTCTGAAAACCCTAATCTGTCATCTAATTTGACTATTTCATACCACATGTTAATGTGAACAAACAAACCTTAAAGTTTTGGTCATATAAACCTTGCTCTGTACATGGGTACTGTACATTACTGATTTTTTATTGTCATGTTATTGATGTCACAGCAAATCTACTTCAGAATGATCAAACATACCTAAAGGGTGTTTATCCCTTTTAACACAAGAAAGTATTTAGTAAGCTCTATGAATAATGACCTTGCCAGGTCATATTTACACAGAAATGTAAAATATGTTGGAACCTTTCATCAGTACAAATAATAAAACAGCGGGCTCCAAACTATGGCCTGTGGGCCAAATCTAGCCCACAAAGCAATTTTATCCAGCCCGCGAAGCCATTTCATTAGGCTTCAAAGATATTTTGTCATTAATGAAAAAATAATAAATTTACAAAAAGTTGTTGATTGTTTTGTTAGATTATAACAACTCCAGAAAAAAACATATTACGTAAGATATCTGGTCCTCGAACTGTTGTGTAACAGTTTGTGGCCCTCAGATAAAAAGTTAGCAATTCTTAAAATGTATGATTTTGAGGCCAACATAGGTGATACTAGCCTTGCAATTTGGCGAAAGCACTGTGTTTCGTGATGACTCACCAAATGTTTTTCAATTTTTTAATACTACAGTGTCAGAAGTATTGCAGGTGAATATCAAAAATTAGTTAATATCTTATCTTTGTTCATGTTTTGTTGTTAGTTGAAAAAATGTTTTGCAATTTTGATTGCTTTTACAATAGACGTCACATATTGCAATTGCTAAGATTAATGATAAACCCATTTTTGTGAAGGCTTACTAAATAATTTTCAAGTATTTCAATGATGTTGGTCCAATGGGTTGACCATGCACCTCTGAAGCTCGTTTGATTCTGAGTCAAGCATGCCAAAGACTTCGCAACTGGTACTTGCTGCAATCCAGCTTGGTGCTCAGCAAGCATCAATGGATGGATGTTAGGGCTTCATGTGCAATGTTGTCTTGCCACCAGTGTAGCAATAACTACAAAAGTATGCGTGCATCCCCTGATGCGGAGTAAGCTGAGATGGGCAAACTGCTTGTGACACGTGAAAGGAATTACGAAGTGAATGCAATACTGTAAAACAACTTTTCTATATCAAACAAAGCCATTCAATCACAAAATACTCATTGCAGTGCCCTGTATGAAAATGCACATTTGATTTTGTTTCTCAGATGTTTTTTTTGACATTTTGTTTTTCAGATCTATTCATGCTGGAAACCACAAGTTTGTCTTTTTCATAAAAATGCCTTTGATTTTAGTTGCTGTATTTTCAACTCCAGAATGTGTTTCGCAGGTACAGTACAGCCATGGTAGTAAAAGTAAATTTTTATATTGATTTTATATTACATTTTCTATTGTGAGGGAGAAGTTGCTTTGTATATACGCTGCCTGATTATACTTTCCTTCACCATCTACAAAAAATCAAACTTTAATTTTTAGCAACTGACCAAAACCTTGTGCAAGTTATGACAACCATAGGTCAGTCCTGGTCATGACAAAAACCTTTTGACAAAGCATTGTGGGATTCTTTTAAATTAAAGTAGAGGTTCCCAGATGGGTGTCACTATGCTTTGGTACATCATTTTAAAAGTGCAAGGGCACTGCAAGCTTCCATCCACTTCCACTACCAAGATCCTAGAACTTTAGTAAAACCTGCTCAAACCAGGGTTGTAAAAAAAACTGACCCAAAAAAACCCACCTTTGTTTTTTTTAAAAAAGCCCACTTAAAAGAAAAACAATAAAACCCACCAAAAAAACACTACTCCTTTGAAAAATATACTAAGAAGTAAAAAATAAAATAAGCAGGGCACTTGTACAGTTAACTGCAATTTTTTTGATCAAACAAAATGAACAACAACGAAATTTAAAGAACTTAAAAAAAAGAGAAGAATAAATCGAACAGTTTGAGTAAATTCAATGATTATCTTCTTCAGCTCTGCACAATTGATTTGTTTTAACCAATATTTCTGCTTTCTCTGCATCTTAACCTTTTCTGATTTTGGACCAAACCAAATCATATAGTGAAAAAATACATTATAGATACCGAACTAGCAAGGCATGCACATAAACTTGATGTGAAACTGCAGAGTTGGTGTGGGAGTGTTTTTTCTCTGTTAGCTCTGCGCATGCTTGCTAAGCCTTACCACTTAGGAGCGAACTGACCAACAACACAGCGAAAACAAAGATGCGGTACATTTCTTTACCCGCAATTTTGAATGCCATAATAGGTATAACAAGTTATTATTGTGTAGTTCTGAAAATAGTGATATTGCATGATGGAATAAAAACAATTCAGAAAGTTTTTTTATGTTTTCTTTAAAAAAAAACAAAATCTTGTTTTTTTTAAAAAACTTTTTTTTTTTTCAAAAAAAAAAAACCCAGGTGGGTTGTTTTTTTTAAAAAAACTGGGTTTTTCTCAACCATGGCTCAAACTCAATTGATTTATGTGTAAATGTATTATGTGCATTTTTAGTGTTTGTCGTATATTGCATATTCTGCAGCCAACTATGATGTTGAACATCAGTAACTTTTCTCCCCGACTTTTGCATTAGAAATGCATTTTACCAGAATGTGACCTATACAACATCTATTTTTATCTTGGCACCTGGTCATGGAGACGTCTGACCTGAGGACATGAGTTCTAGGATATATACAGTATTACAAGTGTATGATGTGCACATATGTTGTTCGCAGTTACCATAGAGCATATTTTGAGGTTGATTGGAAAAATACACACATAACTGTAAATGAGGTGCTTAGTTTGTACTATGAAAAACTTTGCAGGTTTAGAAAAGAAGATAAGTTTCGAATTGCTACTGAATTCATTCCTTGCGTTTGCTTAATTGTTGAAGATAACGAGAATTTTTCTATGCTATCGAAAATAATTAGTCATTGTCAACTTCATGGTTTGTTGATCGAAGCATGATTGGGAGACTTCTTGAGGTTTTGGAAACTTAACATTATCACAACTGATCGAGTACACATCACCAGAACAGTGATTTTGCAGTCGATAGTCAATTACACATTTCCATAATGTCTCCTAATAACATTGGAAATGTATAATGTTGATGCCACTTGCTTGGATGATAATGTCATGGATCTTCCATCTCTGGCAAAGAATATTTAACACATTTTAGAGGGTATACGTATGATAGCCTGCCACTTCAACAGTTATGACATATACGCATGACAACCTGTCACTTTAGTAATTATATTGTGGGAAACTATTCATGATATAGTTTTATTCTGCAGATAATTCGGGACCTGGATTATGTGTACAATACGATTATAAGTGTTGTGACGCTCAGCAAACTAGATCGAATATTCAACAAGCAAAAGAGTTTTGATTTACGAAGGTTATTGTCAGGTAACGCAGCTGATAAGTAAGTGTAGATAAGCGCATTTTTTAAAGATCCTTCAGTGCTCCTGAAACTTTCTAACGTCAAAAAATTGCTCAACTGCATGCAACGTTTTGGGTAAAGGTTATAACTGGGCACGTTTGATATGAGCGTACATTAATAACAGTTTCTTTTTTTATCACAATATTTATTTGTGATTTTTGCAGGGTAGTTCTTAATGTGACAACGATCCAAAGTTATGGTTTGTTTTGAGCGCATTGACGTTTTCCCAAAAATATATGAGTTAGAAGCCCTGGTGTGATTTTCGCTCATCAGGCCTGAGTAGCCGTACTTGACACTTTTTGCGGTGTGCTCGTACTTATCTTCATAGTAAAGAATTTTGACAAAATATGACTGATTTTAGTTTCTATGTTTGTCGCTACATTACTGAAACTGGCAAGATCTGACTTTTTGTGTGTTACTTGCAGAGTTGGCATTGCCCAAAATGGCAGACAACATCCTACTTTTTGTTGAAAATAGGTACGAACAAGTTTTTGGATCATCTATGTTTGTCGATGGATTCAGACCCGCAGTACCTTTTGGGTGCTATTCACTGCTTTCCTATTCAGGGAAACATGCGAGATCTGATTGGACAATCTCTACAACAGGCCAGGAGCAATGATCTTGCTTTTGCACTTTTGCTTTGTAATGGGTATTTATGCCAGTTTTTTTTGTTTTTCAAAATAAATTAAAATATCAATGTGAGCGTAATTCAAAATCATGAACAAGCGTACTCTACACAAGAAGTTTAAACGTGATTTTAGTTCCAACGGTTAATTGCAAAGTGACCTCAATCTTGGAATCGTGTTTCGCTTCGGTTTTGCAAACTTAAACCGCCTGGCAGGTGGCAGGTAACTTCGAAATCGTTTTCAAAGGTGCTTACAAATGAAATTTTGCTCCATGAAAAACGAAAGCACAGAAAATCTTGCAGCAAAAGCCATGACTAAAGAATATGACACAGCGACTTGCTCGGGCTGTTTTTGGGCTATTGAACATTTAGTTGGTTGCGCGGCAGTCTCAGGATTGCAATGCGCATCGTCTAAAAAATGAAAACAAAAACATGCATGCTTGTCATTTCCATTCTGTGTGCCTTTGATGCGATAACAGGTCCTTGCGGTTTGACCGAAAATATTATGTTAGGCAAGTCGTCAGTGTTTGTCGACTGAAAGAGCATAACCTTGAAACAAGCGATATTCAAATTTTGATCAACCTCGTCACTGCTTCTACATCCTTCAACGATGGCGAAACCTGGCTTCCTATCTGTCTACCGCAGTAAGTTGAAATGAAGGATCGCTACTTTTTTGTCAAATTACGGACGTGAGGTTTGCGAGTCGATTCAAAATCTGTTTTTCTCGTTTAAGTACAGAACATCCAATGTTTTTTTAAAGCTAATCGTTAAAGTTGTGCTGTTCTGGCTAAGTATAATATAGATACGCGGCCCGTGGTTCATGGTATTGCGATCGGAAATCCCGAGCGGCATGTGCGCAAAGCTTCGCACCGTGTCAACAAGCAACAATAGAGATCATGCTCGCAATCTCTCTTCGCGTGCGCTAGTCATCATGTTCAATCGTTCACACGTTAATATCGGCAGAGCTACCACTTCGCAATCTCTCTTACTATTGCTTGCTCGCGCTACATGTATGATGGTGTTATTCTTCACGCATATCCCCTTTGTGGTGAATCACACAATCAACGCAACACCACCGGAGAGGTTGCAACAATGGACCATCAACAGGAAAAATTCAGTTTCAATATAATTTCCATTAGCAGAAGACGTTAACGTAACTTGTCTTTTATCGTCATTAGTATCAAAAGACAGGTAAACTTCACCAGAGGCAAGCAGGGATCAGCCCGTGGCTTTGCTGTTCCTGTTTTATCCTTAAATAAATAAACATTTGCTCAGTAACATGCGTACAGTAATTCCGCATAAACAGTCGTGCTTTTCCGTACACCGTTTGATTCGTGACTTGCACATGTTGTATTAAACAATGCTGCAGTGCTGATGGAAGCTACGCTGCTTGACACCCTTTGCGTATTATCAATTCAGGACCCCCGCGGAATAGTTATAAATTAAACTAAAAACCAAGTTTAATGCGAAATTTTAGAAAACTCTTCAGTTAGTCATCCAATCGTTTGAGTGCCTGTTGCCAGCGGAAGGATCCATGCGCTTGTGTTCATGAAAGGCATAAAGGCACAGCGCAGTACCAGCGATCGTTTTCGTTTGTTTTGGAAGTGTGCGCTTTTTTGTACGTCTTCGCAAAATTCGAAACTAATAGTTCGCGTATTAGTTTGTCTCTATTCTGCAAAATATTTTTTATAAACAACAGCTCACGAGAAATGTGTGGTCATACAAAAGAGCAAATATTCAGACCAGTATGAATTTGTCTCTAGTTTCGAATTTGACATAGGTAGATAATCGTGGAGGTAACAGATATATAGTTAGCTTTAAGTAACATTAAAATCAGATTTCAACTTGAGAAAAGTTAAACGATAAGTTTCGGCAATGTAGTAGTGAACTGAGCGTTGGAGACCTTGGCTCTGACGTTATTCGGCGTGTAAGCAAATTATTGGTCGATAGTCTTCACTTCAGCTGCAAATCACACCGTTTCACTCATTTTCTATTGCAGTTTTAATCCTAACGGCTTCCTTCACGCTCACATTTCATATTTAGACGAAGAGAAACGAATATGTTTGATGCTGTTGTCAGCTGATCAAGATTCGTTCTTTCGAGTGAGCGAATGCAAACAAAAGGTTTTGTCAAAGCTTAAAGAGTAAGCTGTTTGGCCGTAAACGCACGATAATTGTTCATCGTTATCTGGAACCGTTTTATAAACTCTGAAATTGTGTGTAAAGCTAAGTACTCGTTGCACGTTTTCAGGTCTTGATACCATCGTTTACTTTTATGCTTAGTTTTTTGCGTTTTCTGGTAAAAATAGGTAACATCTGTAAAAAAAAGATGTACATTTTACTCCAAAGTGTAAAAGTAAGGTGCTGAGGTCTTCAAAGCGTATACAGTCGAACTTATCCGATCTTTTGCTATTTTTATATTGTAAGTTTGTAACCATTCGAAATTGGAGATCCAGAAACACTGTTAATTTTTAGGCATGATTGTTTGTCGGCATTAAAGAAGGCCTCAACTGGAAACAATTCGTATTCTGTTGCAAAAGTTGGAATCCGAGGTTTACGCCATTTTATTTATAAAGTGAAGTCTGTAAATCAGGTAAGAACGAATGACACACCATGTTTTGTTTTTTTAACTTTTGTATAAATTGTGGTCGTATTCAGAAAACCGTAGAACAAATATTTGTTGAAATACTGTACCAGCGTTTTCTATGATATGCTGATTAAATAGTTTTGGGTTGCCTCAGTCTCACTTTATTGTTCAATTGGTGTTGAAATATTTCCGCCATGTGTTTTAAAGAAACTGGTAGCTCGTGCAGTAATACTGATGTTTAACACCTGCGTGGACCTGAATCATAGTAAATCGTGCAAATAATGTTTTGGCTGCGATATAATAAAATGTAATCTACGTACTCATTCGTTTTGAGGGATTAGCTTTTATTTGCGCATTTAAATCATTTTTGTTCGAACCATACCTCTTATTCTTAATACTGTTTTGTTAGTCTGACGATGGTTTAGTTTGTTTTGCCATGCTGTTTCATAGCAGCACAACCTTTTCTTTTTTCCTCCGCTTACTATAACTCGTCAAATTGTTGATGGAAGTTAACGCATGGCGGCGATGAAATCGCTAAAGACCGTGTTTCCCCGATACTAAGACCTAGCGTGATTTTTGAGGATAATGTTACTATAAGCCCCACCCTTAAAATAAGCCCCAGTTGACTGGTGGGAAATTGAGTTAAGCGAAAACTCCGCTGGAATTATGGAAACTGATGACCTGCAAGACATTGCAGAGGATGATGATATAATTGTTTTTGAATAAATTGTTGTTAACGCGTTTCTGAATAAAAAACATGTTAATGATAAGTAAATGGAGATAGTTTTTCGTAATTTCTGTTAATTTAGAAATCTCTTAATTTTTACTTCGTAACTTCATTTTTTGATATACCAAAATAAGACATCTCCCGAAAATAGCCCTAGTGTAAATTTCGAAGTGAAAATTAATATAAGCCCTGTCTTACTACCGGGGAAGCACGGTACACCTTTTCTAGTTTTCAGCATCCTCTGTATAAAGTAGACAGATGGTTCGGAGACCTTGTCGTGTGTGTTCGCACGTATGTTTTTCGCAATCGAATAAGTCGATTTTGCATCTCAAATTCATCAAATGTCAAGTCGGCACTCATGGCTACAGGTGCAGTTTTCTAACGGAGACAACCCCATATTCAGACGTAGACGCTTGCGGGTTTTGAATCAACGATTTCTTATGTACTTCACTTTATTATGCTCATACGATGAAGTTACTAAATCGTGGAGCAGTGAAGTAAGTGTTGATGGGAATGGCCCGGGTGAAATGATCGCCGTTGTCGTTGATACGATGCAACAGCCTCATCGTTTTCTCATCGCCATACCGGTCCAGTAGCTTCGCCCCTTTGCCGGCGTGCAGCCAATTGCGATGTCCGCGACCCTATCGATCTTCCTGTGATGGTCAGAAAATCATGTGTTATTAACTAAAAGTTATTTTCTATTGCAATAACACTATTGCGAATGGCACCTTGCTTCGTTGGGACTCATCACGAATTTTTTTGTGCGCGTTAGTTTCATTAGCCGTGTCGCCGTGTCAGACTCACAAATAGTAAGACAACCAATATGTTTACAGTTCACGTGCCCCGCTTTTTCGACGCCCTACGACAACGAAGAACAGCGCAAGCGTTTGTTCAGTTATTATCAGCGTCTTCACGGAAAGATTCACGACCCTGATGTGCCGCTTAAGCTGCGCTATTGTGTTGCGGACGAGGAAACTCTGCTAGCCTGGGTAGGTTGTTGTGTTCGCACCGACGTTGTTGTCACCGATCGATGTCGCAATATCCCAGCGCTGCTTATACTGTCTGACGAGTAACGTTTCACTTAGCAACCGGACATGTTTCGGTTGCTTTTTGTTTGGCTGCCTTCGGTTCGTAAGGCCATATGTCGTTTTCGATGTCTTACAGGTCGCCTCCGGCTTTGAACTTTATGCAGCATTCGGTCCACTCATCACAAAGCCACAAGCCATTTCTGCCATTGATCGGTTGTTGCGCTGGTTGAAACAAAGAGAAGATGAGTTGTTGATGCAAAGACCGCCTGTATTTTGAACCTGTGCTTTCGAGTGGAAAGCCTACGTAAATGATGAGGAACCTCCTTATTTTTCTTATTTATCAGAGTTCGTTGCGAAGCAATCATTTTTAAATTGCGCTCTAATGCCATGCAGCACGGGCAAATTAGATCGTACGCGGCACTGGCTTCGGT
>Ga0210059_1012983_pt1 | contig 12505 bp, 8 predicted proteins | sample Ectturendosymbi2_FD_188042 | JGI IMG/M metagenome (GOLD analysis project Ga0210059, IMG submission 188042) | Ecteinascidia turbinata endosymbiont from Florida, USA - Sample 2 (SPAdes) (version 2) | ecosystem: Host-associated > Tunicates > Ascidians > Unclassified | place: Key West, Florida...
GCACCGGAAAAAAATAAAAATCACTGTTGACTGAGATGTTTGTGCAGACAACAAACTAGTTGCGTAGGTAAAGTTTTGAGCCAGTGGGAAGACTTAGCTGAAAGAAGCCCACTGGCCAACACTCTGAAAAACAATTTAAGAAATTATGGTGAATCCGGATGTGGATGGCTATACTAAAACCCTAAATCAAAGGTAACTACTCCGCGGAGTATTGCTCACTTCAAATCAGCTTAATACAGTGTTTAAGTTGGAATTATCTCCCAAAAGTTTATTTCTTTTTTTAATTCCAACGGAATTATCTCCCCAAAAAGTTTGGTCAACTAGATACTGAACTATCTTTACCATATTTTGAACCGATTTACACTTTTGCAAATGCATTTGGAACGTCATTAATTTTTTCTTAGCAAAGGACGTTGCAGTGGTCTCAACTTTCTTCAAACAAATTGGTCGCTTGTTACTGTGATTCGACAGTGTTTGCATACCTTCGTGCCATGACCACACTCTTGAACTTCTTCAGGTTAGGCTTACAATTTTTGCTGACGTGTGCGGAATTAGTGTCGTTGCAAATGACCAGTACGCATCTCTGAAACTGGCCGAAAAACGCAAAAAAACGACAACTTACTGAAAGCCATAAAAATACTAAAATCTAAATATAAAATAGTGGGGGGCCGGTTGTTACGTTTAGCTTGCCAACGAGGGGAAATTTGCCCCACACCCCACCCACCCTTAGTTACGCCACTGCAACAAACGCTTTAAATATTGATTAAGCAAAGCAATAAATTTTTAAAATGTTTGGTACAGTTGATAAACATCAACGCTTCAAATCTTTTATCAGTCAAACGACATCTACCAGGCTCGAACTTCCGTCCAGCAACGCTGAAAAGTGTTAGTAATTTCAAACATTGTAAGTAATTTCGAAATAGCTGACTATTTCTTCAGACTGGGTTATACGATGCTTTCAGCTGCGTGATGGCCGCTGGATCGTCTGCAAGCGCAGCATAGTATTGCGTAGCTTTTCATTCGAAATGAAACGAACACTGACGCCAGTATAGTTGCGCATCTGTATATTGGACAAAAAGTCAACGGTTGACCCAAGCTCACAGGATTCGTTGACTTTTTTACCAGTATTTGTATGTCATTTCTGTTGACATGCTAGTTATCAGCGTTGTGGAAAGGTGCTTTCGACTAGGGTTAAATTACCTTTTTCGATTGCAAAAAAATTTATTTATATAAATTACTGTAGTAATTGTGTACGTAGCCTGCTCCAGCACTTACATTCACAGATACACTCTGAATATATATCTAAACAAAACCAACACCCCTCCTCGTAATGTACCGTTATCTCTTCTGTTGCCGAAGTTTCAACTTGTTTTTAAGAAAAGCTCTTATTTTTGTTGCTACGTCTCACTAGACTCACTACTTTACTTCTGGTGGCCAACAGGAAAGCTGTACAGCTGGAACAAAGCGAGAATTCACTACAAACGTTGTGCTTGCCGCTGGACTACCTGGATTTAACGCACACAGACAGGCAAATGACCTCCCCTGAAACATAATTATAATAAAGGAGGAAACCCAGCCACCAAAACCGCGGTTCATTGCACAGTGATGCAGGGTGAAGATCTCCAAGATTAATCGCGAAAGTAATCGTTGATTACGATTAAATTGGCAAAGTAATCGAATACGATTACGATTACATTTCGTTTTTGGTCAGTTCAATCGATTACGATTACCCCATGTCTGGTCAGACGTCCTTGAGCGCCAAGGACTGTTTTTGAATTTGCTATCAAAACTTGTTATGTCCTTGCACCTTGAAAAACATTTTGTTGTCCCTGAGTATTTTTCGGGGTCCTTGAAAGTTCTTGAACAGTTGTGCAATTGTTCATTATTGAACTATTGTATATTTCGATCATTCAAGAATCAAGATCAAGCAATGTAATGGAACAGAATACCGTGTAGATTTGTTCCATGGCACACAGTTGTGTCGTAAAAAGCACCCATTGTTACTCAGCAATGTTTTTTTTTGAAAAATTGTGGTGCACCATTATATCTAAAAAGTACTCAAAGTAGCTGTGAAGCAAAATTTCAATAATCACAAAATGTCCTCGAAAAAATTTTAAGTGATCTGGCAACCCTAATTCCATTGATGCATCACAATACATAGGCGTGGCCAGGGGGCCATTCCCCACCAAATTTTCAAAGTATCTAGTTATTTTCCGCTTTTAGAGGCGGTATCCCAAACAAAATACTGTTGCTTGCCTAAAATAATGCATTTTTCCCCAAAAATGTTTGGGCTGGCTATGCCACTGTTAGCGACGGCCTAGCAGTATAAGCACGTCACCTTCCGCAGATTTTGCGTTGAGCAACGCTCTTGTGCGGCATGGCGTATGTGCAACCAAGGGCGTATGCAAAGGGGGGTTGGGGGTTAAAAACCCCTCTTGAGCTAGATAATTTACAAAAAATTTATTACCTTCGCAAGGAAATTAATTGTTTTCGCATACTTTTTGCTTGTTAATTTGTCGACTTAATGCATTACCACGGAATGAATTTGCATGCAAATTTCAAGGAACATTGTAAATGGGCCAAAAAGTAATAATTATTCGGGTTTAGTGGGAATCTGAGTTATCGTCTCCATCCAGAAACCATCTCACCACTTTTTGCAGACCTTTCGTCCACTAAGCATGTTTAAGATTGTGTTCCGCGATAGTTCACTTTATCGGAAACAGTTGTCTTTGTTTTGTCTGCTATGACTGATCAGCGCAAGTGCTGACCGCACTGGCTACATTACCAGTTTCTGTAGAATGATAAAACTTTAAACCTATTACATGAGCTCAAAAACAGCAGTTGTTAAAATAGCATTCAGACATTTGGTTATGTCTCAGCAGGGAAAAAGGAAAATTTAAAATTTTCTGGACTTTTATACATAACAGAAAATCGAAAGTTTACTTGCGTACTTTATGCGCATTCACAATTCTTGTGTAGTTTAGCAAGGTTCGATCTTACAAACCGGGGTGTGCGTCAGACAGTCCAGCCGCACACTTCCTGTGCTCCACTGCTGGTATTCGCCAAGACATCAGGGCAGCCTGATTTTGCAGTTGTAAACTGCTTTGACGCAGTGATGAGATGAGTGTGTTTTACTCCCCTGTTTTAACGTGCAGCCCGATATTTTTGTAGTTATAAACTGCTGTGTCGTAGCGTTGAGTGTATTTTCCTCCGATATCCTAACCTGTAGCGCTGATAGTTTATATTCAGTTAAATGACGCATAAATTAAGGGGAGTGCGTGTAGACAAACATGCATAGTATGTCAACAAACTTCGCCGAAACGTTGGTTTGGAAACGTGAATATGACGTCAAATTGTGACGTCACAAACAGCGCACACCAAATACAAATGACCACCATATGCTATTGAATGAACCCCCCCACGAAAATTTTCAGCGTACGCCACTGTGCAACAGCTACATATCAGTTGCAACGGTTCGGTCGACGACATCCAACAACACTGAATCCTTTTTCTGCCCAGGTTGGTCAACAGCTGCGATGAAGCAATTGCAACCGGATCGAAGGCGGTCCTGAAAGAGAACATTGCAACATTGAAACGCAACAGTTCTGTCAAATCCACTCTTGTCTTGTTGGAAAAGCTAAAGGAATAAACTCGCGGTGCTTCTATCTGCGCTTTTCTTTGTTTTCACCGGGTTGCACGGGTGTAATTGTTCATGTCGTCAGCTTGAGCGCTGGCAAATAGTAAAGAACGCGGATATTCTTCGTACTTTCGCTCTTCGCAATTTAGTGACTGGGAAAGCAAAGACAGTAAACAAGTCAGATGAAAAAGGTTAAATTAGCACAAACCGCCGCATCCAACATAGTGCCTCCCACTTCTCGATTTGTTATTTACACGTCAGTGTCTGTGTTACAACACCATAGTCACGTGACGGGTGACGCGGCGAGTTTAATAGTTAACTCTTCCAATGGCTAATGCAAGGTACAGTATTTTTGCTTCATAGGAGCTGACAACATGCGTGGATAGCTCCTGGACGTCGTAACTTTTTCTCTGGGTCTTCTGTTTATTTAATCTTCTGAGGTAGCTCTTGAGTCTGCCCAGGAAAATATCCCCCACACGAGCATGCACATGACCCTTAGATATTTTAAAAGACAAAGTGGTTCCTTGAAGGAAAAAATGACCACGTGTATCAATGTGACATGCACACACCGCAGGACGACGGTATTAAGATAACTACAGTAAGCTCCAGTTAGTGCAGTTAACTGCTTGCCTTACAACACGACTAAGATTTGGCGATTAGAACTGATTTTGTAAAGTCGAGTGTTTTAAAGATAAAATGGAGTTGAAGTGAAGGTATCTTCAGTTGTTCCCACTCAAGTTTAAACCGACGATTGGTTACACATGCGTTGAATGAACAGCAAATCACGCATTTCAACGAAACGGATTTACCCTTCCCCGCCTGCTGCATCCAAATCATCGTTAGCAGAAATCAGTTTTAGGCCTATAGCCAAGATCAGTTCCAGAAACAGCGTTCGGTGGATTACGTCTAGGCTGAAGGTACAGGTGTCTAACGATCAATTGTAAGCTATCACGTGTTCCTTACGATTTCCGAGGTAAAATGCTTGCTTGCTGTTTTATTTGTCAGAAAAACTGTTTACAACTTGTTTGGAATTTACAAATGCGCTGTGACAATCTCGTGATTATTAAAGGCTTCAGGCAAAAATACTCCGATCTTCAATGACTGTGCATTGGGTCGAGTTTTTTACGTTAACTGCAAAATCCGTTTCACAGTTACCCACATTTGCAAGAAAACGATAGACGATTGTGACATGTTTGCCCCTTTTATGACCACCTAATTTTTAAGCTTTGTAAAAGTCGGTAAGGATTTCTGTCGTATGAAGAAAAAAGCATGGAATGGGACAGCGCTACAGAAAATGGCAAACATTTGTTGCAGATAAAATTGAGTAACAGTGCAGCCAAGTTTTGAAGCATAGCCTGGATTTCGACTTTCGATCAGTGTTGAACATGATCCAGTTTCCGGATCGCGATCCAACCGGATTCTACACATCAGATCCGGGTCGGACTGGATTTTGAAAAAATCTCTACCGGATCAGATATAGATATCCAAATTGCGTTGATCAATGCAGTCAAATGTTTAGTCAGAGGGTGTTTTCAGATATGAACCGCACTGGATCCGATATTTCGATAGTACTGCCGGATTAGGGTAGGACTGGATTACACGATGAAAATATTGAACTGGATAAGGATTACAAAAATCTTCGATCTGTTCAACACTATCGATCTCGTGTGTTTCACCTCATCCTGCATTTGACCATATGTTGCCACCAATGACAACCAGTTGGCATTAAAGCCATGGCACTGGCGCAGGGTTGCGGCTTTGGAGTCGCAAGGTGATGTAGGTTTTTGGATGGAGTCAGTTCCGGAGTTATTTTTTGTCCAACTCCGATTCCAGAAATCCAACTGAATCATTTTTTACATTGTACTCCTAAGTTAGAAATCCTAACTCGTGCCTTCTGAAATGGTAGAATTTCTTTTGAGACTTTTACTGAAACAGAATTCTTGCTGTGTAAGCCAGTGGTGTACAGGGGCAGGAGTGTCGGAGTGGATTCCGGCCGGAATCTTAACGAATTTCGAAAACAAAACAGGAGTGCATCCGGTGTTGATTTTTTAAGGAAGGACCGGAGCCGGTGTGGAGCTGGAGTCATTTTTAAAATATGAGGTTAGTTTGCTAATTATTGATTATTATTATTGCAGGTTGTGTTTTTGCAAAGCATGTTATAATGCAAACTTCAAATGTGCAAAGCAACTTCACAGGAAGTCTAAAACATTTAATACAACATGAATGTAAGTAAGATTACGTTTGTGAGTTTCATGGTGATACGTTGAAAATCTATTAGCCAATAAAATTAAGCTCACATAAAGTTTAGGTAGCGTCTCAACAACCACATCCTGTTTTCCGTTTCGCAGGACAAAAAGACTTCACTCAAGTCCATTCCTTCGATATCCCGCATCAGAAATTCTCACTACTGTCAAAATTAGGGTTGCCCGATCACTTGAAAGTTTTTCAAGGACATTTTGTTTTTCAAGAGATACGGTGGACTACTTTCATGGGTGTCTGAAGAGGGGGCAAAACGCGTTTTTTCCCCCTGGAAATTGGGTCTAAGAACCAAAAAACGTTAGGAAATCTGAAGTCAGCATCTCAATTCCGATTAATAGATTTAATTCTTGCAATAACACTTAATTTACCGGTATGGCACTCACACTGCACAAAAGCCAGCTTCACTGTTCTGGTGTGATGCAGTGATGAGCTTGCAGAACTTCACTCAAGTCCATTCCTTCGCCTGCAGACTCACGTTGCGAAACTTACGAGCGCATTGTTCTAATATTTCTCTTAGTTGCGTAAGAATAACATGGCCAGTCCCATAGCAACGGTGGGGGGGATTTGGTGGGCTTAGCCTCCCAAAGAAAGCTCCAAGCCCCCCAACTGGAACAGGAAGCACTATACATTTGTGGATTTTTTGCCATTTTTAGAACGTCAAGCCCCTCCGCACAAATGCAAAGACCCCGCACAAGCGCAAAGCCCCCTATTGAAAATTTTCTGGCGACATTTCTGAACATGGAAACGAATCTTGAAAGGTTCACTTCAAGTTACGATAATTAATGCGTTTTTTTGCATGTGATTGCTGACCCTCAGACATCTTTGGCAGGTGATCCAGCGGGATAGTGACTGCTGATAACAGTAAGACGTGTTGTTTTATTCTGTGTGAAAAGAAGCAGGGGTGAATCTCTAGCAATGCTTCAACAAGTTTCAAAAATCAATTATCGTGTGAGATTGTGAGTGTGGCCAATGTGCCTGAGTGAACACCTTTAATCAAGCTACGCTTATGTAGCTTATTTTCACACAGTACAAAACTACGTGGCTTGTTAGATATACCACTGTAAAAGGTTTGTGGGAATACGTCTTCATCAGAAAGGTTCAGTTCCACTGTGTCTGAGTGAATAACTAAACCAAGCTACACTTATGCAGCTTTTTTTCACACAGTATAAAACTACGTGGCTTGTTAGAAATACCTGTAAAAGGCTTGCGGGAATACTTCTTAATCGTGAAGGCTTAGTTCTGACTTGTGAGCGAGTTGTAGAGGAAGATGGGGTACAGTCGACACTTTTTTGCATTTTCGACCACTGCTACTTTATTTCAAGTCCAAACAAGCTCAAAATTTGTCACACAATAAAGCAACCCTATATACACAATATCATGCCAAAACACGAAAACAACGCCTTTCAGACAAAATTTCACAATCAAAAAGAGTACTTTTTCTGTCGAGTGTGCCACATGCCATGCCTTAAAAGCACATAATCAACCTAAAAATGCTCACAGATATAGAATTATTGTGTACTACATTCCAATATAACCTGTCAAGTTTTACCTTATTAAGAGTGACCTAGTGGCAATGTGTCGAGTGTGCCCCATTTTTTGTTAGATGTGCCCCATGCACATCCAAAAAATAAAATGAAGAAGTACCAACTCAGCTTAAAAAGAATTCAATATCTGGCATTATCGAATGATGTAGCACTGCCCTGACTACAACGTCACAAAAACTCAGAACAAAAGATGTTGATTAACGTGGGAAAAACCCAAATCTAAACGTGATTTTATAAATTACTTTTGGGTAGCAAAAACACAACTTGCTCTGTAACTCGTAACCACGGTTGCCTATCAAGGAAAAATTCACTTTAGTACTACGGCTGGATTGAGACTAAATCACCATGGAAACTTTAATGTTCAATGTTTTCAATTTTTTGAACAAATCAAAAAAGACGACTGTGCCCCTAGTCTCACTGTGCCCCACCTTCCCCTAAGTGGGAAGCTATATACACCGTGGCAAGTTTTCATAATTTATCTGTTCAGTTTGTATGCTTGTGTGGTGTTCTAATTTCAGTACGTTCTTAAGTTCTCCGATAGTCGTGTTAAGATACAGTGAAGCAGTTTTGCGAGAGTGTCTAACTTTCTTGATTTTTCGCTGCTGATGTTGATCTGAGCGTTGATTGTTCTTAATTATCACTTGTTTGTAGAAAGTGCTTGCAAAAATGGGTATTACGCAGTTTATGAAAAACAAAAGCATTTCTGATAGCCGAAGTGTAGAAAACAATTTGGACAAAAGATTTCAGTCAGTTGTGTTCAACCAGCATAGACAAATAAGAGAGCCGCACACGTTTATAGTTGATAGTTCAAGTTCATGTGAGACTCATTTGTGTGGAGTTCACAATGGTAAGGACTTTGTGCGCCAGTTCAACAAAATATATGACAGAAAGTACACGATTTTGGCAAATTCGCATAGCCTACAGCTCCACTTCAAAAAGATTTAAAAATAGATACGAATGGATCGCGTGCTTTCATGGGGAATTTTCTTTGTGGTGTAGAAGCAGTAATGTGTTTTGTGAACGTCAATTTGCAATGCAACGTCAGCAACCTCAAAAAGATCAGCAAAATGTTGACGTTGCCCCCCCTGAAAAAATTTCTGCGGACGTCCATGGCTACTTTAACCCTTTCGGCAAGCTTTCACGTATTGGCAAATCAGGCTAAGCTAACCATGTACGAAATCGAAAACTAAACAAAATGTATGCAGACGACACAACCGTTCTTGAATAGTTTACTCTTACTACACAACTGTTTAAGATTGAACAAATCTATACTTTGTTCTGTTCATTTACATTGTTTACTCGTCATTGTTGAATGTTAAATGTCCAAAATGAACAGTTTAAAAACTATTCAAGAATTTTCAAGGACACCGGAAAATATTCAAGGACAACAAGATGTTTTCCAAGAATCAAGGACTTAACAAGTTTTAACAGCAAATTCGAGGACAATTCTTGGCGCTCAAGGACGTCTGGAAACCTTAGTCAAAATGGTCGAGTGGGAAGTGACCAGACAATTGTCAGCTAGAGTCATTCTTTGTTCTGAGCCCTTACTTATTTGCTGTCTATCTTGATTAACTCTCAATTCAGCTGGGATCAGCTAGGGTGGGATGCACTGTGGGAAATATGGTTGTGAACCATCTAATGTTTGCTGATGATATATGTGTGTTCAGCCGCAGTATTAGTGGGCTGCAATGTCATCTGAATATTTGTGGTGACTGTGCTTCTGAACACGAAATCACTTTTGATTGCACCAAAACATTTGGTGTTCTTTTTTGCCCAAAAAAGTACAAACAACCTCCTCCATCAAATGTTTTTCTAAATGGTGTACGTGTACAATTTTTTGACCAAGTGAAATATCTTGTTGTGTGGATAAATGCATCATTGAAGGATGATGATGATATTCGGAGACAAGTGAAATCACTATACTGTGCAGCAAACAAACTCAGAGGCACTTTTGATCAGTGCTCTCCTGCAGTAAAAAGCACTTTATTTCGTGCCTATTGCATGCCAATGTATGCTTGCCAATTGTGGAGCAAATACACGCAGACCAGTATGAAGCGCTTACGTGCTGCATATAGGCTAACAATGCCTACCGAATTATGCATTACATACCCAGAAATGTTAGTGTTCGCCCACACCAGGTTAGCCATTGTGTCAGGACCTTTGATGCCGTGCTGAGAAACAACATATATCGATTTTTTATGCGATGCACGTCTTCTTCCAACTTTTTTATTCGATCGCTTCAAATGTCTGATGCTTTTTAGAAATCTTCATATTTCCTCCATTATTCAACGCTCCTGTATGATGGAGACCAAATGCAGTAGTTGTCCGTGAAGTGTTTCGGTGTTTGCGTCTCATCAGTATTGCTTTTGTGTAGTAAAAATATGTGGACACTGTGTAGGCTACACACCAAGCATTAAAAAAATAAGAAGTGCCGGGAAAGTGTTTTGCTCCTCTCAAGGTTGGACACGTACTAAAACCGGTTGTGTGATGCGCTACCGTATGGTAATCCATTTGCTGTGCTCTTGCCTCTTGCGAATGACGATACAGCTGTGGTGAGGATAAAGCGCTTTGCTCCTCTCAATGCTGGTTATGTGCAAACACCGTTTCTGTAATGTGCGCTGATGTATAGCTAACCACTTTTTGTGTTCTTGTGTCTGTGATATGGACCGTAAGTCCGCGATAAAATAAAAAATATTATTTTCTTTTGATGTACTTACACAAGAGTGTATGTCAAAATTTTGGACCCCTTGTGAAGTACATTTCGAATGGACACGAATTCGGAGTGTCGGAGTCAACTCCGGCAGGATTCTGCGTTTTTCTTTCGGACCCGGAGTCAAATATTTGTGAAAAATCGGACGCGGATCCGGAGTCACTTTTACATTTCGGCTTGATTATAAGCTGCGTGTAATGAAAAAAACTTTACAAGCCGCGGCTTACAATCGAATAAATACGGTATGTAAACAAAGATGGTTTTTGTCACTGTGTCACATACTGTAGGCACTAAGCATAGGATTGGTGAAAGATCATGGCAGTCATCTAGTCAACCAAACTGTTTCATTACTTATTGACTTGACAGGTATTAGAGCGCATTTTGAAATAAAATAAGCTGGTTAACCAAGGCTTTTTTATGGAAAATGTTAGGTATCCGGTATATATGGACCTGCACAGACCGGATTTCCCTGATTCTAGGAACCCGGTTTTCTCTGATTCTGGTGACCCGATGATAATTTTCTCTGATTCTATGGACCCGAATGGGGTCCCTAAAACACCTGAAAAAAAACCTGATTTAACAGATTTAACCATAACCTGCTTTAGAAAACACCTATTTTAATACAATGCAACTTTGTGACTATGAATGTTGTTGCTAAGCAATAATTTCGTTGCAATTGCAAGAAGATAGTTACTGTAGTTTTTCTTCTTAAAAGTGTGAACAGCCTACAGCAGCAAATGTTTCTCAAAATCATGTTCATGATGAGTTTTTTGAAGAAGTGAAATATCTTCACTTGGTGGACTCCTTCAGTACTCATGGATAATAGCAGGACCAAACAAAGTGCTTTAAGGGATGTAGTCGAAGCCGAGGCCTGGTTTAAAATTCGAGACTGAGACTTCATCAAAAACTCCGAGACCGCGACTCAAGACTTGTAATTCGAGACGAGACTCGATACTTCAAAATTTGTGCATTTTGCCGAATTTTGTTAAAGTCGTCATAATCTTTTCTCAGTTAATTTTTTTTTAATTCTGGCATTTTCCGACATGTTTTCGTTGTTTCTTACCTGCAAATACAACAAACAAAAAATCGTTGAATTACATAATTTTACTAAACCATTTCTTTCCAGTATTGAAAGTCTCGAGACCTGCAGCCTTCGTGACCATAATGAGATCTGAAACCTTCGAGACCGAGACTTGCAAAAATGGTCTCGACTCGAGACGATCGAGACCAAGTCTCGAGACTCCATCACTGCATCAGTATTTCATGAATAGTATAGTACAGTAGAATTTGCCTAATTCGTCACCTCAAGGGGATTAGAAAATAGGGACGAATTAGGCGAAGTGACGAATTATGCAAACAGGTGAAAACTCTGTCATAGAAGCTGGTATACCTTATCATGGTAACTCGTATACATTGTGGTCTTATTTGCAGTAAAATTCAAGTTTATGACGTTATGGTTGAATGCAACAATTAATTCCTCTACTCTGTATGGACCCCTCCATTCAATCTAGCACCTTTTAAATCTTCAACAAGCTGCAAAGACTTCCCACGTTCTCCGTTCTCTCAATGGGGAGTAGGGTCGTGCTGCGCACCTCGTGTGTAAATTCGATAAGCAAAGTGCGAGGTGCAACAATTATCAAATAAAGATCTTTAATTTGTTTGAATTCCCACACGTTTCAGCTGCTTAGACATCAAAAGCGAAACTGCAAATGACGTATTAACCGAACAAAACACTTCTAAGGGATAGACAGAGGTGACGAATTAAGCAAATTGACGAATTAGACGAACAGAAATGTACACAAAAGATAGGAAGTTGTGATTCGGATTCAGAAAGTAATCTTTCTTATGCATGTGTTCTCATTTACTGAATCCAGGTCCGTCCTCGCAGAAACTAAAATCTGGTTGATAGGCCTACTTTTATTTCTGATACGTAAAAAAATTCACATCGAAAGATACACACCAGTGAAATGTATTTTTATTACTGCTTTTATTTGCTATGAATCATTCATAATTTCAAATAAAACAGAAAGGTACTCACCAAAATACAACATTCCATGATGTTCAAGCACTTCTCGACATGTCACAACGCTCATAGAATTCTTATAACTTAATTCTGCATCTTAGTAATTTGCGATAAGAGATCAACGATCTATCCAGATCGGTTTTCCTATTCAAGCAATTTATTGTATAAATAAAACTCAATTTCTTTTCATGTCACAATGCATTTCCATCTGTAAAAATACTCTTGTATAAGTGTATAATCAATTGTCTAAAGCTAACTTAAAGTCATCATTAGGGCAAGTTTTTGTTGCAGTAAAAAAGTGAGAAAGTTGCATTTATTTTCAACGAAAGTTG
>Ga0210059_1012986_pt1 | contig 12503 bp, 7 predicted proteins | sample Ectturendosymbi2_FD_188042 | JGI IMG/M metagenome (GOLD analysis project Ga0210059, IMG submission 188042) | Ecteinascidia turbinata endosymbiont from Florida, USA - Sample 2 (SPAdes) (version 2) | ecosystem: Host-associated > Tunicates > Ascidians > Unclassified | place: Key West, Florida...
AACTATCATTACGGCTCATAAGACCTAATATGCTTGTCTGAGTAACTTTCATATTTATTTGCTTTGACAACATCGCTTTCGATGTTCGTCTGGAGCCGTGCAAGTTACAATCATTTTATCGTCAGTTGTTATCCATGTTTGTCACTTGTCTCTTTCAGAAGTTGCCTGATTTGCACAAAAGAACAGCGTAAATGGAGTTACGTATATGAGACTTATTTCGAAACAAGATCTACAAGCGTTTTTTAGAAGTTTTACCAAAGTGAAGCAGTCCAACTCAGACTATGAAAAATCATTTTTCGAAATCTGCCAAAAATCCAATAAGAAATTTGAAACATTGTTCAGGTACTTGGGACCAGGGCAATGGAAGCGTTGATTACTAAGAAATACATCTTACTTTTTCAAGTCTTCGGTAAGTGTTAACGGTTGTATTACTCCGATGATCAGAGAGCAAGAATCAGCGGCCACCGAAATCCAGAAATCACTTTGCAGAACAAAATCAGATGATTGAACAGTTGCCTGAGCAATGAGTATAGTCACCGTGAGATCAAAAATCTCTGCAAGGTAAAAGTTAGATCTTCATTAGATCCGGAACTACGTTGCATGTAGTAACACTTCATTTTCAACGGTGGTGGTGATGGTGGCGGCAGTGGTCGTGATGTTGTTGATGATGGTAATGGTGGTTATGATGGCGGCTGTGGTGGCAGTGGTGGTACTTTTTACGCCAATGGAAGCCTACGTTTCTGTATGTTATGCCAAGAAAGTAGGTCATTTCTGAATTAACTATAGTCAGTATCTGGACAGAGTCGTTATGATCTGTGAACGTAAATCTCACTTACTGTTTCTTTTGTATCCATTTAACCGCTTTCATCCAAAGGAGTGATCCGTCAAAAGTGATCATTTTTGCAACTCCAGGTTAGACACTTACAAAATCCCCCAAATGTTGCTTCTGTTCAGGCCCAACAAACATGTTGTTAAGTCTGTGTGTGTTTTACCACAAACAAGAAAGATCAACACGATTTTTTCGGATTGGATTTATTTTACTGTAGTGTATTAGTGTGCAATATGAATTATGAATTTGTTTAGCAAAGCGGTGACGTTTTCGAATCGGTTCAAACCAAAAGGTTGGGTAACTGCTACCCAGCTGCCGTTGATCTGCCTAAAGCGGTTCGAGGTAAAGAAACAGTTTGCAAGGCGTAAAATATGTGCGATCTGTCTTGGTGTTCACGATATTTAAGTTCTGTGCAAAAAGCATTCTTTTTAACTCGGCTAAATACGGCGTGCAAACCGAAATTGCGTCAAAAGCTATACTGATCGTTATTATTGCTTTTACGTGCGTCACAACAAACAAGTTAAAAGTTAGTTTTTTCTTGATGAACTCAAAGTGACCAGACTCCATGGAGGTGACAAACATAGAATTAAGCAAAAAGAATATGCTTGTGGTTGCTCGCAATTCAATAAAGGTAATGCGTATTTGTTGTACCTTTCGTTTTTATTTTGTTTTTTTTTCTAGCGATATTTTACAACCTATGTATTGTTATGTTTGAAATGTTTCAAAAGTGAGAAATTACAAATAATTAGTCTCCACAAAGTGACACAAGCGAATCAATCGAGCAAATTTTTTGTAGGAAATCGATTTCACGTAAACACTACGATTTCACGTAAACACATCTTCATTCTTTTCATCGTTTTCAGATGGTTCACCTTTGAACTTATGTATGAATAAATTTTTCTCTTACATAGACTGTTACGCGAATCTTAAATGTATCTATAGTTTTTGCTGTGAACAAAAACCGTTTACTGTTTAAAGATATTTAATGTCAATCTGAGTTAACCAAACGGTGATTCTAGCAAGTTATTACGAAATACTGTACTTCGTAAAGTGCAAACTTTTATATTTACAACCAAAACGATTTATGCACAAAAATAAGCAATTTAGTCATTTACAAAAACGCAAGATCATCACAAACTTCGTCAAAGGACTTGTGGTTTTTTTCATGCAGTCTTTTTGTGCATTGCCACGCAACTACTTGTAACATCTGCGAATTTGCGTCAATCAGCGAAATTGTGTAAAAAAGTTATGACAATGAGCTGATCGAAAAAAACGTATGGCTTTCTCAAAATAATGCATTGTAAAACTCGGTTTTAATTAAGGTAAAGACGAAACATTCCATGCGATGCACAAATATACGTACGAACGTGCTGATTATATTCTGCTGTGACTGTCAGCAGTGTTGCGTCTAAGCAAATTTTACATTTAGCAAATGTTTATTTTATTGAGCATGCAATTGCGCACATATGTAGACACACAACCAGTGAAGCTTTTCAAGCGGTAAAAGGGCTATGCTATATTTATGCGATAGTAATTTGGAATGTTGCAAGTGCGCGATAATGAGACTTCATTGCGCAAATAATCTGGTGGTACTGCGCATTTGTGCAGTTGCACGCACCTTAAAGGGAACATTGGCGATCAGCATTGTAGCAACATCAACAAAGTGGCTATTTGAAAAATCTGTAACACTCTTGTGTGGCGCAATGATTCATCTTCATTGCAGCAGCTACGAAACTTTTGTACGAATTACTTATAGGTAGTAGCTACCTATCTTGATCACAATTCATTTCAATGCATGCAATTACGGAAGAAGGTGCAGTATTTAGCTAAAAAGCGGCGTGCAAGTATATCTTTGTTTTACGTCATAAACAGCTCAAACGGAGATGCATTTGTCTCTAGCAACCACTGTGAGGATGTTTCAGTAAAACACGTTCATTCTGAATTCATTCTCGTACATAACTGTTTTTCCTTTGTCTTGTTCAGACCTTGTGATATGCATTGTGGTATATATGAAATCACCGGCTTCACATGAACAGATAAACACCAAACCAGTAACTGCCGTTATTTGAAAGGGGTTTTGTTTTGGGTTACTGTCTTTTAGGCCAAAAGAGAAACGTCCCTAGTTCCGTTACGGTTTGCGAAAAACCCACTTCTGGAAACTGTTTTTTCAGCTGCGGTTATGGTTCGTCTCAACTATCTGGTTGTACTTTTTTAATTTTTTCTTTGTAATAGTGGCCGTATGCGTAAATCGTAGTTACTCTTTACAGTATTTATCAGTTGAGTAATTTGGCGACATTTGCCTAAATTTGTACTGCCGCCTTCCACTCTTTGATTGTATTTTTCTCATTAACTGGGCAAATTAAGGAACATTTGTCTATTTTACCATATCAATTAATATTTTCCAATTAAATTATCAAAACGCTGTCTTTTATGTTGCATTAACACAGTTTCACTGGAGTAAACGTGATTACTAGGAAAGCAATTACGTTACTTTTGTTAAGCTTTCACGGCTGTCCAAAGCATTTAGAGCAATTTTTCTCAGTTGAGAAATGTTGTGCATTCAGAAAAACAATCGGAATTTCAAATCTCACAAACATAAAACACATGTCTAACCTGTTATGGAGTTAGAAAGAATACCCCAAGCCATGTGATTGAAAATATTGCAGCATTGTGAATCGCATACGAATGCGAAAATGACCAACATATTAATTATTGCCGAAACCAACGAGCCAATTGCAAGTACCTGGATTGTGGTGAACCCTGAAACATAATTTGCCAACTGCTTGTCGTGTTTGTTTTTGAAATGTTTGATGCACTTCTAAAACAATAAAGTAGAAATTACGAAAACCAGTTGTTTGTTGCAGGTTTACTTAATAATAACGACTTAAGCAAATGAACCAGAGAAATCGAGATGCACAACAGAGATATTCACCTTGCACATTTGACAAAACTACTAAGGTTATCAAAGAGACCCCGGAAATCTCTCAAATCAGAGGTGAGCCGGGGTTGTGGTTTTCAGCCTGGAGAAACCCAACTTTTTTGCCGACATGCCAAAAGGATGTTACTCTATTAAAAGATGCAATTAATTGCTGTACACGTGAGTAACTCTGTCAAACTTCGAAGGTCCTTATTAGACGTATTGTCCTGGCCTGTCTCACCTGAAGAAAAAATTCAGGGGCGTTTTCGTAACAAAAATTAAGTCTACAAGGGTGATCATGATAACTCAAATAACCACGGTCTTTACCACTTTGCTGGCGATATCTTGAAGGATTTAATAGATGCGAGTTCAACAAAACATGTTATAACGACCAGTATATTATTGATAGCTCCAATATTTAATATCGTATGCATCCGATGGTTTCAGAAAGATAACTTTCAAACTGAGAAGAAACATTTTTTGTGATGATTGCAACCTTTCCCAGATTTCCGGAACAGGCCTGAAGGAAGAAACTGATCAAAAATTTGAAGGGCTACGCTAAAACTTTGAAACACTGAATTATTTTTTTGAAATCCTTAAATCTTCTGCAGTTGTAACAAGAGGTTTCATCACCTGTTTGGTTGCTAACACATACAAGTTGCTGGTGAATGTTATTAGAATTCTGAACAAAAACATATAAAGCTGCTACAAGAATCAGCTGTTACACAGTTTATCCGGGAAAACAATTATCCTATATGTGGTTCTCACCATTCTGCAAATCAAGTCTACATAATCTGGGCATGTGCTGGCCTGCCTCACCTGACGGAAAACAAGCAGTGCATTTTCGTTGAAAAACTTGAGTCTACGTGCGTGATTTCGTAACTCACCAGGGTCTTCACTACATTTCTGAGTTTCTATACCCTGTTAGCCAAATGCGAGCTCAACAAATTGTACTGTAACGACTCTTACGTTACTACTAGCTCCAATAAATTGATAATTCATTATGATAAATACAACACGTCCTCTGTTTTTAGAAGGTTGGCTTTCTGTTCGTTGCAATGTTGAAATCTTGTGGAAAAGAAATTTACACATCTCATTGCAACAATAAAGGTGTTTTAACTTGAAAATGTTCTATAAGGCAATGTAAGTCGAAAGGATTAATTACCTGCTATTGTAGAAGGAGGAAGATTCATGACTGTGTTATTCAGCACATCAAGCGTTGTTACATTCACTTCTGCAGAACAGAGACTTCCATTGCAGCTGTATTTGCAAAAGGCACTTTCCCTGCAAATCAGATAAAATGTTATGGTGTTTCCAACGCAATTCATAATTTGATTTTTGTGCTTTCTTTTCTTCAATACTTTATTCAACCTAGGCCAGTGCACTTCAATATTTTTGTCATCGTGGAACCTTTGATATACTTTCGCGTTTGCCATGGAACCCTAATTAACAAACATTTGAAAAACACGAAACTTGACTAAATAGTAAAAAGTTGGGCTTCACACCGTTTTTACATTATTCCCACGAAGGTTGTACAGCAGCGCTAGTCCCTTACTCAGTCTGCTCTCAACCAGAATCCGACTGAGTCTGCTTTCAACTCAGTCTGCTGTGAACTGTACAGCGGCATCAACATCGTGTAACTGTGATGCAGCAATGACGTTGCACAACAATGAACAACAAGTGACGTAACAACCATCAATATTTCTTGTTCCGCTATCCCTGCAGGTGTCGGGAACCTATGGCTCGTGATCCAGATGTGGCTCTTTTGATGACGGCAACTGGCTCGCCTGATATTTTCTTTACACGATTGTTACGGATGAAACTTTTTCTGTAATTTTCCTGCAAAGCCATCAGCAACACCATGCAGCACCAGAAGTCCCATTAATTAAGAAGCATGTTATTAAAGACAAAATTCAGGCATTTACCTTGTTTAAAATTGTTGATTTTGCTTGAAAATGCACATGTTAGTTAAGTGAGTTAGTTGCATTGAGTCTTAAAAAATACTATGTGGCTCTCACGGAAATACAGTTGAAGATATGTAGGTTTCATAGCTCCCTTATCCAAAAAGGTACCCGACCCCTGCGCTATCTGCACTCAACCTCCTCTATAACTAACTGGCTTACTTGGAGTCTGAATGCTGAACGGTGATCTAAAAAATTTCATAATGACGGCATCAACATACTGAAGCAAAACATCATTTCCCCTAAAAAACGAGGAACTCTCACGGAACCCTTAAAACTCACGGAACCCCACTACATGTTTTGCCGAACGACTGACCTAGGCTATATCGTCTAAATTAAAAATGTTTTTTAAAAATACATTTTCTGCAAGCACGTCTGAAAAGACGTTACGTTATGGTGCACTTTTTCGGTTATTATCGTGTTCTTGTTGTGAAAATATGATTTAGACAAAGCAACAAAAAAGAACGAACTGTTAAATGCAGTGTCCAGAAAATTTACTTGGAACGTGATTTGTGATATGTGCCTTGTTTTTCTGGCTTTGGTTTTTAATCGGGCGCTTGGGCGCATGCTTAACTCCAATCTATCATTTAACTTGTAGTTTAATAAGGTTGTCAAAATTTGCAAGCTTTTGCACAACGGGTTCAACCCGTAAGGGAGACAGTAAAAAGGGCAAACTCATCGAACAACAATTCCAAAAGAAATCAAGTACCAGACAGCCAAACAAGATTTTTATATCACTTTGATGATCAAGCAAAACTGTCTTTCCTTTATTTCTATCCAGTGGTCATTGTATGCCATATGCCTTTTATAAAGAAGGCCAATGAATAAGCATATTCTACCACATGGTATAGCAAACAAAATTTACTATGTGTGCATTAGAGATGGCACGGGCCAGTATTTTTGCAGTCCGGCCCGCCTGGAACTAACAAGAAACCGCATTGCCCGGCCCGTTTATGCTAAACCACAACCTATTTTCTGGCCCGGACCGGCCCGTGGCCCGTAATATACCATAACCTCAAAAGCAAAGTAACAACACTTAAGTTTTGAGTTCATTGTCCTTTGGAAACAAAAACCATGTAATCTTAATGGCTATAGGTCCGCCAGAGCACTTTTGAAAACTTATTCGTCCGCCGTCTGTAACGTGACACTAACTGACTACAAGTGTCTGCTAGGCTGCACTACACCTGCTAGTAACATACTGAACCTAAACCTTAAACCCTAACCCAAACCGAATACCTAATAATGAACTAGGGGTTGCCAAAATGGGGTGCATGTACCCCTTGGCTAGTAGGGGTGCATTTGCCTATCTGAAGGGGTACATTTGAGGTTAGCAATACAAGGGAAAAATACGTTTACATATTAATCATTTCGAAATATTTATACATGCATCAATTATTATTTTCAAAATCATTAGCCTGTATGCTTATTGGTGAACACATTCTTGTTATTTTCCACAGCCTTTTTGTCATAAAAAATTTTAGGGGTACATGCACATCTATGGAAATGCTGGAGGGGTACGTGGCTAGAGAAAGTTTGATAACGCCCGTCCTAAACCTAAACCCAGTCCCGTCACCCCTGGGGAGCTTTGGTGGGCTTAGTCCCCCAAACAAACCTCCAAGCACTCCCCAGATTGAAACATGAAGCACTATAAATCAGTAGAGCTTTTGTCAATTTTTAGGATGTCAAGCCACTCCGCACAAACGGAAAGCCCGCCGCAGAAACGCAAAGACCCCCTGTTGAAAACTTTCTGGCGACGGTTCTGTCTAAACTTCGGCGACAACGACAGACTATAAATGAAATGTTTGTTGCTTTGATTGATTCTTAACATGGTTCACTGGTTTTGAAACAAGTGAAACAGAACATTAGCAGAACGGTAAAATGGAGAGAACAGCAGCAAAACATTTCCTTGTTAGATTTTGAAACTTTGCAAAAGCAAACATTTTCGCCTAATTGGCGAGCAGACCGCAGCGGCTCGTAGCGGCCAGGAATGACGACACCGCTAAAAACATTGTTAGCGGACTGTTTCAAAACCTTTAGCGGACTGCCCGAAGACTGGACTGTTAGCGGCCCGTGCCATCTCTAGCGTGTATTCACATCGAAACGCCAACATCAGTTGCCTCATGAACCCATGAAACGGAACACGTTGGCTGAACGGTTCTTGTGGATCAAATTTAGTAAATAGGTTGGCGTTTCCAACTTAAATGCAACTGACGTGTCACTTTGGATAGTATCACTGAAGTGGAAAAGTCCATATGCTTCTTCAAAATTGGGGTATTGTCAAACTTGGAGTCGAGTGAAGCACAGTTAACGTGTCAAATGCTACGAAACTACGTCATTTCTTCGGCTGACCAGGTCTTAGTGGGTTTTCTATTTTGCTTAAAATGATTTGGTAATCATGTCTTTGATGACTCGTTAAATTGTGTGTATTTCCAGGTGCTTGGTATTGCGGAACTAGACCGCTTCGCCTCTGGGTTTGACAGTAAACAAAGCTCTACCAACTTTTGTTTGCGAAGTCCACGCATTTTACAAATTTCTCAGTTCTCATGAAGAAAACCAACAGCTACAGCATGTGCGAGTGAAAAGTGCGTATCTCTTGTTCTATTTTTTCTGCAACTGGTGTGTTTTTGATAGCCCCTGAAACAAAAACGCAATCATTTTAACTTATAATGCATTTTCACACGCAAAAAGCAGCAAACCAATGAGGAAATCACGCAAATACCCGATATTTGAATCTTCTCTTTGTCCTTCCGAAGTTAATATCAAGATGCTCAAAAACACGTGCCCCCAGCCAAGCGAAAACAGTGTAAACACCCCCAAATAGTACAAACATTTCCACATTGTGATCTAAGTATATTTTGATCTTGAAAAAATAGAATAACGCTGTTTACGAACATCTTGCACTGTTTATGATACGTCAACTAATAAAACCGACACTCCTTACTGCTTGAACAAATCGAAGAATTTTGTCTCAATGTCCACGCTATCCAGTTACAACTGACTAGAAAATCGCTAAAAAGTCTAAATATTTTTTCAAATAAGACTAGCATCTAATGTTTGCTGTGTGAAATAGAATACTTGTAAGGTTCAATCAAAGAATCAAAAGCTGCAGGCAGAAAGTTCAAACAAATATTGCACCATCGTCACGATTTGCTCTCTGCGAGCCAAACCGCGAAACTCAACCTTTAAATATGGAGCTGATGAAATATTGTAACTTTTTCGAAAGTTATCTGAAACGAATATATCAATTGGCTTTGTAAATATGTCTGTTGTTAGCAACTACTCGTTCAAAAGGTATGACAAAAAAAGAACATGTGGTGAAGAAAGAATCGAAGCTCTGTGATGAAGAATCATTTGTTCTGACAAAGGCCCTGGCAGTGATTGGTTTTCACGGAAAAGTGATCGCAGAAGCCACCGTGGTGTCAGGTTGCAATGAACCGTTACATCCAGCTATTAAAGTTTTCCTGCTAAAAGTGCTCCTTGACTACTCTGCGAATGGCAAAGTACCTATATCCCAACGTTTTGACAAACTTGGTTGTTTTTATTTTACAAATCAGCCATACATATTTTATGAAAAATCTGGCATAGATAAATCTGCTAGCACAGTTTGTTATCGTATAAGTATGAGAAGCATTCGATCTGTATGAAATCAACAATTTTATGTGATTTGAGTTTGTGGGGTTTGTGCCTCTATACTCCGTTGAAATGTCAAACGTCGTGGATAAAAGTAAACTGTGCAGTATCTTTTGCATAAACTTTACGTTGTCGCCTGCAAACATTTCATTTCTCTGTGTGTCCTTGTTCAATTGTTCAAAATATTTTTGTAGCTTATATTTGGTGATATTATTCCAGTTGTCGGTAATGTATTTTATTTTGCAATATTGTAGCAACGGTTAAAAAGCAATTGCATTGCTCCATGTTTTAGTTTGCATATAATATCAAATTTCTTCGTGGTAGTTTACTGGCGATAGGGGGATGTTGTGCAATATTTGCATTTCTAAAATAAACAGTCTGCCGGGTCACCTAAAAGACCAGAACGATTGTGGTGTGAGATGTTCCTAGAGCAGAGGTTACCAACTTTTTTGAAAATGAGAGCTACCCACGCGGTACCGTTTAATCCGAAGGGCTACCAGTTTGATGCACACTTGTGGAATAAAGAAGTTGATCAATTTATCTTTAATTATGTTGTTATTAATGATATTCATCTACGTGAAGACACTGATGATATTAACGCTGCTTTAAGAACAGGCCCGCGTGCAACCCACGCAGCAGCGGGCACCACGTTGGTGAGGGACTGAGAATACAACATATCACGGTGATTGAAATAAGGCCATGTGAAGCGGGATCACCAACGATGCCGGCAAAAATGCAAGTTTGCAGGATGATCCACACAACTGCGCAGAGGCTGCTGGGTCACAACCGATTTTTCTCGTTGGGGTGCACTGCACCAGTTCGCGATGAACTGAGCTGGACTGAGAAATTGTAAACCCCACCAAACGGAACTCTGTCCAGGTTACCACAATTCTTTCCCATCCATACAGACAAAAGCGCGGAAGCGATTTGCATAAGGTGAGTTGAACGGCAGTAACAACGCTTCTTGAATATCTGGACGACCATCTGGATGTTTCCTAGAGGATGGCAATGCGATGGCTGAGCCATAAGTGGTTGTGACTAATCTTCACCAACCTGAAACAGGATGAAAACAAAAAAGCTGTAACACAGAGAACGAATACATACAAAATAAAGTGATGTGCATGACTTTGACTAACATACTAAAATGGCACAAAAGGCATGAATTTTTTTTCAGTGCGTTAATCACACAGTTAACAAGAAAGTGGACAATTAGGCGAACTGCATAATATGTTACAGTTCGAAAACTTCCTATTGAACACTGAAGTAGCTGTGTAGCGTCATCAATTGTTACAAATGTGAGTTGCTACCATAGGTCATTCCTATCATATGGGAAGCTTCCTCGCGATTGCCACCGAAGCGAAAAAGTAGTTCGTGCGGTATATTTGAATAGGACTTGTAGATTACAGAAAAGAAAAATACTTCCTGTAAAACGCTTTGACAGTCGTTATGTTTTGTTATTTCTGACACGTTGAAGCAACATGTAAAACAACCACTATCGAACGGTCCAAAAATCCAAATTGCAACCGGTCCATATGCCAGCTCCCAAAAGCTGCGAAAATGCCGCACTTTCTTGAACGTTCATCAACGTCACGCAGTGACCTTCTGTCACCCAACAAGAGTCTTTTTGTGTTACCTACTCAAAAAGAAAGGATATACCTGTAGGACAGCCAAGTTCAGCACGCTGCCTACAAGTCTCATGAAGAAAACTTGTTTTGAGTGTTCTGGTACGGAAATATCAATGACCCTTTCTCCACCTCACTTGAGAAGATTTAGACTAATTTCCAACGATAAAAGTACACTTTCCAGGAAACGATTGCATTACAGGCGGTGTCGCATTCAAGAAAAATGATTCTCTGCCACAAATCGCTTCTACCCCGTGTGTATGTCTTTCGGTATATCTATGTCTATTATGTGCATTTACATGAACAAGTCATGCATGTATAAGTGTTTCACTTTGTGAGCTCTGAAATGTCACGGCATGACATTCTCATATTCTCTTGGATATTAATTAACTCGTCGTACTGTCTGCAAATATGAACTAATTATGCATTCCGCGCAAATACACATGAGGCCTAGTAGCGGAAAGTAATACAGCTTATGGCATATATATCTTAATTTCATAACCAAATTCCCAAGTTCAGAAATTGGTACCTCTTGAAATTGTCTATTTACAAAAAGGTATGGGTGCAACAGAACGGGAGATCTTAATTTTTAAGGAGTTGAATCAGCAGCACGATCATACAGCGAATAAGAAAAAATCTAAACCCAAAATAAATTTAAATTTTTCGAAGAGTTTTTGTTGCATTAAGCAATTTCTTAGCTGATTTCGGTACATTTGCTAAAACGAAAATTCAGGATGTGGTTTACAGCATTTATATTTTTAATCGCCGTTTGCTTGAAGGAAAATTTAAAGCAAATATAATATTAACCCTTCAAAGAGTAAAATGGGTTTATGCATATTTGCTTGAATCAGTGTGGAAGACACATTGTTACGCAGAAGGTTTATTTCTTTCTGAGAAATTGTACGACAGAAAATGCTGAAAATTCCCAACGAACCATGCGAATGCGCATTTTCTTGGCATGACTAATATCAATGAATACTTGATTGACTGTATATGCGGACATGGGCACGTGGAGACATGCAGATGCCAGGTTTCCACATTTTTCTTGGAAACATAGGAGGCGTAGTCAGTGGGGCCATAGGGGCCATGTCCCCCTAAATGTCTAGCGTATCTTCTCGTTTTGTGTTTCCAGACGCGATTTCCTAAACCAAATACTGTTGCTCGCTTAATATCAAAATATTTGGGCCCCAGAAATTTTGTGCTGGTTGCGCTGCTGCTTGGAAGTCATGGGGCCAAATGCTGTGATGTAAAATCGTCGTAGCTGAGAAATGTACGGTAAAAAAACATATAGTCCGCACTGATCAATATACAGTTTGTAAGTCAATTGGTGTTCCACGGGATTACTCTATATAGAACTAAATAAAACGTCTTTTTCCGATAAGCTGAAAATATGGTCTCACAGAAATTTGATTCCGCCTTCCATTGTGTTTTGCTAATATGCTTTGGCAAAGCACATTCGTCACGTTTGCACATTTCAAGTTACACTTAAAACAAACATGTGGAGCAAATGGAAATCATTACTACATTGTGTTGTATTGAGTAAC
>Ga0210059_1012987_pt1 | contig 12503 bp, 10 predicted proteins | sample Ectturendosymbi2_FD_188042 | JGI IMG/M metagenome (GOLD analysis project Ga0210059, IMG submission 188042) | Ecteinascidia turbinata endosymbiont from Florida, USA - Sample 2 (SPAdes) (version 2) | ecosystem: Host-associated > Tunicates > Ascidians > Unclassified | place: Key West, Florida...
CCACTTAAAACGTCTGGCATTGGCTATTTAGTGTTCCTGGGATTATGCTGGAAATTTTGCAACAGGTTTCAGGTGGTTACCTTTCCAGCTGATCTAGCTCAAATTTGAAGGGGACATTTTGGGGGTCTGGTTGGGGCGCCCCATCACTTAAAACGTCTCGCATTGGTCATTCGTTATTCTTGGGACTATGCTGGACATCTTGCAACAGGTCATAAGTGGTTACCTTTCCAGCTGATCTAGCTCAATTTTGGGGGTGCAGTAAAACACATCCAATAACAACACCCACCAGCTGCGACACGGCAGACCATCAGTTCCTTGTACAGGAAACCATACTAGATGATGTGATACCAGTAAAAATTGGTTACCTTTCCAGCTAACGTAGACCCTCTGGGCTCCCGGTCTATTTGGGAACCACTGCGTTAGATTCTTAGGAGTCTGAATAAGTAACAGACATGCGAACGATAACCTAGCAGTTGCGACCATTGGGGTGCGTTTTCCTTGACGTGTTCTGCTCGTGTGTGTGAGAGTTTTACAGCCGTGGTAAGCGAGTCGCATTGTGGTCCTCATGTTGTGCTTTGGCGTGTTTATCTTTATGCCGCCACACATATTTGCGGTGTGCTGTTTGTTTTTAGCATATCCAGGTGTGTAAGGAGGTTAGATGGCGCCCGGGACAAAAAGCAAGTTTGGCGCTCCCATGTTCGAACCTGTGGTCTCTCGGAAGCAAATTTACTGTATTGAAGAAAGTACTTGCGACAAGGTTGGGACTTTTCGGCGCCGTCCGCAGTGATTTAGCACCTCCATAGTGATCCGGTGCGCGGGGAATTGTGCCCCCTTGCCCTCCCTCGTTACGCCCCTGAGCACAGATAAGAAAAACAGAAGTGAAACTTATAACGTAAGTCATGTGTTTTGTGAAATATTTAGCCATGACGTTTCTGGTTGGTTTGCCTGCAAAAATCAATGATCCTGTTCCCGCCAGTTAAGTACAATTTTATCAATTCCGTGTCACTGAACGCTTTTGCGTCGAAGCAGCAACTAACGCAGTGATCGTGGGGCGCTGCCGCTCTCTAGTAATGATTTATAATTTTTTATTGGCCGTACCTTTAGAGCGTCCACATCGTCATTTTCCGCTACGCTCAAACTGAACAGCGTTTTCCATTTTTCCTCGTAACAGTAGGAAATGGAGCCGCACAATGGATTAGCCTATAGCCTCGCATTAGCTAAATCCGGCCCTGGTAGGGGGGCATCCAAACAAACATTCGCCCTGGGCATCACCAGACCTCTGCACGGCACTGCTGCCTGGCAAGCTAAATGGAAAAACTTGGGCCCCCCTGTTAGCTTGTACAGTATTTCGGTATTTGGTATTCTTTTTTGATTTTTAGTAGTTTCTATATGCGTTTTTCAAAAATTTCTCGGAGGGATTTCCTCTGAATTTGGGTGTTAGTAGAAACGAATCCAGTTAATCGCTTAACCAATTTGCCAAGATTTTTGTGTGTTTAACCGGAATATGCTATTATCCGTATAAGAACAAATATCCGCAAGTTTATTGCTTAGCATCACAGGAGTCCCAAAATTCAATCCCGTCGCCACGGTTAAACTTTTGTGGGCTTAGCCCTCAAATAAAATTTCAACCACGAACTGAAATCTGAAATACTAGAAATCAGGGTAGTTTTTATCAATCTGCGTTCTGTTTTGTCCTGCAGTTTATTTTCAGAGACGTCTGTTGGATTTATGTTGGATAATTACGAACCCGTGACGAAACTGCAATCAACAACGCGGGATTGGGTGGCGCGCCCAGACTTGTCCTTTCATCGAATTGCTGTGTATATTGCGATGTAAACGCAAAGTTTTGCACCATCATCTGTCGTACAGCGATGCGTATGTTTGTTTATCAGATTAAAACATGACATGCCTAGGCGTTGCAGAAGCTCGAAAATATAAGAAGGCTAAAATACGAAAATGGCTGGAAATATAAATATCACGTAAAATGTTTTACTTTCCGTGATGAATATCCAGTGCTGAAATCGTAGGGCCAGTAGCGTATTTGATCATCGATATGCCCTTTTGCAACCAGTGACAGGTGGGTACAGTACGCCGCTGCCGCTCGCCGTAACATCAAATGGTTCTTTGCGGTGTAGGTGTCATCATTTACTTCATATGTTGGACAAATTTTGCAACAAACTTGGTTTTTCCCCAATTCGTTGGACCTGTCACAACGCACGTGAACAGGTGATGAAAACGCTCGTCCATATTTCTTAAACAAAACGCACGCCAACGCAGATAAAAGGTTTTATACAATTCGACTTTTTTTCTTTTCACACGACCAATCCGATATTGATGAAGGTGAAGTGCAAGAACAAGGTGAAAAGACAGCACATTTTTCATTGTAGATTGTGTACTGCAATGGAGATGGACAAATGCATTGTCAGTCTTTACAAAACATAACTGGTTGTCGTGTGTTGCTCGCTCAGCAGGTCGTGATGAAAACCGGGAATGTTTTTCAAATTGCGTGAAATTAATGGCGTACATGAGGTGAAGTTGCACTGTTTATGATTTTTGACTCTCGGTCGGATTCGTGAACAAGAAGTGGTGTTGCTGATGAGATGATGCGACTGTAGCATTCGAATTTTTAAACGTTCGTTACTTTACAATAAAATAAATCGTAAGTGCACCGGTTGCACCATATGTGACTTGTGACGAAAACGTTCAGCCATCTTTCTAAGCGCATGCTGACACAGGTATCAGCATTAACATTGGTCCGGTTCTCCTACAAGATGAAGAGAACTGAACAGCAGCTATGCCCAATTGCAGAACGTTGAGTTCCCTGTTTCCGAAAAAAACGCCGCACAGTCTGTTGGTGGTAAGTGTGTATCACTTTATCAATTCCCAGATCTGTGCCGTTGCGTAGAGTTAGTTTTTTTTTTTTGAAAAGTCGAGACAGCGTCACAGCGGTGCAGTTAAGTTGTCAACAGATGCTGTTGCAAATAGTTTAAAACAGCAGTTGCACCGACACGCAATTAACGAATCAATACTGTGAAATACGCCTTTGACAGATTTTACAGCGAAATTATTCGTTTGTGCTAAATCGATTCTGCTTGGACGTGTGAGTGAGAGTGGAACAACGTTAAATGTTTTGCACATTTTGATTGGTTGGAACAAAAGTTGATGAAAAACTTACCGATCGTAATTAACGCATCTTTTTAACAGTCGTGCGTTTTGCTTACCAAAATGATTTTATAAAAGACCAAAAACGAATCAAGTTACACTTCGAGCGCATGATAAAAGTTAGAAGTGGGTGTGTGCAAAGGTAAAGTGATGCAAGAGGTGGCTGCAAAACCTTCATCGTGGCTTTTTGTAAATACAGTTTTCGAAAGATTGGATAGTGATCGGATCTACAACTGGTTGATGTCACACTAGAAAGTTTTACAAACGCACCGGAAGGACTGGTTGGAGAAAAACTTCATGACAAAACTCACAAGCTGTAAATTGCGTAAAAAATTTCGAGCGCCAAACATTGGTTTGTCACGGCTGCAAAATGGGGTTTGTGACCGCTTTTTTTAAAGTACCTACGAAAACAAAACTGGTATGATAACAAACAACCCCATGGTCGTTTGTTGAAAAGACAAATATTGTCATTTGCGCTTCTAAAAAACGGTATTCATCGGTTCATGGAGAGAGGAAGTTGTATAACTACCATCGGCTTAGTCGGAATAAACCGAGTCAAGAGGCTCAAAATATATAACATCGTTGCGACTACGCTTACAAAGATAGCGTCTACGTAACTTAATCGCTTACGTTGTGATCCTCATAAGAAAAAGGAGTCAATGACGCTGAGATATACAGAAAGCGAAATTTCATTACCAAGGTAAGCTACAAAAAAAATGTTCTCGTGTTGACTTAAACGAGATGAAGTACGACTACACAGATTTGAAACAGCAGCTTGTCTAACGTGATGTAACGACAGACTTGAAAGCACTTTCAAGAAACAAACAAACACAAAAACAGTTGCGTTTCGAAAAAATTTTTGGTGGTGGCAAGGAAATTTGTTTATAACGAGACGTGAGCTTCACTACGCCGTCGCTGAGAGATGACCGATTTGCTACACAATCGCGACTTGCTTGTGCGATAGCCGTCGGTGATGACTTCGTTTTGTGCTGCGATGAAATGTTGCATTGCAGGATCGTGAAAATCTGGAAGCACGTCGACGTATCTTGCGGTGTCTTTGAATGTGAGGTATAGCCAGATTCGAGACAAAAGCGTTCTGGTCGTTCGCTCGGTGATGCAAGATTCTGTTTCTTGATTTTATACCGTTAAAAGACTGCATTCGTTTCTTCTTAGGGTAGCGTTGAAAAGCTTGTTAGCGAACTCGAGACCACGGTCCGTGTACAAAAACAACGTCTTCAGCCCGCCTCTGTTAAGAAACAAATAAGAATCAAGTTACATTGCGACTGCATGATATAGGTTAGAAGTGGGTGTGTGCGAAGGCAAGGTGATGCAAACGAGGTGACTGCCAAACCTTTACAGTGTTTTTTTGTAAACACAGTTTTCAAAAGATTGGATAGTGGTGATATTAAAATTCTGAACAGAGCATAGGAGAAAAACGTTGTACAGATAAATTGTCCCACTATTAACACATCGCGGGTGGTTGATGTTACCGACAACTAGTAAAACAGAGCTGAACGCTCGCTGTCACCGTTGCAGAATGATGCACACGTGTCCAAGTTTGAACAACCGAAATGTTTTGTAAACGCCACCACACAGCGCCTAGTTCACGACAAGATGCAGTATCTCGAAATAATTGCCGATGCTGCTTTTGAGAATTTGAAAGAGAAATTCCAGTACGTTTCTGATCAACTCGAACTGAAAAGCAAGCAGCATCAGGCCGTGTAAGGACGATTGGTCTCTTGCCTGCAAGACCACGTTGCTATCGATTTCAACTCGACTTGTTACGATTTCACTGGAGAAAGCGCACCTGCTGGAATACTTGTTTTTGTTTGGTTTTGTTAAAACAGGATAAACGGTCAGAGGCGTATGGTACGCAGAAGAACAGAATGAGTTAGCGAGTTGTCATCTGTGGATATGTTTTGCTGTGATAGTAGGGTTTGCACGGTCATCAAATGATGTTGAAGTGAAGCGGACGGGAATATTTGTTTATCAGATTAAAACCCGGTATGCATTTCCACCACGCAATCAGTTACAGGTTGGACCGATGGTGTAGCTAGTTTGGATCAAAGTATCGCGCATGTAGCATTTGAACTTTGAAATGTTTCGTACTTTCGTATAAAAGCAACGCCACGAAACTTTCGTTGTTCGTTTATTTTGAACAAATGAAAACTTTCCGCGGGTTAGTTGTTGTTACTGAAAACTTGCAAAAGGGAGGTGAATGCTTGCTGCAACTGCTATAGCTGGTTTGCGTTTTCACAAAATGATGCATAGTGTGTTGGCGATATGTTTCATAAGTTTTTATCGATCCAAGACCTGTGTCATTACATACAGTTTTTGAAAAAAAATTGCTTCAACGCAACGAGCTGGTATCGGAAAGATACAGTTAGTTATCGACGTGCGCAGTTGTCAATGTCATCTGACGCTAAGACATTCCCAGTTTTTGAAAAAATAGTTTAACATACGACAGTTCAAAATGTTCAAGCGACGGTCCACCCTCGGTCAGTAACGCGAACGAGAAATAGTGATTGAGGAAATTAAACTACTGTTAGATGATGCGATTCTAGCATTTGATTTTTAAACGCTTGCTACTTTCGAATAAATAAATCGTAAGAAAACGAAATGTTGACGATGATATGAAACAAACAGGCAAGTTTTGTGAATACTGTGTTCCGCGGAATCACACGGTCGTACAAGTTTTGTTCAGAACAGGGAAAGTTAAATGATTACTTACTGTCAAGTAATTCGCGCTTTATATTAAAGCAGTCGTAATGAGTAATACATCTTAAGAAAACGAAATGTTAACGACGACTTGAAACAACCAGGCAGGTTTTGTGAATACTGTGTACCGCAGAATCATCCGGTCGTATAAGTTTTGTTCAGAACAGGGAAAGTCGGCTTATTACTTCTTAGTAAGAAGTGATTCACGCTTTGGGTCAAAGCAATCGTAATGGGAAATTTCTTGTTTGATTTTGTTAAAACAGGGAATTGTTCAGGGTTGTATGTTACGTCAGAGAACAGAATGCGTTAGCAGGTTGTCGTCTTTGAATATGTTTTGCTTTGATACTAACATCCACACGGTCATCAAATGATGTTCAAGTGAAGCAAGTGCGAATGTTTGCTTATCGGATTTGAAACCCGAGGTAATCGGTATGCCTTTTCACAACGCAATCAGTTACAGATTGGAACAATGGTGTAGCTAGTGTGCGCAACATCGTCATAGGTTATGTAATGGCTGAGATAATTAGTTAATGAGCGAAGTAACACTACACAAAGGAACAACAAAATTTGCAGAAAGCGTAAGCATTCGGAAGAAAAGGGAATTTAAACTGCTAATGAGATATATGTATGTAGCATTTGAACGTTGCAATGGTTGCTACTTTCGTTAAACGAAGTCGTAAGATATGAAATGTTAACGATGGTATTAAAAAAAACAAAAAAAAAAAAAAAAAACAGACAAATTTTGTTAAAATGTTGTTCTCCAGAAATGATACGATTATATTAATTTTGTTACAGAACAGGGTAAACTTGATTAACGACTAACTGAAAGTGTTTCGTGCTTTACGCTAAAGCAACCATAATGAGTAATTTCCTGTTTGTTTTTGTTAAAACACGATAAACGTTCAAAGAAGAATGCTACGCAAAAGAACTAATGAAGTTAGCAGGTTGTCAATGCCTTTTGCTTTGATACTAACATCCACATGGTCATCTCGAATGATGTTCAAGTGAAGTGATCTTGGCCGGTTGCGTGAATATTTGCTTATCGGATTTAAAACGTGGCATGCCCTGGCGCATCTTGGCCTTCGACAATCAATGACAGGTTAGAGCATGAAGTGGTCGGCAACATGAAATCAACCAAAAGCATTATGTTATTATAACGCAAAAATATGAAAAATATTACCATAACGCAAAAAATAAGAAAATAATCAAAACTATCAAAAATTATTTAAAACTGGAAAAAACATTGAAAAACACGAAAAATATCCGACACATGAAAAAATATCAAAAATTATCAAAATCATGAAAAACATTGAAAAATATCAAAAAATTATCAAAATCACGCAAAAATATGATTATCAAAAAATATAGGTCGGGAGGGGCGGTTGGGGAAATCCCCGTGGCAGCGCATAGTCCAGGAGATATCCCAGCTGCACTGGCTGCACCCACTGAAAAACATACAATTCCAGACTCTGACCCTCCCTTTATATACTACTCTGTCTCCTTTCAAAACATTCCCAAAAACGGATATCAAAATCACAAAAGCCAGGTAGGTTGCGAGTCGCTGAAGGTATCAATGGATCCGTAAGACAGCACCACACATTTTGAGGTAGGTCGCGCCCATCTGTGACGTCATTGTGACATCATTTTAGGGAGAAAACCGTTTTTTGCGTAGGCTAGGAAAACCAGTTGCATCCATTCAAACAACCAAACAGCTCAAACCAAACACAGTGGAAACTAACTTTCCGCACAAAAACTGTCGGTAAAAATCTTACCTTTGCAATGATGAACAAAAAAGTTAAAACTTCTTTTGGTGGTGGGCCTAAGAGGGCAAAAACCACGGATTTCGGTGGTATTTTGAGGTTCAAGCCAGTTTTCTGCCAGTCAGCCAGCACCCACCAATCCCACCATACTTGCAGAAAAGCTGTATTTGGGTGTTTTTCAACATCCCATTAAATTTCAAGCCAAAATATTAACAGCAAACTTTTTTCTTGAAAAAAATCAAAATATCCACTAGGTAGCCGAGTGGTTTGTTGAGTCTGTTTGTGTCCATAACTCTTCAACCCCTTAGGATGGCAGGCTAATCAAGGTCTCTGAAGCTTCAGAAAGTTTCCTAGAACATTTTTCTAGATCAGTGGTTTCTAACCGGGGGTTCTCGGACCACTGGGGGTCCAAAACAAGATTTTCGGGAGTCTGAAATGCGATTTTCGAGTGTGAGAGTTTGTATGTTCTTGGATGTACTTTTTTTCAAAGCAGCCGAGATTTACGAAAACTTGCAAGTGCTATTACGCAAAAGAACATTATCCGGCCTAATTATTCTGGGTAACGTTATTGAATTAACAATTTAAATTGCTAAATGCGTGCATTGCAACTCTGCTTCACGCTGCGGTTACCATGCTGAAGATGGCTGGTGATGCGATTGTAAGCGCATTGTGATATATGAATGTTTATGACACAATTATGGCGAGATATTGTTTGATGCAACAGAACTCGAAAATTTCTGGTGTTCAACCATGCAAGGAGGGGGCATTAGTTCAGTGGTAAAGTGATCGCCTCTCAATTGGAAGGATGGGTGTTTGATCCACGACCACTGAGTGAATTGCTGTAGCGATCTTTGGGCAAGAAAGTTCACTCCAACCGCCCCGGCAAGAAGCAAATTTCAGGCTTCGGCCTACCGTCAACTGCTGTCACCAAAATCAAATAAAACAAAAACATGCAAAGTTACCAGAAATTGAGTACAAAGACCTGTCTATTCTGGTGCCCTTTGCAACGACATGAATCTGGGTTTTCCTCTCTACTTCATTTGAAAAACAAGTATCAGAATCGTTTGAACCCCTCAAACGATTTGTGGGTGGCTCGAGTAACTGTGTGCCAAGGCATGAGCGGACATTTTCGGAAAAGCAGCAACAAAAAAGCCATTAGTTTTGACCATCAAGATGTGATTCAAATCACCATTAAAATACGAAAGTTAAAGAGTGCGACTGAGTGTTTTCTGTTGTGTTGCGTTGTCAGTAGGCCTACGTATTACCAGTAGTAATTTAAAAAATGAAGATTCTCCAAAATCAGACTGTTTTCGTGATTTCTGCGTTTTCATTTAAAACGAGGGGGTGCGAACGCCACCTTGTTTTTATGAAAGCGGTGCCAGCTTCAAAAAGGTTGGGAACCTATGTTCTAGATTGTAGACTCTAGAATCTAGAGGGAAGTGCAATTTTTTATCAAGTCATCGCCACCCACCAAGTCATTACTCCGTGTATTTTGTTCTCAAAACGTGATCTGAAATCAATTTTCTTAACCTACACTTTTGGTCTCCATAATTCTCCATCCCAAACCGGCCTGATGCGAAATTTTTGAAAGGACCTGTTTTTGAATATTCCGGCGGTCGTCGAAGCGCAAAAACCGGATCGATATCAAGCGAAATTGCTGACGCATTTATTGTTTGTCAGTTATTTTGCTTCTCAGAGTAAAGGAATAAAGATTGGCGATGGATTTTATATTGTGTGTTGTGTAACTTAAAACATTTTGGTTAAATGTCAGATACCCATAATAAGCTAGAGTACGGGAATAAATATAACCACTAAAAAATATTGGACTTGGTCTTAGACCTAAATTATTTTTCTTTTTCTAACCGTAACCCGACACACTTACCTAAACACCAAACCCTAAGCCCTAATCATCATTTTTATCAGCGTATTTGATATGTAGAATATTACTCTGTGCATGCGCACATGGCGTGAAGTCAAAAATCTCCCAAGTCAGAAATTTCGCTTGAAATCGGAAAGGCAAAACGGGATGCGGGAAACGTGTTTTTGAATTTTCTCTGAATTTTGCCAAAAAATCAATACGGCAAATGCACAAAATAGATTTTTCTTAAACATTTCAAATGTGAAGGTTTGTTCCTGACATTCTCATTCGATTCCGTGCAGTCTCGTGAATTCAGGGATGTTTTCACTGGCTTTCTAGTCCGATCCGTTCAGTATTTATGGCTGATCAAAGTTTGATGGTCACCATATAGCAGTTTTCAGGCTCATTTTTTGTCATAGCTTCCCACCAGTTAGGCTAGAAGCCTTCCCAAGGTCTCTATGGCTTCAGTTCAGCTCCCTGAACATTTTAAGCCACTCAGCGCCTCACTAACGCTAATGCGGTGTTGTCTGGACCCCAAACGGTGATCTAGAACTAAATTTTTCTCAACCTACACGTTTGGAGCCCCAAATCTTCCCCCCCGAAACGGCCCAAATCGACGTTTTTCGAAAGGACCCTGCAGTCGGCGAAGGGAAAAATCGGATCGGCTAGACTGGATGCGGTGTGCGTTCTTTTTCATTTTCCCGGATTTTGCTAAATTTCAGTACGGCAACTTCACAAACATGGATTTTTCTCAAAAATGTCAAATGCAAAGGCATGCTTTTGTCATTCCAAATCGATTCTATGCTGTCTTTTGCATCCAAGGATGTCTTCATTGGCTTTCTAGCCCGATCCGTTCAGTAGTTATGGCTGATCAAAGTTTGACGGCCATCATATAGTGGCCGGCGCGGGCGTTTACTGACAGGCTATTAATTGACACTTCTCTTAATTGAAAGAATAGCTTGTTTGCACACGTGTAAAATAGCAATGCTGCTAGACTTCATGAACAGCAAAACTACACATCCTAAAACTAAGTCTCCACATTAGTGCTCCTTTTGTCTTGGGAAAAAAACTTCGCAGAGATTCGCTTAAAAAATGTAGCTTTGTAACATTTTAAACTTGCATCTTTACATTTTGCCCTTACTGTTTCTGAATACGTAACAACCAAAGTTACAGCAAAACCAGTTACATTTCTGCACGAAACAAATCATGACTGTACTGTGGTCTCACACAGGTGCAGCTGTAAAACTCTCACTGTTTCAAGATGACCTTATGACAGAACACCACGAAGGGAAAATGTCAGATTGAAGTAGTTTGCGGTCTCTAGAAACTTGCAAAATGCTAACAATCATGTTATCGAAGCTGAAATTTACAAACAAATATCAGAATCAGTGATGTCACCACACCAAACTCTGTTTCAACATTAACTTGGCTATTTGCAACATTTAACATGAGAAGCTCTTCTCACGAAACGTGACAAACGTCACTTTTATTTTTGAAACATTTCCAAATACAAAACCTAAAGAAAAAAGTGTGGGGACATGGCATGTTATAACCCCACCGTCTGAAAAAGTAGAGGGAACGCGTCCCCGTGCCCTTCCTACCTAATTGCGCCCATGCATGGATAAAACAAGGGATCATTTCTTCTACCAAACACAGAGACTACTTAGTTTGAATTTATAAAAGATCAAAATTAGTAGCAGATTTCTAAAGTTACAAAAAATTACGAAACCACCTTACTCATGTCAAAGAAGTAGCTAAGTGCAAACGCTCCGAAGACCAATTTGATAAAAACAGCAGGAACTCAAAACGAACTTGGACTCTCATGAACGATATTTTTGGCAAAAACAAATCATCCAGCTTTCGCCAAAAGTTGAATGTTAATGGACAAGTTTACTCATCTGCAAAATTGATTGCAGATGCATAGTTTTGACACTTCGACTCAGGCAAATTTCACTTCTATTGGCGATTCTAAAACTACTGATCCAAACAAAAAATATCTTCTACCACGTCAAATGAATTCAATCTTTTTATTACCAACCACTCCTGAGAAAATACTTGCATTATTTAACGGATTAGATGAAAAAAAATCATGTGGATACGTTGATATTCCGGTGTCAAGGGAAATTCCTGACCTATTATAGTTATATGGCTTATATAATATGGCTTTTGTGTCATATTCTATTTGTATTATATTCTTTTGTATTATACAATATAGCTTTTGTATTATATTCTACGCAATGCTGTATGATCTATTGGCTTGTTTGAACCAGTATATCGTCGTAAAATTACAATACACTCACCGTTCTGAACTTCGCTGTTGAAGTATTCCATGCGTTTTCCGTCATCTCTCTTACAGAACTTTCCGGAACCTCGCCTAAATAACCGGATTACACAAATGTCGTTTTTATTCATTTTTATACACAAATGGTTTTGTTTACACAATTTAGCCGGTTATTGTTGCCTGACTGACCAGATTTTGATTTCTAAATCTAAATCAGGCTAGCTTACTAGCGTACTCCACAACTTTATTGTCGATAAGAATCAGACAACTTTTCACCAATTTTTCTTTGGACATTTTGAATATTTAATATTTTTTGGAATGTGGTATCACATGCGAACAGGCGAAAATTCAGCCAAATTTAAAAAATTACTTACAAAAGACCAAACAAAATGTTTCCAGCCAAGCCACTTCCTGAAAACGGCCAAATTTTCACAATTTGACCGTAGTGTTGCAGCCTTTCCGGTGGTGTTGCGTTAATTCTATGATTCACCACGAACGGGATGTGCGCGAAGAACAAAAAGATATGTATGTGGCGCGAACAAGCAATAATAGAGTGATCCCGATGGAGTGATCTTGGTGAGTGACCTCTAATAATGCTTGTGAACCTGGTGAACAGTTGATTGTGCTTGCTAACGGTGACGACGAGAGTGATCTCGTCGGGTGATCTCTATTGTTGCTTGCTGCCACGGTGCGAAGCTTTGCGCACATGCCGCTCGGGATTTCC
>Ga0210059_1012988_pt1 | contig 12502 bp, 7 predicted proteins | sample Ectturendosymbi2_FD_188042 | JGI IMG/M metagenome (GOLD analysis project Ga0210059, IMG submission 188042) | Ecteinascidia turbinata endosymbiont from Florida, USA - Sample 2 (SPAdes) (version 2) | ecosystem: Host-associated > Tunicates > Ascidians > Unclassified | place: Key West, Florida...
TCTTTTGCTTTCACTTGAATCCACAAATTGAAACATGTACAGTACATGATACATTCAAGGTCTTACAGTTTTCTTTTCACCCTAACCATTGCATTCATTGCAATATTTGACTACAATTCAAAATTTTACATTCATATCACGATCAATGCGCCCATAAAACAATGAAGAGATTCTCAACCACACAGCATCTTCAAAACCGAAAAAAGCATTCCAAAATTATGCACAAGCAGCCCTTGACATATCAGCGATAGATTAGAGTGCTGACCTATGCCTAGTTAGTGCTTAATCTGTAAACCATTATATTTCAAAATAGCCATCGCCTTCCGAATGTCTGGGTTTTCTATGAGCTTTATTGTCTTCAGTATGTTTTTTTATGCTTTCTGTAAAGGTTGCCTGTAAAAGGCGGAGCTCCGTAAATAGCGGAGCTTGGTTGCGGAGGTTTGATGACGTAACCGGAATGCAAAATCAAAAAAAGGAAAAAAAGTGAAGAAAAAATGTTGTATCATAATCATTGCAACTTAATATGCGTTTCCCCAAAACATGGAATACATGGAAGTTCGCGATGTTTAAAAATTTTATACATTCACAACCGTTGAAACCTATTTTTTTGTCCCCGAATGGTTGTGAAACTCAGACAACCAAAAATTACCAAACTTCAAAACAGATTTTTTTTACTATGTCCATAGTGTAACATCACCTTTTGCAGTAAAATTATTTTTGCTACCATCTAGTCTACTTCTCATTTCTCAAAGAAAAATATCAGTTTTAACGACTCCAATTACGTCACCAAACCTCTGCAACCAAGCTCTGCTATTTAAGGACCTCCGCCTTTTACAGGCAACCTCTGTAAACCCCTTGTGCAGTATTGTTTTTCTCCCCTCTTCAGCCATCCCGACTAACCTCACTTTGTTTATTTTTTATGTACCTAACACTTCTGTGTCGCTGTTTACTGTTAAACCTTTTTGTAATCTGTCTTTGCCTGTCTGTCCAACCCCATTTGGGGTGCTATATGCCTGGTGAAACACACACACACAATGATGGTACTCCATCATGGTCTGTATAATTTTACTGTTTTTTTTCTTGCTTGATATTTTTGTGTATATTTTTTATGAATTTGGTTAAGCCTAGCCCTACTACTCATCTGATCTGTACTGGCTACTGATGACTCTGCACAGGACATTTTAGGCCAGTGAAATTACTGCATTCTTGAATGGAAAATACAGCAATACAACATACATTTCCAAAATTTGACCAGAGTCAACAAACCCCAGATTTTCAATAAAAAGAACAGATGAAACAGAAAAACCCCAAACAGAAAAACCCCAGAACCCCAGATTTTCAATAAAAAGAACAGATAAAACAGAAAAACCCCAAAAACCCCAACAATGGTCCAGTCCAATGCTCATCTCTGACAAACACAAGCAAGCACGATGTTCAATTTCAATGGATGTGAGAAACTTCACTGAAACAAACCAGAGGTAGCCGGAGTCACTTTTTCAGACTCCGACTCTGCTCCTTTTCCAAAATTTTTGATACAAGGTCCGGATACGGGTCCGCCTATGCTTCTCTGAAAAAGTGACTCCGGCCACTTCTGCCGGCAACCCCTAAAGGTTTTGACCCAGTCCGCAAAAATTTTTTAGCGGTGACGTCATACCAGGCAGAGGTGTACAGATATGAGCACGGATCAGGACTGGATCGGACTGGATCAGGACTGAAGCCAATTTTGGCCTGATCAGGACTGGTTCGGACTGCAATTTTTTCCAAAATTGGCGGATCAGGACTGGATCGGACCAAGAAATTTTTTTGTTTTTGTTTTCATGTGATTATTCTGAAAATACCAAAATTTTAGTTGTGATCTGATCACACAGGTTTGCTAAATGGTAGTGCATATTTTGCCATCAAATGCAAAATTCTGCTGGGACTATTTTGCAGTTCGAACTGTATCCACCTTTGTTCACATATAACGTTGAGTTCTAGGAGCAACGTGACCATAGTTGAGTGGTTAGTGTGTATGCCTGCTGTGCGATTGTTTGTTAGTTCTGCTCTCACCATTTCCTTTGGCTTAGCCTGCAGAAGTTATACCTTTGATAGTAGTGCTTTTAATGTACATTCTCAAAAAGTTTAGGGTTCAGGTTTATCGTGTGTGTTTACGTTTCGGTTTAAGGTTTACCTTAGGTTTCAGGTTTAGGTTTAACTATTAGGTTTAGGTTTTGCATTTCGGTTTGAATTTTGGGTTTAAGTTTAAGTTTTGGGTTTACTTTTTGGGTTTAGGTTTGGGTTAAGGTTTTGGGTTAGGTTTTGGGTTTAGGTTTTGGGTTTAGGTTTTGGGTTAAGGTTTTGGGTATAGGTTTTGGGTTTAGGTTTAGGGGTTTAGGTTTTGGGTTTAGGTTTACCAACCTTGTTTGGCTAAAGGCAAAAGAGCTCCAGTAATTTGGCTAAAGGCAAAAGAGCTCCTGGACAAAAGAGCTCCAAAAGAGCTTTGGAGCAAAAGAGCTCCAAAAGAGCTCCATTTGCATCCTGAGGCAAAATAAAAAAACATTTTTACGCTGGCGGATCAGGACTGGATCGGACTGATGATTTTCAATAATTTGCGGAAGGACTGGATCGGATTCAATTTCATCGGATCAGGACTGGACTCGGACTGAAAAATTTCACAGTTTGCTCATCCCTGGAGGTGTACCAGAGGTGTACAGGAGCTGAAGTGTCGGAGTGGACTCCTGCCGGAGTCTTAACGATTTTCGAAAATAGGAGTGGAGCTGGAGTTGATTTTTCTAAGGAAGGCCGTAGCAGGAGTCATTTTTTTAACAAGAGGTTACTTTGTTTATTATTGATTATTATTATTGTAGATTGTTTTTTACAAAGCATGTTATAACATAACCTTCAAATGTTCAAAACTACTTCACAGGAAGTCTTAAAATTTTTATACAACTTGGATGTAAGTCAGGTTAGGTTGGTTAGTTTCATGTGTGTGAAGATTTGGACAATTTCTTGTTGATGGTGATACGTTAAAAATCTGTTGGCCAATGAAATTTAGCTCACATAAAATATTTCGGTCTCAATGTCTCAACAACCAACATATTGTGGCAGCCGGTAGATGGCGCCACATGTAAATAAAATGGTCACCACTAGATGGTGCCCGTGAGTAACAAGTCACTGTGGTAGTCACCACAAGCGAATTATCGTAATTCCCTTATCCTTATGTAATGATAGTGCAACCTAGTATTGTAGAGTGAACTCGTCGAGGGAGATCTATTGCTGCTGGTAGCTTTCCTGTTAGTTAATGACCCGAATTGCCATCTCTCGCTTGTGCTTGCCTAAGTAGTTCAAGACGATGCAGTCAACCCCAACAATATCCAGTTTTGGTTTTGAAGGACAAATAGTACCGTATCCCGCATCCAGTTTTCTTCCAGATATAAAACTGAGTTGGAGAAATCTCACTGCTGTCAACATGGTCGAGTGGGAATTGATTAGACAATCGTCAGTTCGACTGACTCCTTTATTGTATTTGCTTTTTCTTTTGATGTACTTACACAAGATTGTATGTCAAAATTTGTGGACCCCTTGTGATGTATATTTCGCAGACAAGTGATTTTGGACTAGGGTTAGGTTTAGCATTTAGGATTAGGGTTTTGTGTTAAGGTGCGTTTACACTAGCGGTTTTCGTGCTTTGCAAGCGTCGAAGCGTTTGTTGGTTTTATTGTGGCTGTGGAAACGGGACGTTAGGCGCTCTAAGCGTTTCAGCTGCGTAACTGGATCCATGGAAAACGGATCGCATGCAGCGCTTCACGCGCGTTGTGTGCGACGGAAGCTGTGGTGAGCTTGATGTCCAGGTAGGTCTAGGCCAGTCTCAGCCTGTATCAATTAACTGATAAAAGATACGTTTCGTGTGAAATGATCGGTTGTGGTTGTTTGGATTATTTATGCTTAATGGTAGATTTACAATGGTTCTGGGCCTTGTGTCTGAACTAAACACTTGAGGAAAAGCAATAATAATAAAGTGCCAACTGCTGAAAATCATTTCTGAACTCTTGCATTAAGATTTTTTTCATAATTTTTTTTCATCATGTCGCACCCATCATACGTTCGTTGCTACACTATGGGAAAGCCAAGAGATTCCTTATTTTATTTCTTCTCATGTCTGCTACTTAATAGCATCTCACAGAAGAGTAACTTTGTCCGGGTTATTTTGTGCAAAGAAAAGAACTGCATGATTTCTGTTACACAAGCTTCAATTGTATGCCATGGCTTAGCACACATTACACAAATCTGACTAGCCTTGACGTATGCTGTCACAGGTTGCAGTGCAGATGTTGGCTTATCTCATAGTGTATTTAGGCTAGGCTGTCATTGCCCTGTTCAGCTTATAATATGGGCCAGTTATACTTTGTTGAAAACTACCGGCCTATTACTAGAATGTAGGTTGTGCAGCAATGTTTATAAAAGTTGTATAAATCAACTAAGATCAATTGTTTAAATTAATAAATCACCCTAAAGATGAAGTTGTGTTTATGTGTAAAATTGTGTAAGTTTCAGCATAAATAATACTGTAACTGAAATAGTAAGTGTGAAAAAGCATGTATGCTATGATCCTACAGTTGCTCTATTGGTAATGCAATACATGTGTTGTGAAACAATTATGTTTATTTTACTGCCAAGACCATCTACCAAGGTATGTTAGAAGTACTATTTCAGGTCATGATGTTGCACTAATTTCAGAAAGATTTCATGCCAGAGTGTGACTACAGTACTAGCATGATTGCTACAGGCTGCTGTGTTATCATAAATTCAGCTTTTCGGACATAAACGGTGCATGTGTCAATTTTCAAGCTAAAGCAAGGTATGATCCAAGTGTTAAAATGCCACTTTATTGCTGTCTTTAGCAAATCCTCGTTGGCCTACACCTGCATCAACTGACCTACGCCTTTGTGGTCACAAACGTCCTTGTCTCGTGTATGCGGAAGATGCGTTGCAAATGTAGAAGGCTATATGCTGTTGAAGGACGGAACGCGTTGCAAGCGCTTCAGAAGCATTTCTAGTGTAAACGCACCTTTAGTGTTTAAGGTTAGGGTTTAGGTTTAGCATTTAGGGAAATGCTTCAGTGTTAGTGTCAAAAGTAGGGTTTATTAGCGTTTAGCGTTGATGGTTTGGGTTTGCGGTTAAGGTAAATGGTTAGGGTTTAGGATAGGTCGCGGGGTCAAAAATTTATAGCCACCTTAATCCTTTATCTGAGAAGCAACTGACATGTATTGCAGTGATCAGCAGATGCGTTTGATACGGTTTTTTAGTCTTTTTAATGCGAAAAGCAGATACGGCCGTTTAGCCACTGCCAAAAGTTTAGATAGTTCACTTTGGAGTTTTAAGCAGGAGTCAGAGTCCAAAATTTTGAATAATTTTTGAGTCGGAGCGGAGTATATTCAGCCGAAGCAGGAGCATTGTCGAAGTCAAAAATTTCAGACTACTGAAATATTTTACTCCGACTCCACTCCTGCTTTGGCTGAATATACTCCGACTCCGAAAGATAAAAGTTTTGGACTCTGACTCCTGCTTAAACTCCAAAGTGAATGCTATAAACTTCTGGGAGTGTCTAAACGACCGTATCCGGTTTTCGCTTTGACAAGACTAAAAAACCGTATCAAACGCAATCGCTGAACTCTGCAAGATATGTGACTCCTTCTTTGCATGTCAGTTGCTTCTCAGATTAAAGGATTAAAGTGGCTATTCATTTTTTGTAACCCTATACCCTACATCCTAACCGTTAAACTTAACCGTAAATCCTAACCCTCAACACTAAACGCTAACCCTAAACACTAACCTTAGACACAAACACTGAACCCTAACCTCAAACGTTAACCATCAACCCCAATCTTAACTCGATTTGGATTGGATTTGGATTTGATAATCTTGTTTTGAATTTGTTCGTAAGTTTCAGTTCTGTTTCGCAACTGTGTGTAACTGCATTTATTCTGTGAGTTTGCTTGAGTGGAGTTTCTCACATCCATCGAAACTGCGTGTAGTGTTTGTATTTGGAGCAATAACATACATAGTATCCAGTGCTGCAAGATTCAAGCCTCGAAACCAGCTCCTTTATAATGTCGGCGGTCATGTCATCAAAGTTGAAGGAATTCGTGTCTTTTCTTGAGCCACAATCGTTGCATATACAGTGTTTGATATATGTGCAGCTTAATGCAAATGATTTGCTCGTGCTGTGTATACTATACCTCGAAATTTGTTTCTCTGATTTCCAGAGGTGGACAGCAGCGAGCTACTGTAGCGAGCTAATTTTCCAGGAGCGATAGCGGTAGCACCGCTGTTTTTTGAAAAAAATAACGCAAGCGGTAGCGAGCTATCCAAATTCCACAGGTTGGCAACCGCTTCTTTGAAAATAACGTCGCTATCGATATTTGCCGAAAATAATAGCGGCGCTACCCCTCCCGTTACTGAACAAAAATAGTAGTGAGCTATCCCTACCGCTACTTTTGGTGAACTTTTAAAATTTGTGCTGTTTTGCAGAAGTAGGGTTTATTTTACAGTCTCATCTTGAAATATTTGTACGTTATCAATTTTGTTGGGAGCCCCTTTTTTGAACAACCATGATCTGAAATAATAGTCATTGAGCCGTTATGATTAGGAATTGTTCATTTTACAGCAAATGCACATATAAATGAAACTTAGACTGCAGACACACATAGAGTGCATTCACTTTTGTAAGTGGATTGCTGTAGGTTCATCAATCGCCTTTATTGCTGCTTTCTTGCTGGTGTCGAATATAGAACTCAAGATAATAATCAAGCGATAAAGAGGTCAAAAATCTTTTTTAACAAGGTTTTACGCGCGTGTAAGTTGAATCAGGCCCACAATTACGGTGGGGGAAAACCGGGCCTTTGCATCCGCCCCGAAGTTTTCAGGCATCATTTTAGATTTAAAAAGAAAGGTGAGGTTGATCTTTGGTTTCAGTGAAAGCCCCTGAACAAACTATTGACTACATGGATTGTAAATTGAGCTCTTTGTTTCTCCATGTTTCGGCTTATTCACAACAACAGCTTTGAATAGGATGTAATTTATGTAGACTGCGTGTAAATATAGCCTATTTAGATATCGAAAGCAAATTGGCCAACAACCGCTTTGTTACCATTCTAGCTTTTGAAAGTGCAATCCAAATGTTGAATGGATTGGCAACAAACATGCGTAATCCCGCACCAGCTGTAAAAATAATCCGTGTACGATGTGTTTGTGATGCAATTATTGGATGTGCACGTGTTTGCTCGAGGGTGATTACATGATTGGCGCATTGTGTTCGTACCATTTCTTGCGTAGTTGCTGCACATTCTGTTCTGCCTTCCTTATGCGAAGGTTGTTTCTTGTTTTTTTCGAACCTAAGTAACTTTATGTGTTTTGTGTTTAAGGACTAAGTCCAGTTATAGCAAAACAAAGCCTAAGTAAATAGGCGTGCTGTGTGCGAATGTTACAACAGTGTTAAACACGAAACTAGTTTCCTTAACGAAATAAATTGCGATTGATTCGCCTGGTGTGGGTCAATGTTGTGACTTAACTATTATTGCTAAAAGTGCAAGCTTGAATCATTACAAGATGATGGGAGCAGAACCAGGCAGGAGATTCCTCAAACAGTCTGCTGCAAAGCTAGAGCCTGTAATTGTTGTATATGTTTATTGGTAGCCATATTTTTATTATCTCCCTCAGCCTTTTTGTCATAAGAAATTTTAGATCAGTGGTTCTCAAAGTGGTCGGAATCACCCCCTTGGGGGCGATAAAACCAAAGGGGAGATAGGGGGAAACAACACAAAGGGGGAAAAAACGCTCAACCACTAATCAATCGTTGAGTTAACTTCAGTAGCCTACTGTTATGACATGTATACTTTCTTACAAATTTTAATTTACTATTATATTCGTTGGAGCTTGTTTGTTAAAGCAATTTTATCCGTTGAAATTTTACTCTGGATCGTCTGTGTGTCTGGCTACAGTGTGGATTGTTTTCGCAAGAATCCTGAACGTAATATTAGCGTCATAATACATTGCTTAGTTAAGCTATTTAATAGCTTGGTTCAGCTATTTAATACTTCCATTAAATAAAATTCGTTAAATGTACTACCTTGCGTGTGCTTCATCAGGCTTGAGGGGTGAAAATGACGTGTCGAGAGTGTAAGGGAGGCGATGGAATAAAAAGTTTGAGAAGAAGCACTGTTTTAGAGGTACACACTCATCTATCGAAATACATCACATGCTGGTCCGATGAGAGTGAAACTTGTTTAGAAGAGTATGAAAAGCACCCAAGTCAAGAAAACGCAGACAGGATGTTGAACACATTGACCAATCAAAGAAGGAAGAGGTGGGTAGAAACTGTAGAAAATCTCGATTTCAAACACTCAAGCCAAGAAGCTTGGACCTTACTTAACGAAGGGAAATACCCAAGAACGTGGAAGCTGGCAAAAGTCATAGCAATACAACAACCTGGAAAACCAGTAAACGACCCAGCTAGTTATAGGACAATCTCTCTCCTATGCTGCACTTTTAAACTCTTCGAACAAATATAATCATTAAAAGACTCACGCCACTAACAGAAGAACAAACACCATTGGAACAATCAGGTTTTCGAAGACAAAGAAACACAACCGAACAAGTGCTAGCTGTCACCAACCACATTGAAGCTGGTTTTGAAATGAAAAAGAAAACTGGCGCAGCCTTCATCGACCTCTCAGCAGCATATGACACCGTTTGGCAGCAAGGGCTCAAGCTCGCTCAGATAATCAAATGCAAGAAAATCCTGCGCATCCTTGCACGAATGACTGGAATGAGAAGGTTCTATGTTTGTCTTGGCGACGACACCAGCAAAACTTTTACACTCAAGAACGGCGTACCACAGGGCTCTGTCATCGCACCAACTCTGTTCAACGTCTACCTAACAGAGATGATCGGATAGTGGATTTTTACTATCCGATCCTATCCTGTTTTTGAAAAATGATATCCGATCCGAATCCTGTTTTGGTTGAAACCATACTATCCATATCCGAAAACTATCCGAAAGTGTATTGTGATGCACAACATACATTTTTTGTGCTGTGTCTATTTTGCCTCATGAGGCAAAATGAGGCAAAATAGCCTTACGAGGCAAAATAACTGCTAGAGTTATTTTGCCTTTAGCTGAACATGGTTGGTTGAAGTAGTCAAACGACAAGTTTGGAATGCATGTACTGCTTAGTTGGCCATGACATCTGTAACAGCTCATTTCCAAGCATGGAGATTGGTTGTCATGGTTTGAGGGCTAGCAAGCAGTTAGCAGCAGAGATGAGCACGAATCAGGACTGGATCAGGACTGACGCCAATTTTGGCCGGATCAAGACTGGATCGGACTGCAATTTTTTTGAAAATTGGCAGATCAGGACTGAATCGGACTGAGAAAATTTATTTTGGTTTAATGTGATGATTCTGAACATATCCAAAATTTTAGTTGTGATCTGTTTTCACAGATTTGCTAAATGGTCGAGTATATACAAAACTTCCAACAGGCTGGTAGTGTATATTTTGCCATGGAAAGATGGTAGTGTATAATTTTCCATCAATAGCAAAAGCTCTGCTGGGAATATTTTGGAATTCGAACTGCATCCACCGTTGTCCACACATAACGTTGAGTTCTAGTACAAACGTAAACATAGTTGAGTGGTCAGGGTCTATGCCTGCTGTGGGAGTGTTCGTCGGTTCTTCTCTCACCATTTCGTTTGGCATAGCTAGTAGAGATTACACCTTTGATATGAGTGCTTTCTAGGTACTTTTTCAAAAGATTTAGGTTTAGAGTTTACTTTTAGGGTGTGTGTTCAAGTTTCGGTTTAGAGTTTACATTTAGTGTTTGGGTTTAGGGATTAGGTTTCGAGTTTGATTTTAGGTTCAGCATTAGGTTTTGAGTTTAAGTTGACCTTGGGTTTAGGTTTGGGTTTAAGTTTTTGGTTTGGTTTTGGGTTTCGGTTTTGGGTTTCGGTTTTGGGTTTCGGTTTTGGGTTTCGGTTTTGGGTTTAGTTTTGGGTTTAGGTTTTGGGTTTGGGTTTCGGTTTTGGGTGTAGGTTTTGCTTTTATGTTTAGGATTTTAGGTCATACTACAAGGAACTTACGCTAATCCAAGTGTATCGTCCTTGTCACTTGACCAATTTTACCAACTGGATTCTTCTAATGGCAAAATAACTCCAGCAGTGCTTTTGCCTTTGATGCCAAATAGACACTTGTCAAATTTTGGAAATGCCAAAAGGCTGTGCCTGTTTTGCCTCATGAGGTAAAAGCACTGCTGGAAGTATTGCCCTTCCCCTTTTGGCTTAAGGCAAAATAGCTAGCTCCAGTAGTTATTTTGCCTCATACATTATTTTACATTTGCGGATCAGGACTGGGTCAGACTGATGATTTTCAAAAATTTTGCAGATCGGGACTGGATCGGATTCAATTTTCGGACCAGGATTGGACTCAGACTAAAAATTTGTCAGTCCGCTCATCTCTGGTTAGCAGCTTCTTGTTTGCATTAAGTCAGTGGTTCCCTAACTTTTTCTGATCACGTACCATTTGTGGGTCCCGTACTGTCAGCACGTACCACCTTGTTCCAGGAAAAGCCAATGTGCTAAATATCATTCGATCTAAAGTTTGAAAACAGTTTCGACATAAACAAAATGGCTGTGAGAATTTTTGTGGCCATTTTCAAAGCCAGCAAGGGAAGTACACAAAAATTCAGGAATTTATTAACAGAATCCGATGAATATAAATTATAGCTGTGAATACAACTTTTGTCTAGAAAAAGGCCTATTCATGCACCACCTTAAAAGCCTTCGCATACCATTAGTGGTACACGTACCACAGTTTGGGAACCACTGCATTAAGTGAACTGCTGGCTAAACCCTAACGCTAAACACTGAACCACTAAACCTTGACCATAAGCCCTGATCCAAAACCCTATCCAAAAACTCTTAAAACCCCAACAAATTGTCTCTGCGTATTGTACTTGTCACATGACCACTTCAATCAACTGTGTTCAAATGAAGGCAAAATAGTCCCAGCACAGGTTTTGCCTCATGAAGCAGAATAGATACTATTTGTATATTTATTTTACTTAACGACGACGAGCCGCAGGCCGGAGCCTGAATGTACTCTTCGTCGCGTCATGTCAAGCGAACCAATTGAAGACGAACAGTTAACGAGAGGTTTCAAACAGGCGTCAAACAATTAACAAAAGATTGCAGGCACGAGTAGACACAGATTGCTAAACTGCAAGCATATAACAAATTCTACAACGAGGAAAAAAAGTGAAATGGAGAATTAATTGCAGAATAATAAACGAGTTACTATAATAGACAAATCCAAGGTGTTATGGCGAGGTTAAGCTGTTAGTTAATTCAAGATATTTAGAGACAGCGTTATACATATTGGTTGTGGGTTTAAGTTTCAGCGAAGGATGTCCAAATAATAGAAGTTGCAGCAGGCTTGAATGATTATGTAATACACTTGACAATAAATCTTGCAGACCTTCTTTCAGTAAAATTGATTTTACAGATAGCATCAGGTCAACTCGAAGCGCAGAGTGAAGAGAGCAGTTAAGGAGTAAATGTTCTTCCGTTCCTTTATTACCACGTAAACACATACGATAAGTGCGCTTGTTCAGGTTTAGGACACTTTGACCCAAGCGCAGTCTACAGTGTAACGATGTATTACGTGGGTTGCTACCATGAAGGTGCCAGCAGTTATGCTTTGACCCGCAGTAGAAAGTTTCTAGACGTAATTTAAAGGACGAAAAACTAGCGGAAGATTTTACAAAAATTGGTAATGCATTCCACGAACTACCAGCTTTTCGAAAAAATGAGTTAAAAGTATGTTCTTTTTAGCCAAAGGAATCTGGACATTCAAACTGTTACGAAGCATGTATGGTGATAAATTTTTATACATTTTTGGAATGAGAGAATGCAGGGTTGGTGACGCCATACCAAACATTATCTTATAGTAGTAAAGTAGAATTTGCTTCTCTCTTCTAGTACCTAGCTTAACAAGAGAAATGTCATTCGAAACAGCGTCATTGGCTGTTGTCTTAATGCACCCTGTGATTATTTTTGCTGCTGTTGTCTGGGCAGAGTCCAAAAGTAAAGCATCAGATTGTGAGCAAGTGTGATAAACGACGCTACCGTAGTCGAAAATTGGTAGAATAAATGAGTTGTAAATCGAAAAAAGAGCAAATCTAGGCACCAAATTTGAAATAGATCTAAAGTGGTTAACATGTCGCATAGCATGCTGATGAAGGCTTATGATATGGGGATGCCAGGAGAGACTGTTATGGAAGAGCAAGCCTAGATGCTTATGGCAATCAACTTCTTGGAGCTGCATGTTATTAAAAATCAGAGGAAGATGTTCACCACGATTACTAGATATAGTTAAAACCTTTGTTTTTTGAGCATTAAAACTAACACCCCAAGTGTCAGACCACTTTCCTAAAGTTAGGAGATCTTCTGACAGGACTAGGTGTAAG
>Ga0210059_1012989_pt1 | contig 12501 bp, 5 predicted proteins | sample Ectturendosymbi2_FD_188042 | JGI IMG/M metagenome (GOLD analysis project Ga0210059, IMG submission 188042) | Ecteinascidia turbinata endosymbiont from Florida, USA - Sample 2 (SPAdes) (version 2) | ecosystem: Host-associated > Tunicates > Ascidians > Unclassified | place: Key West, Florida...
AGCATGGCAGTAGTATGGTGCTGAGCTTGAAGCCAGCTCAGCAAATTGGATGTTACTTACATTGGAGCATTTAAGATGAAGCCAGTTATTACAGATATCACAATAAATAGCTTTTGAACTACAATTAATGCTTTTTGGCATTTAGGACAGACATCCATTTTTATTTAGGTTATTTTCTCATGTATGAACAGCAATAACCTGCTCTTACCTTTTTTCACTTGCAAAACAAACTGTTTGTTAGATGTATATTGAGCAGTTAATATTCAGAGAATTACGAACGGCGAACAAGTGTGCAGTGTAGCCTATTTAGTCGGATATTACACGTTTTCGCATATACAGCATTATCTATAGCTCTCATTCAAATTGAATCAAACGCAACAAATGCTAATGTACATACAGAAATACATAAGGAAAAAGGAGATGTTGTGGTAGAAAAGGGCCAAAGTGTGCAGTCGTCCACCCTGTCCTGTTTTGTCCATCCGCAGGTTGCAGATCTGAAGATTTGCGTGTAGAACTCTTTTTTATTTGGTGTGTCGTATGCTCGTATACTTCCACTGGCGCAATATAATGTTGCCTGCTTATCAAGCGTTTAGCGTTGCTATGTTCCTCAAGGACTGCAAAAGCATTACAGAAAATCTTTGCTACATTGCAAGAAAAGAACGTAGGGTATTGTAAAACTTTGGCTTCCGCTTCCGGCAACAAAAATGATAATAAACTTGGATGTTTTGAAGATTTGAATGCGTTGCTCCTTCGACCTTTATTTCGTGCAGACGTCGTCGGTCAAAGCCATGCTGCATTTAAAGGCTGCTCGGATGTAAAGCGCTTCTTTCTTCCCCAAAAATCACAACAAAACCCTAATTTTCGGGGAAATGTCACAAAACTAAATAATTGTCGATTTTCTGCAAATATCATAAACGTAATCAAAACTTTCCCTGTATGCTTGTGAGATGCGAGGTCTTTCTCTATCAGTCCCGTCGCCTCGGGGGGCTTTGATGGGTTAAGCTCCCCAAGCAATGCTCCAAGCCCCCCCAAATTGAAACACGAAACACTATAAATCAGTTGAATTTTGTCAGTTTTTACAATGTCAAGCCCCCCTGCACAAATGTAAAGCCTCCTTGTTGAAGACTTTCTGGTGACGGTTCTGCTCGAGCAGTGCTAGGATCGATTGGAGCAGCAGTGATTAGTAAACGTCGTTGCAAGAGTCAACACAGTATTATACTGCAAAACGTGTAATAACACACCCTTTTAATACCTTAAAGACTTTTTATTCTAATCATTTAAAAGCATAGTACAAAAATACTAACTACAGCCAACTGTACCTCGACATATATTTTCAATTGACCCGTATTAGATTTAACGAATAAACTGCATTATGGTCCCCATATAATATTTGTGCTAAGCTGTATTGTACGTACAATTTTAACTCTTTTTCAGCCCAAAGGTCCTAAGCACAGCATTCGGCACGCGTGATTCCGTCACAGGATCATCATAAGCGCTTTCTGCGCCTGCAGCCGATTGTAGATAGCCACGTGTCTCGCCAAGAAAAATCGTACCTTTTTACAGTAACTTAGACACAGCAGTTCGGGCCCCAAGTCCCTGAGAGAATTTCCCCGACCAATGTAGCGTGTTGAGTTTTTGTCTTCTTTGTACTCCATAACTATAAGAAAAGTTTGCTCACACTAATGTGCTAGAAGTGGAGCAATATATCTTACTTCTAGCAAGTGGCCCAGCCCTTCTTATATTTCTTTGTATGTGACCCTCAGGACAAGAAGTTGGACAACCCTGTCTAATTGCATCTGGACGAAACACAGCTATTCTGTTTTTGCATTTCTCAGTGTGCCAAGGGTGAGGATGCAAATTGCCTCATGAGAACAAGTTGACAAGAGCACACAAACTTACACCATGGAAATCTGTAGTTGAATACAGTTTTTTCCCAATCTTAAGCACTGATTAGGAAATTTTGCCAAGTCACTTTTTCTTTGCTCGGAAAGCTGCTAAATTCGTCCGCATTATTCCCAGTTAAAATATTGTGAAACAGACAACACAAATGAAACGTAATACAAGCTAATATCTAAAAATGAAAATAATGACTTTGCAACGTGACATCGCACTCTTAACAAGTTTAAATGATAGCTACTGTGTGATCCAAATTAGCCATTTCTAGCAAGCACGCAAGTTAAATAAATTGTTCATAACGTTCTATCACTTTTTAATTATATCATAGAGGTATGAAATATATTTCTTGCGATGTCTCCCAAGAGAAAAGTCAGTCTGGAAGGGCTTATCGAGTTTATGTACTTGATGTCTCTTTGATGGTAATACATCATTAAATTACTCCGTGTTTTTTCTTTAAAAAATAGCTATGGATAGTTATGGTTGCTTTTTGAGGATCACGTAATTGGCAGGGAAATAAATATAGTAAAGGGCATGGGTAGTCACTTTAAAACGCAGCAGACCTCACGCGCGCCATGACAAGTCGTGCAAGATTCCGCGACCGCTGAGGACTAAAGTAAGAGGTGACCTAATCACGGAGTTTTTCTCATAGTTTTATTAATACAGCATCCATTACCTGACACGGCTCGTGGCGACGACTTGAGTATGCCTGTTATACGACTTTATGAGCTTCTTGAAGCCGGAAGAAGCCTTGTCAGCATTAGCCGGATAGAATTAAAAGGAAAGGCAGTCTATCATCGGGAGATGGGTTTTAAACTGCAAACAGCTTTGCGGTAATGGCGTAAACAAATAACCTCTAGTAATAACTTAAAACTAAGGATAAGTGCTTTTATCTCGGTCCCTGGCCTGAGACGGATGAAACGTTACATTTACGATAACCCAACTACACAAAAACCGGTCTTGCTGCTGTTTTTGGCAATGCCATGACAACTACACAAAAACCGGTTTTGCTGCTGCACTTGGACAATACTGTCTTTCTAAATTAACAGCGAACTCATTTAACAGGCATAATGTGTAAACAACGTATAAACGCACAATTCGATCAATCAGTGTTGTGTTTTGCCACATTTTGCCGCATTTCAGGTGGTTACATTTGAGCTGCTGTAGGCAAAGAAATACGCTGGTTGGTCGCGTGGTGCGAAAACCTCGTAAAACAAAGCCTTTGTGGAAAAAAGCATGACTGCAGCCTTGTGCTTATTGGCAAGTCACAATTAGTGACGAGCGTTCATTAGAATGCATGTTGATATCTTGACTATATGTTCGTTTCTTTTTCTTAGCAAGTTAGTTGACTTAATGCCAGGAAACACAACCGTTGAAACAATCGAGAGACGAATTGACGGTCGATATCGGCTTGCAGGATCGATAACAGGAGCCAAGCGTCGATTGTTTCTCCGGGTGGTTTTGGAGTAATTATACTTTCAATGGCGGGTTGGTCTTCAACTGGTTAATCAGATTGTTGTTGTGGATGTTTTTGTTGTGATTTGTGTGTCATTGGGTTAAATGCCAGCATGGTGCCTGTCATGCTGACGTGCTATAAAAGCATGGCCGTATGCAGTCTATAAGTATTATAGCCTATCAGCCGATAGCCAAATGTACGCCTATTACATGAAATACATGCGAATGTTATGCTCACTGATCAGTGATACCGGATGTTATTGTAGTTGACACCAAAAGGAAGATATGCAATATGTATAAACATTTTTAAAGGCGTCGGTGGCATAAAGAGTCCAAACATTCTTTATACTGTATTTGCAAGAAAGCTATGAGGGTGTTGCAGCAATAGATATTGGGCAGTCCCATTGGTAAAAGGTGTGCTTGTCCAAGACTTCTTACATTCTCACAAGTTTGATTGCTTCCTTCTGCGCAATTTGTGTTCCATTTGATGACTAACCGCGTTTAATTTTTTTTTAATATGAAAAGCGCACCAGCTTTGACATATACGAAAAAATCAATTTTTTAACGTGGACAAAAATCGGTTGGAAAAAATATAGAGTCTTTTGGGAGAGGTATACCTAAGTATCGCTGCAATGCTTGTACTTTTATTCAGGAAAAACTATACGTGTAAGTGGAGTACCTTTCCACAATTTCTTCTTTGTCGCAATTTCGTCCCTGACCTGTGACGCGAGGCATGGAGCAGTTGTTTTGTCAGATGTAACAAAACGTTTGATCCCCTTACAAAACGTTCAGTCCCTCGCTTTTTCCCAACCCATACTTTTGCGTTTACGACACGGATTGTAATGTATTTTTAAGCAGAATTTCTTATTCTTTCGAAAGATATTTAGTGTAAAGACAGACTTTAGCTCAAAAACTAATTGTTTTTTTCTAAAACAGTTAAAAGGGTTGAAGAGTGTGATCATTGCGTTAAAAGTTTTTGACAAACGACTTGTTTCTCTTCACGTCACTTAAAGTAAGAATAATTCCAGAAACTCGTCGCGAGTCATAACTTTGATACCTTTATACTTTCCTATTTGTGAATATATGCTGGTAGGCCTACTCTTTCAAATGCAAACGAGTGTCAGCGATGTTTTTGTAAACTTTGGTAAGTCAAAAGCGAGAAGTTTATTAGATAAACAGACATTTTCTTGGGGAAAAACCTGGTCAAAGAAAGCAGCAAAGTTGTCTAAGCTTGAGATGCACGTGAACGTTTTATTTCGCAACTCTCTTTATTTCGTGCCCTGCTTGAAACTGAAATATCAGGCAATTTTAGTCGTAAAATATGCTGCCGATTATACTTATTTCTGATTTGAAGGTGTCACAAACAATCAACACGAAAAGACAAGTTTAGAATTGTTTCCTGTTATTGGCAAGTTGCATGTTATATGTGGTTAAAAACATTGCCCGAAGGAAATCTGCTTGAATAGGTGGGCGAAACGTCGGCTAAATAATAAAATAATCGTCAGAAGAACGAATTTATGTGTTTGAAGTTTGAAATTTTCACCAGATCTACGGCTCATCTTCTGGTGCCTTTGATAGCACTTTAGTAACTCAGGCTGTAAATGAGCCAAAACACAGCAAAAAAGTGAAGCCAACATAGACTGCTGCAGCCTTCTTGTACTACTTGAATTAGAAATTTTAGTTTTTCATAAACAAGTGCAAATTGTGAAAGAATTGAATGACTTCTCACAGTTTTTTCTTAACAGGTTTGCAAATAAGGTTTTTATAATAGTGACACTATGAGGTTAATTATAAAAAAAACCCATAGAGATGCTGTAAACACATAGCTTAAAACCGTTTGGTCTATTTTTTACTGTTACACCATTTACTAGTTTTCTCAGTTAGCAGAAACTTGTTTATCAGTCAAACTCACTATGGCTTAATCTCACACTTTTATCAAACTTTTGGAAAACAATGTTTATTTAAGATGAATGTGAAATTGAGCAAACAGTTTCAATAACTTGTTCTTAACCAGAGAAACAATCCAGGTATAGACTTTTACCCAATTATTTTTCATTTAGTTAACACACGCTAGCATTGAACACATCTGGGCCAAAATTTATTGGCTTCTGACCTTAACTGGTCTCGGAAGTAATGTTTCTTGTGTTTCTTTGAACTTTGCGAGACTTTCCGAGAAATGCTTTTTCATTCGTTGAAACGGCATCTGCGCTTCGTTTAGCGAGTGCACGATGACGTGTGGTACGGGGCAATTGACAATGCGTGCTTTTGGCGAGTGTCCATTGCGACGTGCAGTTTGTTTTCCGACAAGTTCTTCCACGCCAGAAGCTTATTCACTGTGGAACCGCATTTTCATAGATATTCAAAGTCTTCGGCGTTTGCATGAAAGGTTTCATTGCTGGTGTTTCTGTTTGATTGCACAAAACGTCTTGGTTTGTGCCCTTGTGGTGCTTGCTTTCGTTGGCGAAAAGATGGTTGTAATCTGTCGTCTGAGCGAAAGTTCAAAAAATGGACGTATGGACATGCAAAGGGATCGAACGACCTCGATCGCTTTTAACAGAGGTGGCATTAATTAAACTTTGGTCCCTCGGGCGCTTTGCTGTGATGCGGTTTTGATGTATCCGGCAAAGTTCAATCATGGTAGTCAACCATCAACCGTGGAAAAACAGAAGTTTCAGGTGGTTTAGGAGCTTTGTGACCGTGATAAGACAACATGGAACAGGCCAAACGTACTTCTATAAATTGCAAGGGTTCCGTCGATCAGCACCGGAAATTGAGTGTTTTATGTTGTTTTGTGTAATGTTAGCTTCCCAGCAGTACCTTTTGTTACAGGTTGCATTCGCAAGCTATGTAAAAACAGTTGCATAAATAAAGTGTCTCTATAAAACAAATGAACTGTTTCAAGCATTTATTAATTTTAGAAAGATCAAGTAAAGCTAGTCATCTTCAGTTAGTCGAGTTGAAGGGTTATCTACAAGAACTTAATGCCAGATTGTGAAGCATGCCGAGGCTGAGCGAAAAAAACTGAAGCTATTGTTAGCTTATCGTTGCTTTTGAACGGTAAAAGCAAATACTGGCAAATTGTGTACAAAAGTACAAAAGATTTTAGTTTTTTTTTCTTTTTGCAAAGTGAACCTCAGAAACCGATACGTAAAACCACTTTTTGATTTTTTTCTACGTTCCTTGATTTTTCGATTTTTTTGTTTCAAATTTCGTTCCGTATGCAAACTGTGCTGTACGCTTCATCATTGATGTACTCAACACGGTCGTAAAAATCATTTGTTAACAAATGAGTTGTATTATGCAGTGCTGGAAAACCGAACGATTCATACTTTCACATCATTTTGTTGTGGTACCTCAGAAAATATTTTTCACTGTCGAAGTCTTTTTCTATATCTATCAGAATCTTTTTAAACTCAAAGCCTTTGCCGAAATCGCAAAGGCTGGTAGGGGTTTGCTAAACGCAAAGTTAGATTAGTGAAACTTCAAAGTTATGGAATATAAAAATGAGTCATTGTTTTTGTGCCTTGTTTCATGTAGGATTTTCAAACTGATAATCTTTCGTTCACACGAGTTTAAAGAAATTTTAAGAAAAGTGGAAGCTGTTCACCTGCCATCATCAGTGTTTCATGTGTATCATCTATTCCGATCATCATCAGTCATAGGTTTCACGGATTTAGAGAAAGCGAAACGGAGAAAATATGGCCGTCAATTGCCATGAAGAACAAAACAAAGGCTAAATCAAATAAAAAATGGAACGAACTAGGAGATCAAACGAAGTAGGAAGCTTAAAAATAATTTAACTTCCTGTTTTTTCAGAGAGACACTGAAAGCTATAAAGCATCACCAGGAGTAAAATAGAAAGAACCTAAAAGTTTTCACGGCGAACTTAAAAAAAAAATTGAATGGCTTTTTTGACTATTCGCGTTAGTTCTGGACCTTATCCATAAAGAAATGAAAGAAGATCTAGTGGTTTCAAAGGAGAATTGGTACATCTGGACAGTGGTAGTGCAAAAATTGTTGCAAACGTTTGTGTTTCGCCTGTCAACCGAAAAAGCTTCGACCTATCTTTTCTCTACTTGTAAATATTTTGGAAAGAACATTTTCTCTTCTTGTCCAGGTGTGCTCACTACCTACTGATCGTGAATCATACTGTAATGTTCAGTGTCACTTCGTTCTTGGGTCACTGTGCACCTAACGTTTTGCTTCGCGATAAGTTGGCATTTTTAACTTCGAATTAAGATACGAGACAGAAAGCTGGTCACGAGAAGCCTGAATTCCACGACATATGAGGAAACCACACTATGAAATCGCGTTTCGAAGTATTTGCAGTGGGTTTCAACGTAATACAAGACAAAGTCAAGATGGTCGGTTTCGATGATAAGATATAGGTGCTGTTGAAAAATGTGCGCAGACGTACTCTGTCTATGGAACTTGCGGCTGTCATCGCACTTCCCTTATTTTTTCAAAAGTACCATGTCCATGCAAGTTAATGTATAATATTACCCAGTGCAAGAAACTTCAACTATATAAAACAAAGGCCTTGAGTTGGGATGCAAAATCTTTTGAGGGCAAACGCTAACAGCGCGGTAAAAACCTTGCCTGGTTGGTTGTAGTTGTTAGAGAGGTTTTACTTGTACTGCAGTGCTTGGTATTTGGCTGTTTCCACTGAATTTGCACGTTGGAGTTTTTACAAGAAAGGAGCGAAATTTAATGCCGAATGGATTATAAACTCCTTCAGGTACTTATCGTGAATGCTGCATAAGCATACAACAGCTATGGCTCATGTTAGTTGTCTAGCCACACCCATAGCTGACAATTTATCTCTCTCCGTAACAACTAAGTCCTTGTCACGATTTTACGTTTCATTACAAAAATCTGGCAACACACGAATTTTGCTTCGAAAACGCTCCTTCCAAGTTGTCGCGTAAAGGCACTTTTAAATGTTCTTAGGATCCCTGGCTTTGTTTCATGTACAAGGAAAGTAAAGTTCCAACAATGGACTGGCGTGCAGAGGGAAGGCAAACGGGTCGACGACCCCGGGCATCCAAGACAGGGGGTATCCAACGAGTGAAATTACAAAAATGAGATATTATTATAAATGCTGTAGCTAGATGCTTCTTCGTATTGTAAAGATACTAATACATATCTGCATGGATCTCCAGATAGATATTTTAATCATATGTTACAAGAATTTGTCCTTAATGTCACTTCTAGCATCTGTGACAGGTTCATGTTTTTGTATTTTGAGCCTTTCTTTGTATCTCTTGCTCACTGTACCATCCAGACGATTTGAAATTATATTTGTTTGGGACCCAGCCGGTGCATGTCTGATTCTTTCTGGTGATCGCCTTACAAATAGTCGATTTTTGACTGTTTCTGCTTTCAAAGAGTTAGTGGTTCTGGTTTTCATGCAATTTATTTGTGAACATATTTTTTCTACACTTGGAGAAGAGTGTGGCAGAAACGTCTTACTTGTCATGAAATATGATAACAAAGAAAATCAATTATACCATATCTTAAATTACCGCTACGCAGTAAAATCTTAAAAACCCCAGATCTTCGAAAGAAACAACCAGAAACCCACAAAGACATTGAAAACCCCAGATTTGGGGACAAAACCCCAAAGTGTGCCACCACTGTTTGCAACGTTCAAGCGTTCAAGTCCCTTGCTACTATTGCGTAACGTGGTACGAGACTTGTACAGCTTTTTTCTCTTCACTTGAGATGAAGTTTTTGTGGCGTAATTCGTTTGCACGTGGCAAAGGTCTGGGCAGGTAGTTTCGCTGTGCCTGTATTTCTCACATTCCTCATCGCTAAAATTTGGTAGGGGGCATACAATTAAGTATTCACCCAGAGCGTCACTAGACCTATGCACGTCCCTGCTGAGTGCTACGTACTTTGCAGTTTGCACCTAAATTTACGTGTTGGTTTTGACGAAAAACGCGAGGTTCTAGGCTGCGATGTAATGAACAGCACAAACATAACAAAGAATCCGATTTGGGTTTGAGTGGTATATTCACGATATTTTCAGCTTTTCCAAGGGTATAATTGAAATATTTGCTTATGGAAACTCTGAAATCCCATGAAAAGTGCAACAACAACTGACACTTTTGTGTAATGGTACTGCTGCCACAAATCGCCGTTTGCAATGATTCTCGAAGACAGTCGCAAATTTTTATTCACAGGTTTTTAACTAAACTCATGTATTTGCTAAGTTTTCATTAATGAAAAGTTTCTATTAATACGCTTTAATTTATTTGGTTTACCATGATTCAACGCAATGACCTGTTTTATCCACATCGCAGAAGAACTACCAAGAATCGTATTTTGATCTTTCGTTAATATTCCCTGAATGTTACCTAAGTTGTTTCAATAAAAACAACTCACAGTTTGGTGCAACTCATCTATCAACTTTTGCGTAAAAGATTGCCTTTATTATTATATGGAGCTCGATCAAAGTGAGCCTGGGGTGGTTCAATTAATGTTTTGATTTAAATCTAGGAAAATGTTGGACAGAGCATTACGGGTATAATGCGAGAAACCACGGATGAGTGAGGTACAGACATCGACAATTATTTTCATGAGAAAATTTGCCATTTGAGCAATTCTGATAACGACGCTGAGGAAACTCCAGAGTCTCAAGCGATTAATACCCCCCCCAGCTATTGATAAGTACGCTTGGTTTACTTCGGTTTACTCTGGGTTTTATTAGACAAAAAACTAGATGATTTGCAAATTTTGCGCCTGCACAGGCAGCCTGCTCTTTTTTGTGAGCCTTGCTGCAGTTCTGATGATTAGCACGAAAAGCCCATCTCTACCTCACCAAGATCAGCCGTCTCAACCATCGCTTGTAGCAGGTCCAATCAGATCGTAATCATATAATTCGGGTAAATTCTAGCCCAGGGATTCCCAGCCTGGGATACACGTACGTCTAGGGGTACATTTTCCTATCTGAAGGGGTGCATTTAGGGTTAGCAATAGAAGGGAAAATATATTTATGTATTAGTCATTTCCCAAGTATTTATACATATATCCGTAATGTAAATATTATTTTCAAGAATCATTCTAAAAATCTAAAAGTTGTACTAAAAATTCAGTGGATTTCTGTTATTTTTGTAAGCCTTTCTGTCATAAGATATTTTAAGGGTACATGCTAATCTGACAAAATTCTGAAGGGGTACATGGTCAGAGAAAGGTTGGGAACCCCTGTTCTAGCCAATGAAGACAAGAGTAAAACTAGACAGTGGAAATTATCCCCAGTTAAAAAAAATGTGCAAGAATGTATCCGATACTTTATGCTCTGAAATTCAGAGACTAGGGCAATATTTTTACAGACCTCTTCACAGAAGAAAAGAATTAACCAAACGCATTACAATACAAACGCAGACTAGCTTGCATTCATGCCAGACGTTCTCACTGTTTGCGATTCTTCTGTGAAATAAACTACAGTATATTCGAAACTCATTACAGCTTAAGTACTTTGCGGATTCTTGCTGAAGGTCACATGGAAATAAATTTGTTTGATAAAAGTGATTTTCTTGGCTTGTCGCCACAGCGAACTGAAGAACTGGCATCTAATGTCTGCGCTGCCAAAGTGCCAACAACATCTTTATAAATATTAGTCTTATCTTTGCTACTACAGATTTTTTTCCGTTTTTAGACAAAAGCACCAAAGACTTGAACATTTTCCCAAGTTTCTTGTTCCGAATGCTTTGCTACAACTTATGACACTATTCAAACCCCGTTGTTTAGTCTGTTAGTAAACCAGCAGTTTACTATTGGTTGCTGGTATATTTAAAATGTGTCATCGATTCTATACGTTTTGTTGAGAGAATAATTCAACAAAATTTTCGAGAAATCCAAGTAAGTTGTATTCGTCAGTTTCACTGAGATATAACCTGTACCATAAGCTGAAAAAAGTTATGACCAGTTAAAAAATTGCGGTGAAATTAGAAGCATCTCTGACGAAGTTAACTTTGCAGCAGGTCATCTTCAAAACGGCTTCATCTTGACGTTGCCATTAAGTTCTTGATACCCACATTGCAACCAACCGCAGTTTGTGTTAAGTGGTTGAGTGTTGTTGTTATCATATTGTAAAAGATATCATGAAAAGAACTTTAGCTATTTGTTACCGGATAAGTTAATTCCGTTATAGCTACTTTTGGTTGTCCAGCGTTGCAGATGCTTAAAACGGTGCTGCTTCTATTTGGATAGTAAAACCCAGCATTTGGATGATTTTACCTTGCATGTTGCTATTGGCAACAGTCCAAGACAGCCAATTTGTTTAATTTTCTGGTTGATCGTGAATAATTTAAACACTAATCGAATTTTGTCTTACAACCTTTGACCAATGGCCAACTTTCTTGGAGTCCCTTTTTCTTAACTTCTGAAGTAGTGCGATCAAGAACCTTCGTGACGGTCTTGCTATTTCATTTCGAACATTAGATTTGTTCTTGTTCAGACGCATTGAAGCAACAACTCTTGCTGAGTTACTCATTAGCACTAAAACTGGAACGGTTTACGTGGAGAAAAACATAAAAGAGAAGCTCTGTAATGTATGGTTAAGAAGGATTAAATCGATTTTGCAGCCATGCAGTTGCTCGGGGTTTGGCGCCATTGATTTCAGTAATGGCTTACAATCTGTAGTTATGAGGCTATACGGCGTTCGTCTCCGCGCAAAGTCACATTGCTGCAAGTTGCGCCTGCGCTTATTTGCATTATGATGGGCAGATTCAGACTGACTCTTCGCAATTCGATGTTGATGATCGTTTTCTAATCGCAGAAAGAACGCGTTGCAAGCGAAAAACTCAATGGAACTGCGAATTTTGCTAAGCAATGAAGCCTTCTGAAGTATACGAACTACTGTTAAATGAATTATCTAAGAAGTGAATTAAGACTCCAGATTCAAGTAACTTCACTCCACAGGTGAAATAAGCAAGGAACCAATCACAAATTTTAATAGGAAATCGATTTCACGTAAAACTACACATCATCATTCTTTACATCTTATTGAGATAGAAATTCAATTTGAATAAGAATAAAATTTATTCTATTTGAATAACACGTAAGGACTGATGATCTGTATGAATAAGATGTCAAAGATGTAAGGACTGATGATGGGTAGTTTTACGTGAAATCGATTTCTATTAAAAT
>Ga0210059_1012990_pt1 | contig 12500 bp, 7 predicted proteins | sample Ectturendosymbi2_FD_188042 | JGI IMG/M metagenome (GOLD analysis project Ga0210059, IMG submission 188042) | Ecteinascidia turbinata endosymbiont from Florida, USA - Sample 2 (SPAdes) (version 2) | ecosystem: Host-associated > Tunicates > Ascidians > Unclassified | place: Key West, Florida...
GAAGTAGGTGGAGTCCAGGGTTACCCAGAGTTTTTTTAGCTCCTCCTGCAGATCGTTGATATTGCTTGGTTTCCTCTCTTGGACTTTGTTTTTTAAGTAATTCCTGGCATTTTCAATTGGATTGAGGGCTGGCGAGTTTCCAGGCCACTCTAAAACATTGACGTTATTGTCATTAAGAAATTTTGTCACGATCTTCGACTTGTGTGCTGGGGCAATACTGTGATGCACGGACAAGGCACAATACATATTTTTTATCGGACACACGCCTAGGATTTGCTTTAATCAGATGTTGTTTTTTACATTGGTGCCATGATGCCAAATGTTTTTTACAGAAACCAACAGCCCTCATTCAACTTTCAGAAGTTTCCACACCTTGTTGAATTCGACTATTTCACACACCCGAAGACAATTTTTTGTCAGTGTTGACAACCATATTTTCTACAACTCACCCTTCCGCAACTGAGGCATAACTCTGCCAATTGCGCACAGGCGCTAGGAACACAGCACAGACTCCTTTCACCAGCTCAAAGCAGAAAAAATTGGCTGGACTTTTGTGTAATGCAAAACTGTGTCTCTTACACGGTTTTCAGTTGCACGGAACTCTAGCCAAGCACAGACACTGCAGCCTTATACAAAAGAAAGCAACACAGACCAAAAGCTATCCCCAGTTGATCAGCATCCCACTTTTCACCAAGCTGTTAGAGTAACGTTAGTGATTATAGTTTAGACAATAGTTCATTCAAATATGTTGCGAATCAGAAAAGCGCTCCGCACAGCACATAAGGCCAGTTAAACGTTATTTCCGTTTTTGCTTTAAATCGGATCGCGTTACAGAACAGCAGTCTGTTAAGTATGTCACTGCGGTTTGATCAAACAAACAAACCCACGTTTGAGTTTGCACACTACAACCAACAGGTCCTTTTACCAAAAGCCTTCATGCTAATGTTAGATGTAACAGTTTCACATCCTGCTCATATCACAGGATATGAATTCGACTTAGACTTTGTCATTTGTGACAATTTTTTTAAACATAGTTACAACGTCTTTCAACTAAAGCGACCACAAAGACTAACATCCAAATCAAAACCTCTTTCATAACGAGTAGAAAAACAACGAGTCAAACGCTCGAGTCAGATCACAACGAGTCAAATGCTCACGAGTCAGACAACAACGAGTCAAATCCCGACGAGTCAAATTACGCTTACGACAATCACAAGTCAAACTAACACAATCCTAACCACACAAACACCTCGGTGGCTTTATCTTAAACTTACAGACCAACAGGAAATTGCACCAGTCAATGATAAAACTCAAATACAGGGACATTCACAAAAGATTTTAATTTTCAAGTCAAAAACGAGACATATATCAGGAGAAACGACACTAAAACAGATTTTTCCACAACTAGAGTTCTCCTGCCCCCTCTCAAATTAATTTTTGGACAAACTTGTCTCAACAACAAAACCCGAATATGGAAATCCTCTAATTCATGGAAGATAGTTATACAAATTCAAACAATTGAATGCAAACTATCGAATAAGCTTTTGTAAACATGGTGATTGTGTCTCGTAATTTCTATGTCAGAATCATACACAACATTTGTCGAATTTTTTCTTACCTCTCTGCTGAACAAATATTTCATGAGAACACCCCTCTCATTTTACATAAAGCATAAAGTTTTGCTTACGTTTTCAGCATACATGCGTGCGTACATAAAACATGTTTTCTTTTCCAGAAAAACTATAAAATCATATTAAATATAAAAAGCATTGTTTTTTTAAGTTCAAAATGACGAAAACGTCACCTGAAAAACCTCTCATTAAACGACTTTTCGAAAACAAGGACGTCAAAGAACCACCCAAAGCAAATGACATTGAACAAGTAGTGTTACAACAACATAAATCAGCTAGACAAATAAAAAAAAACTTGTTGACGACACACGACACAACCAACATAAAGCGGTTGTCGGCACTGCTGATTTAGTCTCCCAACTAAAACATCTTAAACACATAGAAAAGAAACGACAAAAATTAGCCAACCAATATATTATGCAACAACGCGATGACCCAAGCCTATCACCTCTAAAAATTGTTCAAACAATCATACCTGACCAAGACACTTTACCCCCTCTACACAGAAACAAATACCACACCTACTGCCCCCCTTTATCCCGAGTTACATCAAATTCAACACATCATGTCACTTCCCGCAAACCTTTTTGATCCTCAAAACATACAAGCCACTTTAAAAGAATGGAACATACCTGATTTTGACTTGAAAGAACCCCTTAAAAGGAACCAAATTGCACTTCAAAACGAATTGGAACAACAAAATCAATTCTTAGCCCAACACCAAAAGCAAGGATCACCCAACTTCCAGAAATTGGAGGAGATTTTACAACAAATTAAAATACTAAAAAATTTAAAAGATCGACTACCATTATTTTACAAAGACAATGACTCATTACATTCACCTTACCGACAAGAACCATCCTCTAAACTGTCATCTACAGCACATTCAAAACAAACCTCAAGGGCAACATCTCCGTCCATCTCTGGACATATTGAATCACTTTCATCTCCAGATAGATCTCCATCCAGAGTACGACAATTACAAACCTCAACTGATGAACAACCTTTTTCACAATACCATCACACACCGTTAAATACGTACCTTATTAGAAAAATTGCAAGAATTACACATAAATACAAAAGAAACACATGATCACTGGGAATTTCAATTAAACAAATTACAAAATGACGCTGCTTATCAATACATACAAACACACACAACTGAAACAGCACGAAAAAAACACATTCTTACACAAGCCATTACAATACATCAATTTACGTACAGGTAACACAGTTTGATGACAAAAAATAACACGTTTCAGTCTATCAGCGACGATCAGCTATCAGCCAAGTCATTTTAGAATAACACACATATTAGCAAGCTATCACGTACCACTATACAATGACCCAAAGCCTTCTCTTTCTCAGATTTATAGACAAGGACTTATAAATCTACTTTTTTTTTTCTCCAGCTTTCCAAGGGGATACAAAAAAGCCTTTTTTATCCATTTGCGGACGGTTCTAAGTTCTTTCACACATAGAATACTATCGAGTTATTACTTTCCCTTTGTCAATGAACGTCACAACACGACATTCAACGCCCTGTACCCTTCAAATACCACTTTTAGAACTAGTCAGTCCATTCCCCAATGATATACTTTCTCATAACCCTATGTAACTGCCTAAGCTTTTTCTGCAAAGTTTTTTTAACACAATTTGGCAATTTATTGACATTTGGTATAGCCATGAAACTCCGAAGTCAACTTTCAGCCCAAAACAGTTTCAGTCCTTTCCTCTTTTCCAAAACTTTCAGTTATCATCATATAAATTACAATAGTCATTTGCAATAAACAACCGGTTCGCTCATACCTCAGACACGACAAACTAAACTTCTTTAATGGATCACAAACCGATAGCGCCAACTAACGCTAAATGTGGCAACGACAGTAACTACTGTTTCTCCCCTACCACGATGGCGGAAGACCATTTAACACTACGCTTTATATTAACGGGTTCGCGTACAAACGCCATTTAGACAACCTGTAACGCAATTTTTACTCTTAAAACAATCGCTTTTGCACGCCTTTCGCGATAATCATAATACATTAACACAGTATTTTTCACTAAATCCAGCATGAAGCACTATGCATTTTTCTCTGTTGACCGGTACCTTACGAACATTTTATCTCTTATAAGGTTATCAGTTCACCCGCATGACATATGAAAAGTTTCACAAAATAAGTGACAACCCGATGTTTTCATATAAAGCTAGGCATACCTATTTACATGCCATTTTCGACATTTCACAACAAAATGAACATTTCCTGACCTTGTTCTAACATTAACTTGACGTGCCAGTCACTTTCTTTTCAACCTACGGATACAAATTAACCTGTAGAATACACTAATTACAATTTGTGACCACTAACCACACAAATGATACACACTTTCCAACAAGTTATAGATAAATAAGATGAAACGTTTAAGATCGAATCTATAGGCTTCCACATCATAGAGGATTTAGTTTTCTTCGCGAATTTGCTCCTCTCCACGCCTAGGGCTTTGGAAATAATGACACAGCATGAAGACACAACCCCCCAACAGAAGAACCTTTGTAACAAGATTAATAAGTGCCTGCAACAAGAGCTGGACTCATAAAAACAACATCGGCAGGAATTTCCCCAGTCTACGATTGTCACAACGTTTGCTTTTAAATACTTCAACGCCTTTCTTGCAAATTTTTCGCATCGTTGGGCATTGCTTGCATTTTAGTTGTCCACGCAAGTGCAATTCTCTAAATCAATAGCCTTGCCATCTGTCATTAAATAAATTTAGCACGTATCCAGACAGAAAAATATCATCATGAAACACAAGATACTTTTTATACCCTCCTAGGGGGTAATTTCCAATGTTTGCATCCTTTACAACGGAGAGTGACCGTTGGGTGTTGCTCCTTGATTTCAAATGCGCACCACCAACATTTGTAAGTTCGCAAGTCGTCTTCTCCTTAGCGCCACCTTCCGACAACCGTCAAACAAGTGCTGGATCTTGTACAAACGCTTCACATCAAGCTTTTTTCTAACTTAAGAACTTGCATCTCTCCTTATTTCATACTTGGGAAAACTTCAGTACATACTTGATCTCAATTTATCTGTGTCTACGAACTTAAAGGTGTCATCTTTATGACTGCAAAATAAATTGCAGCTATTGTAAAATAAGCTCACTGTCAGAGCAACGGAATTTTAAGGAACTCAGTATTTTTGTTTGCAGAACCTGTCACATGAATATGTTTTCTATCCCATGCACAATTTTTTTTAAATTTATTAATAACTATCCACTTGAGAATATTTTTCAAACACTTCCAGTTATTTTGCATTAAATTAATGAAAACTGGAACATGAGATCTCTTGGTCGCCAGCAAAATTCGCTGTAGTGCTCGGCAGCATCCTTGCCGCAGGCACAACTCCAGCCTATGAACTTTATAATTTTTTCTTTGCAGGTTTGATTAGCGTGAATACTTCACCATTCTATGCACCAGTCTCTCTACGTGCAGTAAAGAATCGCACGCTTTCCTAATTAATATATTCTTTATCATATTGAAAGATTGCTACCACTTCTCAAGCTTTATTTAACGCAGTAAACACTGCTGGACATACATTGGTGGATATATCTAAATCTCAACACACAAATATAACGGAAAACCTTCCACCACTTGCAGTTCTACTCTGTGTTTCATTCAACTCCCTAACACAGATAAGACAAGATTGGAACCTCTATATGTCTGAATGAAATACCAGTCCAAACATTTCTGCTTCCACATGCCAACCATTTGTTCAAACCATTTTCACAAATTCACGAAACCAACGCATTCTGTTGACACACCAGCGCACATAACGAAACAACGTCAACAAATTTACTAACTTTTACAGCCTTTCTTTTCAACAGACACTCTTTTCCTCATAGCAGCCCAGTCACTGAGCCGCAATTTAAAAATGCCGAAATTTAAACTCTTCAAACATTTCTCACTAACACGCGAGAACGGTGAATCTATGCACCAATTGCCTTCTTCGCTGCCAGCGGGTGTCAATCCAGTGATCATACAACAAACGAGAACTTCGGATATACCCACAATTATTGAAAATGATCGAACTCATTCACCAAAGAGAACTGAAGCACAACCAACATCGACTTCAGCTGAAGGAATCACTAACGATCTTATAAAACAATCTTCAACACCTACACCGCGGCCAAATGACAATCTTGCAGGAGCATTTAATTTACCTCCTCAAACGCAAGATCCGCAAACCACTTCCAATCACTCACTAGCTGCTGACATTCCGGAATCTCTCACTGCACAAGTCCATTCTAGACCACAGAAACTAGACCTACAACCACGCAAACAACGAAAACATCAATATCGACTTTGTTATCACTGCCGTCAAACGGGTCATTTAAAATCACGTTGCCCCAAAAGAATACCAAAATAAAATTTAAAGAAAATAAATTCACCGACCAGTTTACGTAACTTTCTTACATATCAAGAACAACATTCGAAACATTTTCTCACAAGTCAACATTTTCGTCTGCACAAGTTAATGCTTCTTGTGACTGACGGTTCACGGATCACTGAACGTCTTATGACTCATTACATCCGGACTAATTTTCAAGCTCCTTGTTTTTCAGAAATCTCAATAATCCAGACATGACTAACGACACCTCTGATACTGATTTCTCTGCAATCAATGAACCATCTGCTGAACCATCAGCAGCGGCAGAAACAAGCTCGCAAACACTCATTTCACATGCACAAGATAGCATTATGAATCCACCACAATCGGAAGAAACTTCTCCAGTGGACATATCATCTCCCCGAGTTTATGAAAATAATGAGGAATCAACTAATGACCTACTCATTGTCAAAACTTTCATTCATTCGTTAATCAAATTGTCACAAGAATTTCTTATATCCTTAGATGAAAAGGAAGATACGAATACAACTCTGAGCACCATGAAACTGAAAACAAATGAACAACCGAAATACCGCCACTCCAAGGAGACGTCATACCATCAATTTCTCCGCGAATTACTCAATACGATACACACTATGAAGAAACAGCAAGATTCTCCACAACAAGACAAGAAATTACACATTACTCCTCCTCAGTCCACACATAAACTTCAGCAATCTCTCCCGCAACAAATTCACAATTTACAAAAACAAGTCGAAAAAATTTACCGACTACAAACGAGTCAAGAAGGTCGTCAAAGAAACTCTAAACGCAAACCTGAAACTCGTAAATGTTACCGTTGTAGCACATATGGTCACATAGCAAAAAATTGCAGACGGCCATCTGTACAAAGAACTGAAGATGGAAAAAACAGACAACCCCCCAACCAACACTCTCTCAACCTACGACGAAATCCACAAAAGCAAAACAACGTACAAATCTTTTCAGACAGCAAAACTCCATTCGACGACCGAATCATCAACTGTTCCATCCCACAGGTCATAATCCATCCGCTTACCACCCCCTGCATAATTGACAATTATTGACTTTGAAATCAGGAAAAAAATTTCTCTTCACATAACACAACAAGCCAACATAGACACAAAACCAACCAAGCCTCTCCTCAAAAATCAAGTTTGATACCAGCAACTCACTCAGAATAATTGAATACGCGACAACACTAGTTGTGGTCCAACGATTTTAATATTAGCATTTAATTTGATTTAACAGTGATTTTTATTTTTCATCGATATCTTCACTCAAAACAACCCCGAACAGAACCTGCATTTTTTTAAAACAGATAATACTAAGAAAACAAGCAAAATAATATGAACCGATGCGACATGACTCATGAAATACAAATAAAATGAGTCACACATACATATATTTTTTATGTCGCATCCCATTCTGACTAATCTAACAGGTACCCATATCAAGATTCGCCGGATGAGCGAATGACTAATGGAACACGAGCTCGACATTTAAACGATACGCAATATGATAAAACTGACTTACTAGTCTGGGAGAAAGTTTTCCCCGTATGAGAAGGATAATGTAAAACAAGCTAGCTTCACCTTTCACTTTACAAAAACGAGAATCACACAAGCAATACTACACGCACACACACACATGTTGGGATCGCAATCTTAACTGGACTGACGAAAGGTTTATCATGTCATCAACAACAGTGTGGATACGTTCTCAACTTCTACTAAACAAACTCATGTGGAAATTTGGCAATTTGACTCTCATGCCGGTATCTTTCTCTCTCTATCTTCTCTCTCTATACTTCTATTTTCTTCTTCTTCAGTGAGTGTCAATGCGCGAAGTTTGCACATACAAAAACCACAGAATAACAAGGACTTACACAGACATGACACATGAATCACACAATACATTTTTCTCAAACACAACAAAAGAATGATTTATTTTTAATTTGGCGATAACTCAAATATCGCTGGGATAGCGACAGGCTTACCATGCTATCTTAAGCTGTGCAAGTGCACCCTGGATTAAACGTTTTTTGCAAGGCCACATGACCTGTGAATATTGTGCAGACACTATTCGGCAGACATTTTTTTATGGATGATAACTTGCACTGCACTGGGACTTTGAAAGGCGCATCATATTGTCTTAAGCAGTGCAGGCACATTCTAAACCTTATACATACTTCAATGTTCAACAGACTGGGACAGTGTAAGGCTCATCACGCTGTCTGAATATTTCGAAGCAATATTATGCACTCTCGCTTCAACGAGAGAGGAGGAGAATGAGAATTTCGTTCTCACGTGGGATATTTTATATCTTGCGGATCGGACTCGCATCTTGTGAGCAGATTTGTTTCATTGTGAGCATAAAGCATCTTGTGAGCAGATTTGTTTCGTTGTGAGCATAAAGCATCTTTTGAGCAGATCTATCTTAGATCGATTCTACATCCTGGTGAATTGAATTTTATCTTCGAGGACGATATTTTTCTTCTTCTCCCTTCCCACTTTAATAAATTCATTTTATCATGGACCATTCTATCTAAGCAAAAACCATAAATCTTTTCATTAATTTTTCCCATGTGTAATTGGACCACGACTGTCACTGCTTTTTCATGACAATTAACAATCATTGTTAATTTACAGGAATCAAAATGGAAACCAACATGACGCCAACTTGGACGAAATCTTCGCTCAAAACCTACACAAAGCCTAAACCATTAAAACTCGACCTTTTAAGTTCATTTTATTTGAAAGCGCTGTTTGTTTAAACTTCTGCTCCGCGCTAATCACGACACGCATTCATTTCTAATAACCAAAATTAGGTCATGCACATTTGACTATAAGCTCACATTGATTTCATCACTTCCGCCTCTGGTGCACTGCAATCCAATAATTGCAATGCAACCGCAATCTAGTGATGAAAACAAACACACCTTATCAAAGATGGGCATGTTTGCCGTTTGACATTGTGCAGTCAACGGAAACCTCACGATCTTCCCACCTTTTATTGTTTTCACAAAGTTGCAACACAAACACACACACAGGTCTTCACTGATTAATTGACAATCCCACCATAGACCTGCTTCTCAAAACTTCGAAATCTACATTGTTTTTAATGACGCTTTAAAGCTTAGAATTTCATTTGCTGAACACCGCGCCGATTCCAGACTAAACTGCTCCGGTGCGACTTGTGTGGCCAAGTCACGATGAGAACTGACCTACAGTGCACACTTGTAAAAGTACAAGACATCTGATGCAAAAACCAACCTTCACGCGACTTCAAATGCACGCTTTACCAAATTGTGCTTTCAGTCGAAAGCTTTGTTTGAATTTTCACCTTACGAATACCCGAGAACTTGCTGAATTAGCAGACATGACTCAACATAATTTTTCAATTCCTCTCACTTCTTCAAAGCAAACACCTTTTGATCAGTATGAAAAGTCATTATATATATCATAGTACGAATCACTAATGAAGACACAGGCTCTTCTTAAAATCCATTCCACTAAATATGTTTACCAGAAACATTTAAACTTTACCACTTCCCAATCTCTTTTAAGGGGCATTACGACCTTACCAATTTTACACCACTCCGTTACATGCGTGGATTTGATGAACGGCACTTTATGAGAATATCTTACTCATTATTTTTTTTACACTTACAGAAAATTAAGTAACTACATAAAACCCAAAACACAAGGACTCAACAGTCAAAGACATCACAAAATCCTCCACTCAATGATTCTTCTCCACGTCTAACAAACCTACAATTGATGTTCCCGTGTAACAACCCTGTTAACCCTCATATGCGCACATTACAAGCTCGCCTCTTAACATTCCACGAGCACCTCCACCGATGGCCTCAAGAACGTCTTGCAGCAACATCAGACGACACGGCCAAGGCTGGACTTTACTATTTAAAAACAAATGATCGTGTCAAATGCTGGTACTGCAATGGAGGATTACAAAATTGGGACAGATTTGATAACCCTTGGTTCGAACACGCCAAATGGTTTCCTCAATGTGAATTTTTTCTTCAACAAAAAGGACCAGATTTTGTTGAAAATATTACCTGTCGATTTACAAATCTCAATCGACCACGACTCTCCAACCCTGTCAGTCTAAGTGCAACAAACCTTTCTTCTATCAGTCCAGGTCCACTGATTGTAGATCCGAAACAAGAACAAGCAAAACAAAAATCAAAAGCTGTTGCAGAAATGGAAAGATCACCTTTCACATCTGAAGCCAAACTTATGGGTTTCACCGAGAATGCAATTCTTCATGCTTTTCACCAAAAGCTCAACAAAGACAGCTGGACATTCACAACGTTTGCTGCCTTAGTTGATTCGTTACTGGATCTTCAACTGGATACAGAAGAAAATTTTGTAACAGACACCACCACAAATGTGCCAAATTCAGATCCATCAATATCAAATCATACAGAAGTCAAAAGGGCCTGTGATTCAACAAGCCCATCTTTAGCGGAAATAAACAATCAATATCTCTGCAAAAAATGCTTTCAAAATAAAGCATCTACAGTATTTTTACCTTGCGGACACTTAGCAACATGCAAAAAATGCAGTATGAAAGACTCTAAATGCCCTATCTGTCGGATCACAGTACAAGAGCGCATTCATGCTTATATTGCATAAATCAATATCCATCAATAAGATTTTTTCTTTGTCATTTCAATTTAATTTCTATCTTTTCACAGAAAACTATTTTACGATAATCTTTAACACAATAAAATGCCAAAGATCTTACTACTTCTAATGAGTCATCTTATCCATCTTGCATCAACAAGCCCATTCCCAGACCGAATGCTACACGGCACGGATGAAACTACAGTTTTAAGTGAACTTCATCGCGTGGGACATCACACCACCAGCATCCCAAGACAATTACAAGCAAGTAAACAAATTCCTTTACATTCCTTAATGCTTCAAAAATGTAATTTCTCTCAAATAGACAGCTATACTCTTCCACCACAATATGGCTTAGTTGGCTTTCAAAGCAAAACTTATACACAGCATTACTTTCCGCAAGGACGTTACTATCACTCAATAGCAGAATATGACCAACATTGCTCTTGTCCATACACAAGAGATTTCACATGGAATCCTGAGTCTCATTGGTCAACCTTAAATTCGGGTGAATTCCTAAACAGACAAAACCGCATTGATGTTATAAAATTTAAAACGTTACGGAAAACTCATTACGAAATTTTAACTTATACAAGTAAACATTTTCAAGATGCCCGAGAGATAGCTGCTATACAAAGCACCTATATAAATGACATATCAGTAATTATACCATTTATTATAGCAAGCTTTTATGAAACCTCTACTTGGGTAAAATGGAAAGTGGAAATAACACATACAAATAATATCACAAACACTACAATAAAAAGGAATAAACCTTGCCAAATTCCGATAGAAAATCTTATGTCACCCTTTTCATATCAAACAAAAGCAGAAATATTGAAACATAAAAATGCACGAAAGATACCATTATGCAATACAACAGACTTTACACAAATACAAACAATAAATGATGACACAACAAAAATCACAATCCCCGCAGGAAGATTTCGGATCATACCAATCAAACAAAAACGGTCCATAATACATCTAGGATGGGGACTATCAAATATATTTCAATGGGACAATTGGCAACTACAGAATGGGATTAAAATACCATCCTGGTATGTAATAACGATAGTAAACGGACCAATGCGAAAAAACAAAGTAGCAATTCATTTTGCTTTGCAAAATTTGCAATCATATTTAATGACAATACCAAATGCCATGCTAGATGAAAGTCTGCTACCAAAAAACACTTTCATGGCATACTATCAACAAAATAAATATTGCAAACGTATAAGTTCAGCAAAAACAGATATGTATAATGCTTTAAACATAAACCAAATAGAATGCACAAACTGCTTTCCCTACTACAATAACACTGAAACATGTGCAAAAAAACAGGAACCACAATGCAACACGTTCACTTTAGAACACCAAGGTGATAACTTACAGCCTCCCGCTGAGAGGCCACGAAACGGAGCAACGTTCGAAACAAGTGACCCATTTTCTGATCTTCGTGACAGCGCAGTGGATAAAAATGGAGGCGTGCCAAGTATCTCCCCCGACAAACAAATTTTACGACAGGTAGGTAACAAGTTCACATCAGTATTTTTAAAAGTTGTAAGTATATAAACGAATTAATCTTCTATTGTACAGTCTGCCTCTATTTTAATGTAAAGAGTGTTATAGTGCAGACTAAAACACTCTCTACATTAAAATAGAGGCAGACCCATCTCACTTATGAAATGCAAATTCATTTGTGATTTTTTTTCTACAGGAACTGCAGACTTACAAGGACTGCGAAGGCCGGGCTAGTGACTCGAATCCGCTCACATTCTGGAGATCCA
>Ga0210059_1012991_pt1 | contig 12499 bp, 6 predicted proteins | sample Ectturendosymbi2_FD_188042 | JGI IMG/M metagenome (GOLD analysis project Ga0210059, IMG submission 188042) | Ecteinascidia turbinata endosymbiont from Florida, USA - Sample 2 (SPAdes) (version 2) | ecosystem: Host-associated > Tunicates > Ascidians > Unclassified | place: Key West, Florida...
GTATGGCTAGCTTCTGGGGGCTAGCCGTACGGCACTCTCATCATGGCGCACTGTGATTGGTGGAAGCAGTGGTGCGCAGCGGTGCGACATGGTTGTCGTTGAGAAGAGCGGTGAAGAGCAGCTTTGCGCTGAAGCGTGTTAGGGTTAGGGTTAGTGTTAGGGTTAGGGTTAGTGTTAGTGTTAGGGTTAGTGTTAGGGTTAGTGTTAGGGTTAGGGTTAGTGTTAGGGTTAGGGTTAGGGTTAGCTGTTCAGAGTGCCGTACGGTTAGCCCCAGAAGCTAGCCATACGGCGCCGTACGGCTAGACACTGCCTATTTATTATTAACCACACCAAATTCTTTCAATTAAATTTGATCCAATCATCTGTGTACATAGGCATGCTCTTTCATCTGTACGTTTTCTTCACCATGTTCTGTATTTGTTTGTTTTCCTAATTGTGCTTATTTCGTTCAAATTTTGTTTTACAACACTTAGCAATAACTGAAAAACAGGGTTGGTTAACTAGATGACCCCCGTTGTCCCTCACCAATCCTATACGACACAGCACCCCTCTTTGTTTACACTGATCAACCATTACGTCATTGCATTTTCTTTGCTCTAATGTTCACTACTGTGGTTGGCTTGCTCAGAGCAATGGCTTCCTGAAGTGCTCCTGTTTGTTGACTGAGTCATATGAAACAATAAACCGTTGTCCATTGTCGAACCCAAAAAAATCCAAGTAAATCCAATCAGGCCGGATATTTGGATTTTTTTGGATTGGATATCGTTCCCTTTCAACTAGATCCGCATTATCCAAATGAAACAAAATGAGGCCGTGCAAAAATATTGGTATGGAATAATAGTCACATGAGGAAAAATTACGACATTTCGAAATTAAATACTAAAAATCTACTTGTTTGTTTTCTCTCGATGGACTGCAATGTTCCCTGCCGCTTGTGATCATAACTTTCAGACTGCGGTTTTCCCGCGAATTTGGGCTTGCTTTTTCGGGGATTTGCGGTTTTTTTTTGAGGACTTGCGGGTTGCTTGTTTTTGGGCTTCTTTTGATTAAATTTTGCTTATTTTTTGGGCTGGTTTTTGCAGATTTTTGTTTTGCAGATTGCATTTTTTTCAAATTTTATAACACTTTTGCTTTTTCTATTTACTGCAAAACGAAATTTGGGCGCGTTTTTGTGTAAATTTGCTCATTTTGGGCTTGTTTTCTCGGATTCGCCTACCTGTTTTTGCATTGAACTTACCTGCTGGTTTTATGATTTTTAGAATTTTCCTACCAATCACAAGTTGGGCTTATTTTTCAGTTAAATTACCCATTTCGGGCTTGTTTTTCAAATATGTTTGCTTGTTTTTACAAAATAATCTGGCATCACTGAACTGTGTGAAGATGAACATGATTGATTCTATAGTTTTATTGTGATGCAGCCCGTCGTTATTCATACGGGACAGGTTTATTTTTGAAATATATTTGTTTGTAGATCATAGTAAAATGATGGTGTTTATCAACGCATTACAAATATTTTTTTCGGCGTTGAACGAAGTACACCAGTTTCCGTCTCAACGGCATAGCTCACTTGTCCAGTTCAAAGCGGCCTTACGTCACAACTAAGGAAGAGTAATAAACATGGTGAAAACGTATTGACATTTTGACCATGTTGTTGTAGGTTGAAATACAGCTGAACTGAGAATGAAAACTTGTGAAGTGTAAAGTGTTGGATTTAACAAAAAGTGGCAAGGTTGTTTATTCTCTAAACCTAGGTGTGCTGGAGGTTCAGTTTGGAAAGAGTAAAAGTTTCAAATGAAAAAGGGATTGAGGTGAACATTCATTATTGCACTGCATTATGAAATGATTTCATTGGACATAAAATTATCGTGATGGTTCTGTCATGGTTAAATTAACGTACAATAGCTGTTGGCATTAGGCCTACATGAAGTCCAGCAGGTACACAAATGTAAGTTTGTTGTCGACCAGTGCTCTTCAACCGTTTTCCATCGTGGAACCCTTGATATACTTTCGCGTTATTCATGGAACCCCCATCACCAAAATTAAAGAAACACGAATTACTTGTAAGAAAATGAAGTTCTTCGTTATTGGACACTTCAACAAATAAACAGTTGTTACAGAAGTTAAAAAAGCAAGACATTTGATGACTCGGTTATTCTTGCATTTCTGGAATGTATCTGCTATATTGAGAAGTTGGCAAAGAGAACCCGTATCTCAAATATGTGTCGTCCTATTTTCTAACTTTGATAATTGAATTACGTTTGGTCCGCTTCGGATTAGGTGCCCCTTTTGCATTGGAACTACGTTGCTCATTACCGTCCACACCTCTGCTGTTATTATTTCGCTTCACATAAGAAAATACGCTATTTTGCTTCATCTGGCTTGACTAAATAGTAAAAGGTTGAGTTTCACACTGTTTATACATTATTCCCACAAAGGTTATACAGCAGCTCTAGTCCGTACCATTGTCTACGGCACTTGATTCTATTTGAACAAGAGCTGATAATGCTTACTTTGTAGGCGAAATAAATATTCTGTAAGATCTTAGTGTCTGATTATGTGCTGAGAAAAGATTTCTTTCCTTAGACAGTGTCTACGGTATTCTCTACTACTCCAATGTACAGAACTGAAAACTCAACTGTACATCGGCAACATCGTATACTATGATGCAACAATAACGTTCTTAATTGCACAACAATGAACAACAAGTAACACAACAATATTTCTTGTTCCATATTCTGCACTCAACATCCTGTACAACTAACTGGCCTACTTGTAGTCTTAATGCGGCACGGTGATCTAAAAAATACATAATGACACATCAACATGCTGAAGCAAGAAATCATTTTCTCTAAAAAACGAAGAACCCTCACGGAACCCTTAAAACTTACGGAACCCCACTACATGTTTTGTGGAACCCTGTTGAGGAGCACTGTTGTAGACTATCATTTGATCTAAACATCTCCATTAGAGAGCATATCAGAATTGTGCACAACTATAACTTGCGCTACCATATAGAAAAAGAATTGTGCACTTCTTGCCAAGATCTCTCATAAACTGATTGTGGTTGGCAGTTGTAGCCATGGAATTCAAGACAAAGTTTGTTGACAGTGTCTATTTTGCCCCAACAGCACTGCTGGAGCTCTTTTACCTTTAGACAAACACAGTTGTTTGAAATGGTCTTGACAGGTTCAAAACGCATGACCTTCTCACTTGATGACAACATCTGCAAAGGCTTAGCCCAATGGGCAAGCGTTGTCATTGCTTCACTGCTGGCAAGCTATTTTAGTGCCTTCTTGTTTATTTGCGTGAACTGAAGACTAACCAAAATCTAAATACTAATTCTAATCCTAAACCCTAACCTATGTCGTCTTATGCCTATCATACTTGTCATATGACCACTTCAACCAATCGTGTCTGACTAAAGGTAAAATAGCCATAACTTTTGCCTCGTGAGGCAAAATAGACACTACCAAGTATTTTGGCTCATGTGCAACTGAGTGGGCGGTTTCGGATTTGTATTGGATATCGGAGTCCATAATTTCAAATTTTCGGATACGGATTGGATATGGAGTTTATGAAAAAATTTCGGATCCAATCCGATTTCAAAGTGTCTGTATTCGCACACCACTGACGGGGATGTAGGGACAGAGCCTTTAAACTGGGACTGTCCTGGCTAAAACGGGCCGTGGTATGTCTATCTGTGCTTCATTGCTAGCATTGATTGTTGCATCAACTGCTACATTTTGTGAAGGTGAAGTTGTTGTACAATTTTTATAAATATCAAGACCTGTGTGCATTGTTTGAAGACACAAGAATTTATTATATTAACACTTTGAGAACCGGCGTACGATATATTGCTAATATTTGTATTACCTGAATTGCTAATATTTATATTACCTGAATTGCTAATATTTATATTATGCCATATTTTTCGGAGCATAAGATGCACCGAATTATAAGGCGCAGTATCAAAACTTGAATGCTAGCTGTTTTTCATACATAAGGCACACCGGATTATAAGGTGCATAAAATGAAGCAAAGCTTAGACAAGTCAAATTGTATTCAATTCTTTCACAATAACTCCCAAGTGCCGGAATCGCGAGCAAGGGTCACCGGCGTCAGCACCACCAGCGTAGGGTTGTACCTCCAGCATAGGGATCAGGGCCGGCCTTAAGCTGATGCAACTGATGCAGCTGCATTGGGCCCCACGCCTCTGGGGACCCCGCGCCACGATCTTTGTGAAGGCTTTTCATTTTTGCCAGATGTTCCTTGTGCTTGAGAATTCAGTAGAAAGGGCTTATAAACATAATTGTTAGCAAACAATTAATGCTATCTTTTGAACAAACGATAAATTTCTTCTAATTTATTTGCTGAAGGTTATCAAATGTGCTCAATTCTCTTGCGAGGGCATTAATTCTGCGCTCCATGAAGTCTCATTCTTTATGGATGGAACTTGGTTGTTAGTTGTGCCAATTAAAATTGAAGTAGGCATACCTACCAGTGATGTAGTCGAGACCGTAACCTTCGAAACCGAGACCTGGTTAAAATTTCGAGACGAGACCGAGACTTCATCAAAAACACCGAGATCGAGACCAAGACGTGAGACTTGAAGTTCGAGACGGAGACCGAGACTCGAGACCTCAAAATTTGTGCATTTTGCCGAAATTTATTTTTAAAATGCCATAATCACTTCTGACTTGATTTTTTTCAAATTTCTGGCATTTTTCGACGTGTTTTAGTTGTTTCTTACCTGCAAATACAACAAACAAAAAATCGTTGAATTATAGAAATTCCGATAAATCCTTTCTTTGCAGTATTCAAAGTCTTGAGACCTGAAACCTTCGAGACCGAGACTCGCAAAAATGTATCTCGAGACGAGTCTCGAGACTGAGACCAAGTCTCAAGACGCCATCACTGATACCTACAGCTATCGCAAACAAGGTGTGTAGTGGTTCAAGTTGCAATGAACATGTCGAGACGTTCAGTATGCCTGTCCTAATCAGAAGTGTAGTGCAAAAAACGAGTGTGGGAACTCACCCCAAAAAACAGTCATTTTGAAGTAAAAGAATTGGTTGCCTATAAAAAGCGGAGCTCCGTAAATAGCGGAGCTGGGTTGCGGAGGTTTGATGATGTAGCCGGAGTGGAAAAAAGTTGCCTTGCAAAATCAAAGAAAGGAAAAAAAGTGAAGGGAAATGTTGTATCATTGCAACTTAATATTTGTTTCCCCCAAACATGGAATACATGGATGTTCACGATGTTTACACAACTGTTAAAACCTCTTTTTTTGTCCCCGAACCGTTGTGAAACTCAGATAACCAAAAATTATCAAACTTCAAAATAGACTTTTTTTCCGTAGTGTAACATCACCTTTTGCAGAAAAATTGTTTTTGCTACCGTTTACTTCTAATTTCTCAAAGAAAAATATCAGTTTCAACGACTCCAGTTACGTCATCAAACCTCCGCAACCAAGCTCCGCTATTTACGGAGCTCCGCCTTTAACAGGCAACCAAAGGATTAAGTGTCGGAACGTTACAAAAGAAATGTGGTAACGCAGCCATAAACTAGACATTTTCAGTAATTAGAAATTACAAAATTATGCTAGGGTGCTACGCAAATGATAACTTGTTATTTATGCGACGTCTAGAACTTCACGCAGGAAATATGAGTAAAAACACAGCTTCAAGTCCAGTTACTATGAAAAAAGTGTGGAGACCCCGTTCCCACGCGTTCCTGCTCCACTGCACTCCTGGTCGTATTAATCATAATGATATTTTATTGCGGAATCATGGTCCATATCACAGACACAAGAGCACAAAAAGTGGTTAGTTATACATCAGCACACATTACGGAAACGGTGTTTGCACATGACCAACATTGGGAGGAGCAAAGCAGTTTATCCTCACCACAGCTGTATCGTCATTCGCAAGAGCACAGAAAATGGATAACCATACAGTAGGGCATTACACAACCGGTATTATTACGTGTCCAACCTTGAGAGGAGCAAAACACTTTCCCAGCACTTCTTACCTTTTTTATGCTTGGTGTGTACACAGTGTCTACATTTTTTTTACTACACAAAAGCAATACTGATGAGACGCAAACACCGAAACAATTCACGGACAACTACTGCATTTGTTCTTACAGGAGTGTTGAATAATTGAGGAAAAATGAAGATTTGTAAAAAGCATCAGACATTTGAAACCATCGAATAAAAAAGTTGGATGAAAATGTGCATCGTATAAAAAATCGATAGAAGTTGTTTTTTAGAACGGCATCAAAGGTCCTGACACAATGGCTAACCTGGTGTGGGCGAACGCTAACATTTCTGGGTATGTAATGCATAATTCGATAGGCATTGTTATATGCAGCGCGTAAGCGCTTCATACTGGTATTAACTTTGATGGCATTTCTGCTAACGTAATGCTGTTCAGTTCTCGAAAGATTCTTCTATTTAGCTGTTGGTTGACTGCGCGTCTTTCGGACCCGGAACCGGACCCGGAGTCAAAAATCTGGGAAAAACGGGACCCAAATCCGCAGTCACTTTTAAATTTCGGCAGTAACAGGAGTCTGTGTGGTCATTTCTTAAGTAAAAACATGGTTAAATTACGGTTGGATCGATAATTGTAGCCAGAGTCTGAACAGGAGTGGGATTTTCAAATTAAAAAATTGCCGGACTGGAATCCAAAGATTTTGGAACGGGAGCGGAGTCGGAGTCTGTACAAGTGAATCCGGCCACCTCTCATGTCCTGTACACTCAACCGTGTTAGCCTGTCTGGGCACTGGTTAGTCGGTCAATTTGTTGTTGAATATCAACGCTACATGTGCCAAAACTGCTGTTGGTCATTGTTCTGCAAACAATTGCAAGCTGGGGCCTTCTCTTTGAAAAAATCTATATTGCGCCGCAATTCGGTTATAGACTTTGTATTCACTGTACCCCTCATAGTTGTGACAACCCAAAACTCTTTTAAATTGCAATCTACATTAAACGGTTGTTATGTCTCTGTAGATTATTGCTGGCGGCAATATTACCCTCCGCTCGGCAGATAAGTTTCCAAGACAAAACATTAATATTTCATCTAATCGCATATGATATTTAATACTTACAAAAGTAAATCGAAATTGATGCAAAAAATCTTCAAAGTTAAAAGATTTTTATTTGTATTTGCTGTCTAGCGACTTTGTTGACATAACTAAATATTGTTCAGAGAAACTAAGATGTTCCACGTAATGAATGCTAAAACGAAAGCGTGGCATAGGCAGAACCTACCGTAGTGGTAATGAAAAAAGGAAGATGAAAGCAGTGAAGGAAAGTGAAAGCGTGTTAGCAGAGCACTACAGAAATTATCGTTAAGAAGACTCGTGCCGCCGAGATCGAGGAATCAGATAAGGAATCACTCATTATATTGAAGGATCAAGATCTGCACAATAGTCTTCCTGTATCTCCTGTGCAACCTGCTCAACAAGCTACACCATCGTCTATCGTGGGCCAGCAGTGTGATTCAGATTCTGAGAGGATAAAGGACAGTCCTAATGTTAGCTTTATCGAAAATTGTGAGCGTCCTGCATCTTGGCCCAAACGTCTTTCAACAGCTCAGCGAAATTTTCTAATCGCGAAAGCTCCACAAAGTTAGGTTTTAATTGTTAATTTCCCAAAGATGTAGCAGGCAGGAAATTTTCAAATTGTTATTTACAACGTAATTTATCCAATGGAGAGGTGATGCAAAGGAAATGGATGGTGTACTCAGCTGGAAAAAATCGGATATTTTGCTTTTCTTGTAAGCATTTTTCCAATGTTAATGCCGCGCTACCCAGGCTTTCTGACTGGTGTAATGCTAGTGTGACTGTGCGCTTAGCTGAGCAGGGTAGCCAGATTGGCCATTTCATGGCCAATTTCGAAAAATATGGCCATTTTTGAAATGCGCTGTCCATGAAAAAAACACTTGGCCATTTTGTAAAATTTAGCCATTTTTTGGCCATTTTTTCATTTTGTCATTGTGAAATGACATTTACATGAAATATTTTACCTTTTTCTGTTTTATTCATGTCATTGTAAATGTTACAGTAACACCATTGGTACAGTACTTCAAACTTGTGTTGTTTTGAAGTGTGGTAATTATTTAGCCTGTGCAGTCAGTTCATTTTGTACAAATGTTTCAGTCGGACCTGTCATATGACTCACTGTTTGCACTCAAGCGTTCCTACCCCTTTGTTCATATGATGTATGAATGTGTGAACTTACTGATGGTCTTCACCATGTGATTATGATCTAGGGCCCCGATAAGGGGAAGGGTGGGGGGCAATGCCCTAGTGCGGCACATTTCGGGGGGCGGCACTTTTGGTAAAAAGAAGGAATAGCAAATGGTCTTTCATGGTCTTTACCACCACCTGGTGGTAGCAGTGGTGGTGATGGGGTGGCGCTTTTCGATTCGCCCCAGGGCGGCACTTCCCCATGTTGGGGCCCTGTTATGATCATCCAAGAATTTCGTCTCTTTTTCATGTATATTTGGAGCACAAGATCAAAATAATTCCAGCATTGTCGATGGATTGAAAAGTTAATTTGAAGTTCACATATAATGTGGCAGATTTCAAACGTTTTTTTACTATAGTGTTTAAACCTTTCAAGCCACGCACAGGCCACTATTTGGTTGTATGTTTTACTAAGATAAAGACAAGTTATATTGTGCAGTTTTAAGTTCATAGTATAAGTTGATGTTTCAAGGACAAAACTTGCTTCTTTGGCCAAACCATATTTCTTTGGCAAAAAATATACTGCCTTCCTAACATTTTGAGTCCCCTATGTAAATTACAATAGTTTTAAAACCAGAGGTTGGCAACCGCTACTTTATTAATAGCGTCGCTACCGCTCCTGCTATTTGTTAAATTTAATAGCGGCGCTACCGCACCCGTTACTGAATAAAAATAGTAGCGAGCTATCGCCACTGCTATTCACTACCGCTCGTTTTGCTGCACTTTAAAAAACTTTTTGGTGTTGTTCTGATGACGTAAGATCTATTTTGAAAACCTAACCTTGATTTTTCTTTTTGAAAAATGATGTTAAAGAAAAAACGTAATCTGAAAAAAATAGTCGTTGAACAGTTATGATATAGGAAAAGTTATTTTACAGTGTACGCACATATAAATGAAACATAGACTGCAGAAACGCCCATAGCTTCGTGAGTGGATTGCTATAAGTTTAATAATTTGCCTTTATCAATGCAAGTGTCGCGCTGTGTGCGCAGCACTCAAGACTTCATGAGAATGGTCAAGCAATAGAAGATCAAAACTGTTTTTCACAGAGTTTAATATGCGTGTAAATTGAATTAGGCCCGCACCTAGGGTGGGGGACAAACCGAGCAATCAAAGCCTCCCACGAAATTTTTATGCATTATTTTAGATTTTCATAAAATGTTATGTTGATCTATGTTTCATGTGAAACCCCTGAACAAACTACTGACTAATTGTATTTTAAACTGAGATCCTTGTTTCTGCATGGTTCAATTTATTCACGATAGTAGTTTTGTGTAGAGTGTAGTTTCTACAGCCTGCGTGCAAAGATATGTTATTTAGATATTTGAGAGCGAATTGACCAACCACCCTTTCCTTAACATTCCAGCTTTTGTAAGTGCAGCCTAAGTGTTGAATGGTTTAGTTTCAAACGTGTGCAATGCGCATTAAGCAGCCCTCATCAGCTCTAAAACATCCAATAAACCTCCAAACATCAACAATTTAAACCTCTCGATTCACTGTAAAAGCTTTCGAGAAATCTGCTGACGGGTCTGCTTTCATCTTTTTGCGATGATTTAAACTTGCACTAATCTGTAGGCTTATTCAAGTTACGGGTCCCCACAAAGATGACAAGCAAGCGAATCAGTCAAGCTAATTATTTTTATAGGAAACCGATTTCACCTGCCTTTACGCATCCACAGTACTGAAATCTTATTCATATAAAATATCCTATCATGAATTTCTTTTATTCCTTTATGAAATCAAGTTTCCCCATCAGTACATTCAATGCCCATACGTAGATTTCGCAATATCTGAAAAACGTTTGCACGAAAATAAGCAAAAAACACTAAGAACCACAAAGAATTTATTTAACAACTGAGAAAATCAAAGCCAAGTGGTCAGCAAACAGTTCTTTTTCTAATGCGAAGTTGTAGCATCCAAAGTTTGGTGTTACATTCGGACAACAATCACAAGCAAAAATCGACATCACATGATTTGCGGCTTAGCACATGGACATGATCAAAATTTTAGCAAGATCGTGATGATAAAAGAAATCAATCACTTGACGTTGTGTGGCTGTGTCAGATAAGAATGTTAATCAAAAAAACGTTTTTTAAACACCAACTCTGCTTGTTTAGCCCAGGCGATGGCCGCTTCATGTAATTTTTACCTAAACACATGGAGGCAAATAAACTTTCAGCGAAATTGCACTGATAAAAAAGCCCAACTACTTGACGTTTGGTACAGAGGTGATCACGGAGCCGGAGTGCCGGAGTGGACTCCGAAAGGAGTCTACGATTTTTGCCGAAGCTGGAGCAAGTCCTGGAGTCGGATTTTTTAATGCAAACCGGACCAGGAGCAGGAGTGAGAATTTCAGTTTTTACAGGAGTCAGATAATTGATTTTATTAAATTTAAACTTTCTCTGAACGGCTAATTGTTAGTTTAATACTCTCGCTCTATACTCTTGGATAAATTGGCAAGTCATTAGTTCAGGCTGTTGAGGGTGAGGGAAGAATGACAGATTGGCGGTTTGTGTTCTGATCTGACTGGTGCATAGCTCATGCTCAACTTCTGCATCACAGGACGTCAGTTACTGGAAGTTTTTACCTCTTTGTTGGGTCGTGTTTGAGCAGTATTCACCATTTGTTAGTTTCAGTGAAATGATGAAGACAACAATTGAATGCATGTAATATGTATCTTTACACTGCAGCAACCCCAACAGCAGTGCGGTTTCAGTCAAGCTAGCAGATATGTAGTTTAGGCTATTCCTAAACATGCCATTATCATCTTTTAAGTTCAAGTACAATAAGAAAAATAAATTAATTGTGTGAATAAGGTGGTATGAAGTATGAAGTGTTTTCATTGTAGCCTACGTGGCTTTATTTGTAGAGGCTAAAGTGAAAAGATGGCAGTAGTTGTCTTGTTCTTGTTTCATTGTGCTTTTGCCTAAATAAAAAAGAGTTAAATGAAAAAGTTATAAAAGACTTAGTTCAGTTTTGGAGCATAAAATTGGGATAGACTTAACAGTTTCATCAACACTAAAAAAGCCTTCAAAAAACTATACATTTATATTTTGAGACGTTTCGGTTTATTCTTCATCTATCTTCAGTCAAAAAATAAAGCAACACTTGGCAATGCTAGCAATTCAAAACCCAAAGACTCTGTGAAGCGAGAAATAACAGTGTGACGCAAAAGACGTCAAAAGCAAAACCAAGACCGCCAACCCTGTCAAATTCGCTAACAGTGAAAGCAGACCAACAGGTATGCAGAAAGTGCTAAAACAAAACCTACATAAGATCGTAATTTACGTAAATAAGCCAAGACCAGCAACAAAAGACTATTCACAGAGCACTGCAAACGAAGGATGCAAAAATTTTGTTTAACATTTTCAAGTTCAACAATCAGCACGATATGTCTACGTCAGCACCAACAGCAATGTACGCAATATGTATTAACATAAGAACTGAGTATCAACCAAGTATTTGACATAAAATCTATGTATTGAAGAGGTATGAAGGGATAGAAAAATTGTTTACATTAATCTCGGATTGCTGTTCTTGTATCAGAAGTGTCTCTTTAATTAATAAAAAAGGTAGTTAAAAGCAGATGTCAAGATTTCGGGATTTTTAAAGTCCATGAAATGATCTGGATATGTGTATGAATGTTTGACTACATCGGTAGCTTGGTGGTTCGATTTTATAGGATTGTGTTCATCCAAGCGAAATTTCAAATTTCTTTGACTTTGTCCAATATAAGAAAGACCACACGAACATTTAAGTTTATATACCACATTGCTTCGTTCCAGATGTGCTTGCTTGTCCTTGTACTTAAATTGATCTCCAATCGTATGTGTTTTATGAATGAGAGACAGATGAGCAAGTTCTTTCAGATATTTTCTAAAAAAGTTCCGCAATTCTTTTTCTAGTTGTAGAGATGTTTCGCCAAGGTAGGGCAGGTAAAGAAGAATTCTTCGAATGTCAGTCGTCTTTTCTTGCTTGTTTTTAGGAGTGTTTTTATAACGTTTGTTGAGAAATATTTTGATTTGTTTGTCTATAAACCAGTCCGGGTATCCATTGCTAAGGAAACAGGATTTAATATTTTGGAATTCTTTGTGAATTAATTGGTAAGAACTGCAAATTTCATAGGAACGATGTAATAAACTTTGAATTATACTCTTTTTGTATTGTAATGGCGACAAGCTTTCCCATTTATTGTACAGTCCTGTATGAGTGTTTTTCCTGTAGGTAGTTGATTCAATCCCGGTCTCAGTTT